>Ga0123353_10000324_pt1 | contig 59051 bp, 59 predicted proteins | sample TergutLab28metaG_3_FD_92763 | JGI IMG/M metagenome (GOLD analysis project Ga0123353, IMG submission 92763) | Labiotermes labralis P3 segment gut microbial communities from Petit-Saut dam, French Guiana - Lab288 P3 | ecosystem: Host-associated > Arthropoda: Insects > Digestive system > Gut ... | reverse complement strand
CTCGACAACATCGGCGAGGCAGTCAACCGCATGCGCGTTCTCAAGGAGGAACTGGGCGTCAGTCTGTCGCTCGACGACTTCGGCACCGGCTATTCCTCGCTTAGTTACCTGAAACAGTTGCCGCTCGATCAGGTCAAAATCGACCGCAGCTTCGTGCGTGACATCGACAGCAATCCCAACGACGCCGCCATTGCCGACGCGGTCATCGCGCTGGGCCGCACCTTCAAGCTGACCGTGATCGCCGAGGGCGTCGAAAACGCCATCCAGCGCGATGTACTACTGGCGCGCGGCTGTCACATATTTCAAGGCTATCTGTATGGCCACCCGGTCGCGACCGAGGATTTCGACTACCGCGCCGACGGCGCGTAAAACCCTACGATCCGCCGGCTCGCGACCGCCTCAGAGCAACTCCCAGTACCCGGCCCGGCCATAGGTTTCCTTGAGCAGATCAATGAACAGCCGCACGCGCAGCGGCAGGTGGCGGCGCTGCGGAAAAACCGCGTAGATGCCCATTGGCGGCGCCTGCCAGGCGTCGAGCACCGAAATCAGCCGGCCTTCCTGCACATCCTGCCCGACTTCCCACAGCGAACGCCAGGCCAGGCCGCGCCCGGCCAGCGCCCATTCGTGCAGAACTGCGCCATCGTTGCACTCGAAACGGCCGCCGACCTTGCACGTGTCAACCGCGCCGCTTGCGGGATCGCGGAACACCCAGCCGCGCTGCTGGCCGAGCGACAGGCAGTCGTGTCCCGCCAGATCATCCGGCGTGCGCGGCACACCGTGGGCCGCCAGATAAGCGGGACTGGCCACCACCATGCGCCGCATTTCACCGAGGCGGACGCTGACGAGGCTGGAATCGGTCAATTCGCCGATGCGGATGGCGCAGTCGATGTTCTCGTTGAGCAGATCGACCAGGCGGTCGGAGAGATCGAGGTGCACCGTCACCTCGGGATTGGCCTGCATGAAGTCGCCAACCAGCGGCGCCACATGCCGCCGACCGAAGCCGGACGGCGCCGACAGCCGCAACTGGCCGCCGGCCCGCACGCCGCCGAGCGACACGGCGGCCTCGGCATTGGCCAGATCGTTGATGATCTTCTGGCAATCCTCGAAAAAAGCCTGGCCCTCGAAGGTCAGGCTCAGGCGGCGGGTCGTGCGCAGCAGCAGCTTGACGCCGATGCGCGTCTCCAGGGCGTCGAGCCGCCGCCCGATGATGGCCGGCGTAACGCCTTCGCTACGCGCCGCGGCGGAAAGGCTGCCGCGTGTGGCGACGTTCACGAAGCTGGCAATCTGCTTAAAGGTATCCATCGCGATTACATACTTTTAGTAAAAGAAATTCCGCCAAATTGCGCGCTTATCTTATTTTACGGTTGACAATAAACTTTGAAATCCTCTTTTTCAACCGCAACGACCCAGGAGATTTCATGAGCCTCACCCTGCCCAGCGGCGTGCAAATCACCGCCCCGATCAAGCCCGAATGGGAATCCATCCTCAATACCGAGGCTCTAGCCTTCGTCGCCAAGCTGCACCGCGCCTTCGAGGCCCGCCGCCAGAAATTGCTGAAAGCCCGCGTCGCCCGCCAGGCGCGCATCGACGCTGGCGAGATGCCGGATTTCCTGCCCGAAACCGCGCCCATCCGCAACGGCGACTGGAAGATCGCGCCGATACCGCCGGCCCTGCACCGCCGCCGCGTCGAGATCACCGGCCCGGTCGAGGCCAAGATGATTATCAACGCCTTCAATTCCGGCGCCGATTCCTACATGACCGATTTCGAGGATTCCAACAGCCCGAGCTGGGAAAACCAGATCCAGGGCCAGTTGAATCTCTACCTGGCCATTCGCCGCCAACTGTCGTTCAAAAACGAGGTCGGCAAGGAATACGAACTCAACGAGCAGATCGCCACGCTGCAAATCCGGCCGCGCGGCTGGCACCTCGATGAGAAGCACGTGCGCATCGACGGCCAGCGCGTTTCCGGCGGCATTTTCGACTTCGGCCTGGTTTTCTTCCACAACGCCAAGGAACAGGTCGCCCGCGGCGCCGGCCCCTTCTTCTATCTGCCGAAAATGGAAAGCCACCTCGAAGCCCGGCTGTGGAACGACATTTTTATCATGGCCCAGGAGCATGTCGGCCTGCCGCGCGGCACCATCAAGGCCACGGTGCTGATCGAAACCATCCTCGCCACCTTCGAGATGGAAGAAATTCTCTACGAACTGCGCGATCACTCCGCCGGACTGAACGCCGGGCGCTGGGACTACATCTTCTCCTGCATCAAGAAATTCAAGAAAAACAAGGATTTCTGCCTCGCCCAACGCAGCGCCATCACCATGGAAGTGCCCTTCATGCGCGCCTACGCCCTGGCCTTGGTGCAGGCTTGCCACAAGCGCGGCGCCCCGGCGATGGGCGGCATGTCGGCGCTGATCCCGATCAAGAACGATCCGCTCGCCAACGAAAAGGCGCTGGCCGGCATCCGCCACGACAAGACGCGCGACGCCAACGACGGCTTCGACGGCGGCTGGGTCGCCCACCCCGGCCTAGTGCCGATCGCCATGGAAGAATTCGTCAAGGTGCTCGGCGACAAGCCCAACCAGTTCGGCAAACAAGTCGAAGGCAGCTTCGGCCCGGCGCAATGGCTCGACTTCCGCCCGACCACGCCGATCACCGAGGCCGGGCTACGCAACAACATCAACGTTGGCATCCACTACCTCGGCTCCTGGCTGGCCGGCAACGGCTGCGTGCCCATCCACAACCTGATGGAAGACGCCGCCACCGCCGAAATTTCCCGCTCGCAAGTATGGCAGTGGGTGGTTTCACCCAAGGGCATCCTCGACGACGGCCGCAAGGTCAGCGCCGACATGGTGCGTCCGATGATCGCCGAGGAACTGCTCAAGGTAAAAACCACCGTCACCGCCCTGGGCGAAGACACCGCCTCCTACGACCAGGCCGCCGCCATCTTCGACCGCATGTCGCTGACCCCGGACTACCCGGAATTCCTGACCCTGCCGCTGTACGAGGCGATGGACTAAAAAATAACAGGCTGGAGAGAGACAGAAACGCCGGGGCAACCCGGCGTTTTTTTGTACCCGCCTGAAGCGGCGCGCCGTCGCTTCAGATCTGGATGATGTCCTCGTCCGGATTGACGTCGAAACCGTCGGAGTAATGGGTTTTTCCGCGCACTTCCTTGCGCCGCAGGATTTTTTCCTGCACCTGCGGCGACAGGTCGGTAAACAGGATGAGGCCCTTGGAAATCAAAAGTTCGATGGTGTCCTCGATGACCCGCACAAAATCGCGGTCGAGTTCATCCAGTTCGTTCTGCCGCCAGCGCTCATGAATGAATTGCAAGATTTCCGGATCGTCAGCCGCCAAGGCTTCCGTAGCATTACCCAGCGGCGCCGGGTGTAATTCGCAAACCTTTCCGTTGCTGTCTCTAACGACGTAAAGCATGGCCGCCTCCAATCAATGCCACATGAAAGTTTGCCCCAGGCCGCTACCGTTTGCAATCGGCGTCCGGCCCAAGGCAATCGCATGAATGCCATTGACGTGGCCGACAACCCCTCCCCAACCCTCCCCCAACCCCTCTCCGCGAGCGGAGAGGGGCAGGGGGTGAGGTGGAAGCAAGGGAGGGAGAAAACCGGCGCGCGCTGCAGGCTTGGCCCCCTCCCTTGCGGGCGTAGCCCGAAGGGTCGGGGAGGGGTGGTTTTTATGGCGCCAGCATTCATGCGATTGCCCTGCGTCCGGCCAGTCATCAACGTTGATCCGGCTTCTTGCTGGTAGTTTTGTTCCTGGGCATACCCGCCGGCATGACCACCGGCTTCCCCGAAAACAGGCGTATCGACTGCGCCTTCCCCGGCTGGCGGCTGGCGGTGATTTCCAGCGCCGTTGCCGGCGTCTCCGGCGCCTGCTGATCGAGCCGGGCGCGGACGATGCGGGCGCGCTCGACGGCGATGCGCCGGTCGATGGCGTCCGTCGACATCTGGCGTTGCAGCAGCGTCTCGCGCATATTCAGCAATTCCCGCAGGGTATCCGACATCGCCAATGAGCCGGTCGGCTTGCCCCATTTCGCGCGCGGTTCGTTGAGCGCCGCCTTGAATTCCTCGGGTTTGGTCAGTATTCGGGCGATCGTCAGGTTGTTGTTGCGCATCGCCCATTCTAGCGCGCCGTCGCCCCAGTCGTTTTTCGGCGCGCGGTTGGCGCCCAGATCAATCAGTTTTTGCGCCAGCGCCTGACGCCCCTCGTAGACAGCCATCATCAGCACGCTCGAACCGTTGGTGGAAAGCGCGTTGATGTCGGCGCCTTCAGCGATCAGGTAATCTACCATCGGCGCATGGCCGGCCAGCACCGCGTAATGCAGCGGCGACCACTGGCGGGCCGGGACGTTGATGTGAGCGCCGCGCTCGACCAGCCAGCGTGCCACTTCCAGGTTGCCGCGCCAGGCGGCCAGCGTCAGCGCCGTCTCGCCGTTGGCGTTGGCTTGGTCGATGTCGGCGCCGCGCGAGAGAAACAGGCGCATCAATTCGATGTTGCCTTCCCAAGCGCCGATCATCAGCCCGGAACCGATCCGGCTGCCAAGAAAACCCGGCGCCAGGCCGGCATCGAGCCATGCCGCGGCGCGGCCCAGATCGCCCAGTTCCATGGCGTTGGCGAAGACCACCGGACTCGGCATTTGCACATCGGCGGCGACAACCGGCGGCGCAAGCAGCGCCAGCGCGATTATCATTGCGGCCAGCCAACCGGTCGCCGCCCCTTCTTTCCTTCCTTGCATCATTTTCCATCTCTCGGACCAGCACGCATTTTCTCATGATCCGCAACGATTACCTGCTGCCGGCGCTGCTGCTCTCCCTCTTCATGCACTTGCTATCTTTCGCGCCCAGCTTGCTGCCGGTCATCGCCGTGCCACCGGAACCGCCGCCGCCCTTACAGGCGCGGCTGCAAACGCCACCGCCACTGCCGGAAACGGTGCCGCTGCAACTGCCCGAACCGCCGCCCGCCACCCCGCCGCCAGCCGAGCCACGCCCCGCAAAGCCGCCCCCGAAAAAACCCGCCGCCCTTAACTGGCAACACGAAATCCGCCGCCAGTTTCAGGAACAACAGCGGCACGGCGATTTCTATCCGGCCGAAGCCATCGCCCGCGGTCTACAAGGCGAAGTCCTCGTCCGTCTGCTGCTGACCCCCGACGGCAGCGTCGAGGCGGCGCGGGTCGAAGAAAGCAGCGGCCACCGCCTGCTCGACGACGCCGCCCTGAAAGCCGTCCGCGCCCTGCGCGCGCTACCCGCCGACGCCCCGCGCGAGACTTTGCTGCCGGTCATTTTCCGGCTCCGCTGAAATTTCTGGAATGGTCGACCGCGCATGGAAATGCGGCATCACTTCACCACTGGATAAAACGGCTTGCCCTCGAACTGTTGCGGGTGATCCATCATCACCCCCAGCATCGCCGGCAACACCTGTGCCAACAAGGCCCGCCCGTCGCGCACCTGAGCGCGGTTGACCGAACTGTTCCACGTCGCGCCGCCGTGCATCAACTGGTTGCGCAGCGTGTACAAACGCCTGAACACCTCGTACAGCACCTGCTCCGTATCCTGCCGTGCCAGCGCCCGATGCACACGCTGACGCGCCTCGTCGAAAGATTCGCGCCAGTAATCGGGAATGCTGCCATCGCCGCGCGGATTGTTAAGCGCATCCCAGAAGGGTTGGAACACATACGGGTTATCCAGCAAAACCCGGATCGGGCCGGGGAATACCTGCCACACCAGTGCCGCCAGCGCCCTGCCCTCGTCGAGGCGGCACACGTCGCCCATGAAATTGCGAAACGCCTGCCGCTCCGAAGCGCCGCCCATTCCCCCGCCCACATCCTGCGCATAGGCCGCGTTAAAGGCGACCCACAGGCAGATAAAAGCCACATCGTCATCCTCCCCCGCCGCTTCGGCGCGTTGCAGCCAACTCAAGGCGCGGTGCGTGCGCAGGGTGAAGGCATCGCGCTGTTGGGCGATCATGGCTTGATGGCGCTCGGTCAATGCCGCGAGGCTGTGCGGGGAGGAAGACGGCTGGCTGGTCATGAGGCAACTCCGGCTATGAAATGCGGCGCGGCACATCCCATTTTTACACGCGATGGCCGCCCGACGAATGTTTCAATGAAGCTGGATCGCCGGTTCGTTGTCAACGCGCCGAGTGTTTGATTGCAGTGATGAGCGCCATATTGGCAAAGTCGTCGAGCAAACCATCCGGCAGCGGGACAGAGGAGGAGGCTTGGCTAGAGCAGTTTTGGTTCAAGTGCTTACGTTTTCCCTACCGACCACCGCTGTACCCCCTCTCCCCCAGCCCCTCTCCCACGAGGGGAGCATCTTTCCCTCCCCCCTCGCGGGGGAGGGTGCCCCGAAGGGGCGGGAGAGGGGGCGGTGGATGTATCTAATTGACTCGAAACTGCTCCAAAATTTTGGTTTGCCAAGCCAGATTTGTAACCCATTGACAAGCAGTCGATTTCCTTTCATTCTTTAATTTATTGGCGATTGAAAGGAAATTTCATGTACTTCAGCGAGTTATCGGGCAACCAACTGCGCGTCTCAGTGGATCTGCGGCAGACTTTCGAAGCCTACAGGGAAGCCCGCCGCAACGCCGCCCGCTATGCAGGCGGCCTGGCCTGGAAAAAAGTTGGGGGACATGATTACCTTATCAAAATCATCAACCGACGCGGCGGCACCAAGAGCCTGGGGCCACGTTCGCCCGACACGGAAGCCCTTTACGCCGAATTCGTTGCAGGTAAAACCCGTGCCAAGGAACGAGAAGCGAATCTTGCCCAATCGGTGCAGGAATTCGCCGGCATGGCGAAAGGCGTATTCCTGAACCGTGTGCCATTAATCGTAACGGCGGCGCTGCGAAAGCTCGACGACTATGGTCTCCTTGGCAAGAACCTCATAGTCATCGGAACCAATGCCATGTATGGCTATGAGTCGGTGGCCGGCGTCCAGTTCGATGCTGGCCTGATGGCCACTACAGACGTGGACCTCCTGTGGGATGCCCGAGCCGCCTTGAAGCTGGCCCTTCTGGATGATGCAGTGGCCGAAGCTGGGGTGCTCGCTATTTTGCAGAAAGTAGATCGCTCTTTCGAGCCGGTGCGAAAAGGGGATTTCCGAGCAGTTAACAAGGCGGGTTTCTACGTCGATTTGCTTAAGCAAGCGCCCAACCCACCATGGAAGGCGGGGGAGCCAGAGCGAATCGCGCCAGCCGATCTAAAACCCTCCTGGCTCCCCAATATGAAGTGGCTTCTGGCAAGTGAAAAATTCCAGTCAGTCGTGGTCGGTCAAGACGGGTTGCCAGCGCCTATGATCTGCCCGGACCCTCGGGCCTTTGCGGTGTATAAGCAATGGTTAAGCGAACAGCCCGACCGGGAGCCCGGGAAAATGAAGCGCGACCAGCAGCAGGCGGCAGCGACCATCGCCTTGGTTCGTGAGAAATTCTCGCACCTGGCGCTCGATGAGAACGCAGAACGCATGTTTCCGGCCAGCGTGCGCAAGCTATCCCGTGGATCAGAGTTTGGACTGTGAACGCTTGCTGTTCCGTCATAGCCTACTCAAGCGCGGGCCAAAGCCGAATCATTTGGTGGTTAAGTAAACTGTCACCGTAACCCAGTGTCACCGTAATTCTGTTCAGGAACGGGCTTCAGTCCATCAATCGTATCACGCACATTCTTAATAACTCCCTCTACAGAATTTAGAAACCCTCTTGATTTTTGAATGGTTTCCTCTACAGAATTTAAAAATCCACCTGCTTTCTGAAGCTCACCTAATGATTCTTCTACTCTGACACGCTCTTCTCCATATGGAAAGTTATCTAATGACGGCACATCTTTATCATATTTTTCAATGAAATTCCTTTCAAATTGATCATCTACTTCTTGAACTGCAGAAAGATAGTTGTTGACCTCTTCTTTCAAATCTTCTATGCGCTCTAAAGCCTCCTGCACTTCATCTTGCAGGTTTTCTAGACTTTCAAACATGTGGATCTCCTTAAGTGGAAAACCGGGGTCAGACACCGGTTTCGCAGCAGCACGTTATGGCAGCAAGACTTATTCAACCGATGCCAGCTTTATACTGCCGTTCTCAAAGACGAGAGAGCCATCGTTTTCTCTCACTGCTGCTGGCAGCCTTGAAACTTCAGATTTCAGAATTAATCCGGCGGACTCGGCCGTTTTAATAATCGGTACTATCTGTTTGTCGACAAAATCAATAATTTGATCTCCCAGTCTGCCGCCGAGATCTGCTGCGTTAGCCTTGAGTTTTTCAATATCGTTGAGATGTTTCCCTGCAACAACAGACAGCTCAATGACTTCGCTTCTCAGTAACTCACGGGTTCGATCAAACGCATCATACGCAGCCACCTGCGAAATGGCGCCTTCATTTTTTTCAATATCAACCCCCTCAATTCTCTTCAATTTTGCGTCTGCTCCAGACAAAATATTAGCATTATAGTTAATCGTGCTTATGACAGCCTTTAAGCCATAGCGCAACGTATTTACGTCATCTATTAGTCCGTTTATATTCCTCATATTCTGATAATGAACGGATAGGCTGGATGCATGAATTTTGACGTTCTTCATGGAGCGATCAATCAAATCAGCAGAAGCTCTAAGGCGTGTAAGCTCGACCTGAAGCGCCATAAGTTTTCGAGCTTCATTCAATTCAGATTGCTGTTGGACGAGCCCCTGATTTGCTTTTGATATTTTATCCTCAAGCTGTGATGCTTTAGCAACAATGGTGTTATCATAGAAATCTGGAGCGCCATCGCTGGAGTGGTGCTGTCGGGCGTTTGGCCGAGCAATGATTCTTTCCAGCCTATCATAAGAATCGACTGCGCTATCAGAAGTGCAGACCTCATAAACTTTCTTGACGACACTCTTAACAACGCTTCCGACGCTCTTCACTGCTTCCCATACTGTGGATAGCCAGCTCATAACATTGCTCCCTTTGAATTAAAAACCGTGCTTCGATAAGCGCCGCAACCCGAACGACTATACGAACCTTCTCGTCAGTTCTTTGAAACCCGTCAGGGACCTCAGTTTCGCTGCCATCATCGGTGACATTACAAACGCAAAAGTTAGTATAAACCATAGTTGAGCTTGTACATGGCGGCTATTCTTCCCATTGCGCCAGCGCCTGCCGCAGTTCCGCCAGCAGTTGCTCGTGCCATTCCTGCGGCTTGATGATCCGCACATGCGGCAGCCAGTAGCGCACGACGGGCAGCAGTTGGTTGATGTGGTTGATGTGCGTGCTGACGAGTAGCGAGCCGTCGCTGTCGGCGTGTTGCTGTTGCCGGGGCAACAGTGGGCGGCGGTTGAAGTAGTGGGCCACTTCCGGGGCCACGCGCAGCAGGACTTCGGTGGTTTCGGCGGTGAACCAGATGTCGTCCTTGGCATCGATGTAGTCGGCGTGGGCGGGGTTGGGGGTGAAGCGGCTGGCTTCGTCCACTTGCAGCCGGTCGATGAGCGCGATGCTGAAATTCTTGAGCCGCCCGTTTTCTTCGCCGGCCAGATACCAGATGCCGATTTTATGGATCAGCCGGTAGGGTTGAACGTGGCGCGCCTTGCCTTTGTAGTGGAAGCGGCATTCGTGGCGTTTCTGGATGGCGGTTTGCAGCGCGGCGAAGGCGGCGCTTTGCCGGCGCAGGTCTTCATGCGGCACGGGTTGTACCTAGGTGGCGCGGTCGGCTGCCGGGGTGTGCAGTTGGTCCAACAGGTAGCGCAGGCTGGTATCGGGGAAGAGGTGTTGCGTGCCGGCCAGCTTGGCGTAGTCGTCCAGTTGCCGCACCGGGATGGTGCTGCGGGCGGTATGGGTGAGTTGCCAGCGCCCTTGGTCGTTGCGTTCGGCGATGCCGTACAGGCGTTCGCCCAGGTCGCGCTCGATGGTGCGGATGTCGACCTGGAATTCTTCAGCCAACTGGTGTTTGTCGATGTTGCCGCCTTGATGCAGGGTGGCAAGGATAGCGGACAGGCGCCGGGCCAGCTTTTCGCCTTTGGCACTGGTTTTGTTTTGCATAGGGGGAGGCATGACGCTGCAATGAACCGTTTTCATGAAAGCGATTGTAGATTGCGCCTCCGACAGGTTGTGTCGTCGTGTCGATTTTTTTGCACGTGAAATTGTATGCCTTTGCGAACTCTAGCCAAGCAGCATTTTCAGGACATGAACGAGCGCGCCGGTATTCGCGAAACGCCCGAGGCCGTGACAATCCTGCGCGTGATGCACGCGGCCCGCAGGGCAATCGCACGAATGCTGACGCCATAAAAACCGCCCCTCCCCGACCCTCCCCTCCGGGCTGCGCCCGCAAGGGAGGGGGCCAAGCTTGCAGCGCGCGCCGGTTTTCTCCCTCCCTTGGAGGCTGTCGCAAAAGTCTTCGGCAGCAGGTTCCGCGAGCACTTTGAAGCCCCTCGCGGGAGAGGGGTTGGGGAGAGGGGGAGGTGCAGATGGGGGCGGTGGGTGAGCTTGAGGAGGCCCGCAAAACCGAAATCCTCTGTAAGGACGAGTTTGAACCCCGCTCCAACCTCCCCCTCTCCCCCGGCCCCTCTCCCGCGAGGGGAGAGGGGAGCGCCGGGCCTTTTGCGACAGTCTTCTTGCGAAGCAGGGGTCGGGGAGGGGGTGTCGGCAACGACAACAGCATTCATGCGATTGCCCTGCGGAAAGATTGAACCTGAACACCCACTGACCGCGCCTTGTCTGGCCACCAGAATGGCAGCCGCCGGCTAGCGTAGGCCACCCGCCGCCGGGCGCGGTATAGTCCGCCCCCCGGCCATTTTTCCTCTGCCCGCCCATGCCCCTGCCCCATCTCGATCCCGCCGCCTATGCGGCGCAACTTGCCGCCAAGCTCGCCCGTTTCCGGGCCGATTTCGCCGCTTTTGACTTGCCCGAACCGGCGGTGTTCGCATCAAAACCGCTGCATTACCGGCTACGCGCCGAATTCCGTGCCTGGCATCACGACGGGGTTTTCGATTACGCCATGTTCGACCCGGATGAACCGCGCCGGCCCGTGTTGATGGCCGATTTCCCCGCCGCCGACGCCGCCATCTGCGCCCTCATGCCGCGCCTGCGCGCCGCCATTCTGGCTGACGAAACACTGTGCCGCCGGCTCTACGGCGTCGAATTCCTCGCCACCCTGAGCGGCGAGATGTTGGTTACCCTGATCTACCACCGCCCGCTCGACGCCGCCTGGGAAGCGGCGGCGCGGCATCTGGCCGAAACCCTGAAAATCGGCCTGATCGGCCGCAGCAAGGGGCAAAAAATCGTGCTCGACCGCGACTGGGTGCTGGAAGAATTTGAACTGGAAGGCCGCATGCTGCGCTACCAGCAGTTCGAAGGCAGCTTCACCCAGCCCAACGGCGGGGTGAACCGGCGCATGCTCGCTTGGGCCGGCGCTCAAGCCGCCGGACTGGGCGGCGACCTGCTCGAACTCTACTGCGGCAACGGCAATTTCACCATCGCCCTGGCACCGCGCTTCGGCCGGGTGCTCGCCACCGAGGTCGCCAAGCCCTCGGTGCGGGCGGCGCAATACAATCTGGCCGCCAACGCCGTCGGCAACGCCGCCATTGTGCGGCTGTCCAGCGAGGAAATCAGCGCCGCCCTGGCCGGTCGCGAATCTTTCCAGCGCCTCAAGGATATCGACCTCGGCAGCTACAACTTCTCCACCCTGCTCGTCGACCCGCCGCGCTGCGGCCTGGACCCGGCCACCCTGGAACTGGCGCGCGGCTTCGCGCACATCCTGTATATCTCGTGCAACCCGCAAACCCTGCGCGACAACCTCGCCGCCCTGCACGCCACGCACCAGATCGCTGCCGCCGCCTGCTTCGATCAATTTCCCTATACCGATCATCTGGAAGTCGGGGTGTTGCTGCGGCGGCGATAAACTTATGACATAACGAAAAGGGCCATAGCAAGCGTGCCCGGAGCAGGCTGGGCAAGGCCGAAGGCCGCTGCCCGGCGGTTGTGATCCTCTGACGCGAAGCGTCACTGTTTTTGATCGTCCGACTGCGCCGCCGTGCGGCTTGTCCAACCTACATCCGGCCGCCGTCGGTTAAACTCAGGGGATCATGGCCTTGCTTCTGATCCTTTCTCTTCCCTTCATCGGCAGTGTGTGCGCGGCGCTTTTGCCAACCAACGCGCGTAATGCCGAAGCCTGGCTGGCCGGGATCATCGCCCTGACAGTGGCGCTGCTGACCGCTGCCCTCTATCCGCAACTGGCGACGGATGGCGTGTTGCGCTACACCATTCCCTGGTCGCCGACCCTTGGCATCGACTTTCAACTGCGCATGGATGGCTACGCTTGGCTGTTCGCCATGCTGGTCTCCCTGATCGGCACGCTGGTGGTCGTTTATGCCCGCTATTACATGTCGCCGGAAGATCCGGTGCCGCGCTTCTTTTCCTTTTTTCTCGCCTTCATGGGCAGCATGCTCGGCGTCGTGCTTTCCGGCAATCTGTTGCAGTTGGCGATGTTCTGGGAGTTGACCAGCCTCGCCTCCTTCATGCTGATCGCTTATTGGCACCATCGCAGCGACGCCCGCAGCGGCGCCCGGATGGCGCTGACCGTTACCGGCATGGGCGGCCTGGCGCTGCTCGCCGGCATGTTGCTGATCGGCCATGTCGTCGGCAGCTACGACCTCGACGCGGTGCTGGCCGCTGGCGACCAGATCAAGGCGCACGACTGGTATCCGACCATCGTCGTCCTGATCGCTGTCGGCGCGCTGACCAAGAGCGCCCAGTTTCCTTTCCATTTCTGGCTGCCGCACGCGATGGCGGCGCCGACGCCGGTTTCGGCCTATCTGCATTCGGCGACCATGGTCAAGGCCGGCGTCTTTCTGCTCGCCCGCCTGTGGCCGGTGCTGGCCGGCAGCGATTTGTGGTTCTGGCTGATCGGCGGCGCTGGCCTGTGCACGCTGCTGATCGGCGGTTATCTGGCGCTGTTCCAGAACGATTTGAAGGGCGTGCTGGCTTATTCGACCATCAGCCACCTCGGCCTGATTACGCTGCTGCTCGGCATGAACAGCGATCTGGCGCTGGTCGCCGCCGTTTTCCACATCATCAATCACGCCACTTTCAAGGCTTCGCTCTTCATGGCCGCCGGCATCGTCGATCACGAAACCGGAACCCGCGACATCAACCGCCTTTCCGGCCTTTACCGCGCCATGCCGATCACCGCCACGCTGGCGCTCGTGGCCGCCGCCGCGATGGCTGGCGTGCCGCTGCTCAACGGTTTTTTGTCCAAGGAAATGTTTTTCACCGAAACCGTTTTTCTGGGCCGTCCGGAATGGCAGCGCCTGCTGCTGCCGGTGGCGGCGACACTGGCCGGCATGCTCAGCGTCGCCTATTCGCTGCGTTTCGTGCATCGCGTCTTTTTCGGCGCGCCGGCCGCCGATTTGCCGCACCAGCCGCATGAACCGACGCGCTGGATGCTGCTGCCGAGCGCGCTGCTGGTCACCTCCTGCCTTCTGGTCGGCATCCTGCCAGCGGATACCGTCGGCCCCTACCTGCGCACCGCCACCGACGCCCTGCTCGGCCCGGCGGCGCCGGCTTACAGTCTGGCCGTCTGGCATGGCCTCAACCTGCCGCTGTACATGAGCCTGACCGCGCTCTTCGGCGGCCTCATGCTCTATCTGCCTTGCATCGGCCGCCGCGGCGCACATATTCCGGTGTTCGGCGTTCTCGACGGCAAGCAAACTTTCGACTGGCTGCTCGGCGCCGTCACCCGCCTCGCCGGCTGGCTGCTCAACCGCCTCAGTTCGCCGCGCCTGCAAACCCAGTTGCTGGTAATCATGCTGGTCGTCGTCGGCGGCAGCCTGCTGCCTTTCGTCGCTGACGACCCGCTGCGTTTCGGCGACCAGCCGGCGACCGCGCTCGATCCGGCTTTTGCGCTGTTGTGGATGGTCGGCGCCATTTGCGCCGTGGCCGCCGCCTGGCAGGCCAAGCTGCACCGTCTGGCGGCGCTGATCCTGGCCGGCGGGGCGGGCCTGGCAACCAGCCTGACCTTCGTCTGGTTCTCGGCGCCCGATCTGGCGCTGACCCAACTGGCGGTGGAAGTCGTCACCGCCGTGCTGATCCTGCTCGGCCTGCGCTGGCTGCCCAAGCGCGACGGAAGTTTCCTCGAAGGGCCGGAAGCGACGAGCGTTCACCTGCGCCGCCTGCGCGACTTGCTGTTGGCTATCGTTGGCGGCGGCGGCATCGCCGCGCTGACCTACGCCATCCTCACCCGCCCGGCGGTCGACGGCATCGCCCCCTTCTTCGTCGAGCAGGCGCTGCCGCAGGGCGGCGGGCTGAACGTGGTCAATGTCATCCTGGTCGATTTCCGCGGCTTCGATACCTTTGGCGAGATTACCGTGCTGGCCATCGTCGCGCTGACGGTTTTCGCGCTGTTGCGGCGCTTCCGTCCGGCGCCGGAAAGCGTCGCCCTGCCCGTCCAGCAGATCGAACAGGCCAGCGAGGCCAGCGTGCCGGACCCCGAGGCCGGCCTGCCGACCGGCTACCTGATGCTGCCCGCCGTGCTGGTCCGCCTACTGCTGCCGATAGCCCTGCTCATCTCGCTCTTCTTCCTGCTGCGCGGCCATAACGCGCCGGGCGGCGGCTTTGTCGGCGGCCTCGTTTTCGCCACCGCGATCATCCTGCAATACCTCGTCAGCGGCGCGCAATGGGTCGAATCCCGCCTGCGCATCCTGCCCCAGTACTGGATCGCCTTCGGCCTGCTGGCCGCGGCTAGCGCCGGCATCGGCGCCGGGCTGGCCGGCGACCCCTTCCTCGCCGCCCAGGCCTGGCATGCCAGCCTGCCGCTCATCGGCGATATCCACCTATCGACGGTGCTGCTTTTCGACATCGGCGTCTACATGCTGGTCGTCGGCGCCACCGTGCTCATGCTGATCGCCATCGCCCACCAGTCGCTACGCGCCCTGCCGCGCAAAAGCGACGCCGACGGAGCCGCCTGATGGAACCCATCCTTGCCCTCGCCATCGGTATCATGGCCGCTTCGGGCATCTACCTGATCCTGCGTCCGCGCACCTTCCAGGTCATCATTGGCCTGTCGCTTCTGGCCTATGCCGTCAATCTGTTCATTTTCGCCATGGGCCGCCTGCGCCTCGGCGCGCCGCCGGTGATCGCGCCGACGCTGGGCAGCGATCCGGCGCTGTACACCGACCCGCTGCCGCAGGCGCTGGTGCTGACGGCCATCGTCATCGGCTTCGCCACCACTGCGCTGTTCCTCGTCGTCTTGCTCGCCTCGCGCGGCTTGAGCGGCACCGACCACGTCGACGGCCGCGAGCGGGAAACAGATTGATGAAGGGATTGATGAGGAGCCGCCAAGCATGAGCGACTGGCTGCAACACCTGCCCGTCCTGCCCATTCTCGTGCCCATGCTGGCCGGGGCGCTGCTGCTGCTGTCGAGCGACAGCCGGCACGGGCCGCGTATTGCCCTGTCGCTCTTTGCCGTGCTGCTTCAGTTGGCCGCCGCCGTCTGCCTTCTGATGATCGCCGACGATCAACTGGCCGCGCCGTGGTCGGGCGGCATCGGCATTTACGCGCTGGGCAACTGGACGCCGCCTTTCGGCATCGTTCTCGTCGTCGACCGTCTGGCGGCGGTGATGCTGACGCTGACCGCCACCCTCGGCCTGGCCGCGCTGGTCTATTCGATCGCCCGCTGGGAGAAGGCCGGCGTCCATTTCCTGCCGCTTTTCCAGTTCCTGCTGATGGGCCTCAACGGCACTTTCCTGACCGGCGACCTGTTCAATCTCTTCGTCTTTTTCGAGGTCATGCTCGCCGCCTCCTACGGCCTCGCCCTGCACGGCTCGGGCGGCCCGCGGGTACGCGCCGGGCTGCACTACATCGCCGTCAATCTGCTCGCCTCGCTGCTGTTCCTGGTCGCCGCCGCGCTGATGTACGGCGTTACCGGCACCCTCAATCTGGCCGAACTGCCGCTGCGCGTCGCCGCCCTCGACGCCGCCGACCGCCAGCTGTTCCATGTCGCCGCCGCCATGCTCGGCATCGTCTTTCTCGTCAAGGCCGGCGCCTGGCCGCTCAATTTCTGGCTGCCGGCGGCCTACGGCAACGCGGTGCCGCCAGTCGGGGCCATTTTCGCCATTCTGACCAAGGTTGGCGTCTATGCCCTCTTGCGCCTCGGCGTGCTGTTGCAGGAAAGCGGCGTCGCCCCGGCGCCCTTCGGCGGCACCTGGCTGTTTTATTGCGGCCTCCTCACCATTCTGGCCGGCACCCTGGGCGTTTTGCACGCGCAGAAACTCGACCGCCTCGCCGCCTTCCTCGTCGTCGTCTCCTCCGGCACGCTGCTCACCGCCTTCGGCTTCACCGGCACGCTGCTCACCGGCCCGGCGATTTACTACCTGCTCAGTTCAGTGCTCGGCAGCGGCGCTTTCTTCATGCTGATCGAAATGGCCGAACGCAACCGCAAACAGGCCGCCGACCTGCTGGCCATCAGCTTCGAGGCATTCGGCCTGGAAGCCGCCCGCCACGACAGCGAACACCCGGACGAGATGGTCGGCGTCGCCATTCCGGCGGCCATGGTCTTCCTCGGCCTCGCCTTCGTCGCCTGCGTGCTGCTGCTGATCGGCCTGCCGCCGCTGTCCGGCTTCGTCGGCAAAGTCGCCCTGCTCGGCGCCTCGCTCGCCTCGCTGCCGGAAGCGCCGCTGCTGCACGTCGGATTATTCATCGCGGCTCTGGTGCTGTCCGGCATGGTTGGCCTGATCGCCCTTTCGCGCCTCGGCATCCGCGTTTTCTGGGATATGGAGCGGCAGACGCCGCACCTGCAATGGCTGGAAGCCGGCCCGGTCGCCGCGTTGCTGCTGGTCTGCCTGTGGCTGGCCATGGCGCCCGAGAGCGCGATGTCCTATTGCGCCGCCGCCTCGGATTCGCTCTACGACGCCAGCGCCTATATCCGCACGGTCATTCCCTATCCCGGCGCGGGGAGCATGACACCATGATGATCCGGGGCACACCGCGCTGGCTGGAAATCTCCTTGCTCGCCCTGTGGCTGGTGGTCAACGAGTCGCTGGCGCCACACCACTGGTTGCTCGGCCTCCTGTTCGCGGCGCCGATCGCCTATCTGACGCGCAAGCTGCGTCCGCGCATGGCGCGGCCGCGCCGTTTCGGCCTGGCCCTGCTTCTCTGCTGGCATGTGCTGTGGGATGTCGTCCGCTCCAATCTGGCGGTCGGCGGGATCATCCTCGGCACCATCCGCCAGCAGCCGAAGATCGGCTTCCTGCAAATCCCCCTCGAACTGCGCGACCCGCACGGCCTGGCGGTGCTCGCCATCATCATCACGGCGACGCCCGGCACCGCCTTCGCCAACCACGACCCGAACAGCAACGTCCTGACCCTGCACGTCCTCGACTTGCAGGACGAGGCAACCTGGCTGCACACCATCAAGCACCGCTACGAACGCCCCCTGATGGAGATTTTCGAATGACCGCCTTCCTCGACTGGGCACTCCATTTCGCCCTCGCCTGTTTCGCCGCCGGCATGCTATGCGCGGCGATCCGCCTCCTGCGCGGCCCCTCGGCGCAGGATCGCATCCTGGCCCTCGACACCCTGTACATCAACGGCATGCTGTCGATTTTGATGCTCGGCATCGGCATCGGCTCCGCCATTTATTTCGACATCGCGCTTTTGATCGCCCTCTTCGGCTTCGTCGGCTCGACCGCCATGGCCAAGTTCCTGCTGCGCGGCGAGGTAATCGAGCCATGAACGTCGCCGCCATGCCGCCCTGGCTGGCCCTGCCCGCCGCCATCCTGCTCATCGCCGGTGGCCTTTTGGCGCTCATCGGCTCGCTCGGTCTGTTGCGCCTCAACTCCTTCTATGCCCGCATCCACGCCCCGACCATGGGCAATACGCTGGGCGCCGGCTGCGTCCTCATCGCCTCGATGCTGACTTCCTCGGCCGTCGCCGAGCGGCCGGTCATCCACGAACTCCTGATCACCGTCTTCCTCCTGCTCACATCGCCGGTAACCACCATGCTGCTGATGCGGGCCGCCCTCTTCCGCAGCGACCACGAATACCAAGGCGAAAGCGAAGGCGAAGGCGAAGGTGAAGGCGAAGCGCCATGACCCGCATTCTCGCCGCCACCGACCTCTCTCCCGCCGGCCGCCATGCCATCGACCGGGCCAGCCGCCTGGCGGGCGAACTCGGCGGCGAGCTACACCTGGCGCACGCCATCGGCCCCGGCCTCTTCGACGACATCCAGCGCCTGCTCGCCCCGGGCAGCCCGCCCATCGCCATCACCTTGGGCAACGACGCCAGCCGGCAAATGCAGGTCATCGCCGACGAACTCGCGGCCGCTAACAGCGTCGAAGCGGAATGCCAGGTGCTGTTCGGCACGCCCGTCGACGCCCTCCTCGAACACGCCGGGGACATCGCCGCCGATCTGCTGGTCGTCGGCTCGCGCGGCGAAGGCTATCTGCGCCAACTGACCATCGGCTCCACCGCCCTGCGCCTTCTGCGCAAAACGCGGCGGCCGGCGCTGGTCGTCAAGCATCCGCCCGCCGGCCCCTACCGCCGCGCTCTGGTGGCGATGGATTTCTCCCCCGCCGCCCTGGCCGCCCTGCGCCTCGTCCGTCAGATCGCCCCGCAGGCCGAACTGACGCTGCTCCACGCCATCGAAATCCCCTTCGAGAGCAAGATGCACTATGCCGGCGTCAATAACGACATCATCCAGCAATACCGCAGCGAAGCCTGGACGAAAGCCATGCAGCAACTGCGCCGGCTGGCCGATATCGAACACCTGACGGAATCGGTGGCCCAGTTGTCCGCCTTGCACGGCAACCCGACCGACCTGATCCTTGAACAAGCCAACGCTCAGGACTGCGACCTCATCGTCGCCGGCAAACGCGGCGACCTGCACATCGTCGAGGAACTGCTGCTCGGCAGCACCACCAAGCACCTGCTACTGGAAGCCGACCGCGACGTGCTGGTGGTCAGCGGCTAAGACGAGCCAGCGCAGGCCGTCTGATTCCGTTTCCAGATCTATCGAGATGGGAACGGAATGGTTCAAGAATTGGTGGAATTTTCCGATAAAGAGGGGTGAACCCACGAGCAGAAATGGAAAGGAGATAAACAGCATGAAGCTCCATGCCATAGATATCTCCTTACTGGCCAATTCGATATCGCGCAGCAGCGAATACCAACGCGCCAAGAGCAGCAGCCCGGCGGAAGAAACGAAAAAAGCCGAAGAAAAAACAAAGCCCCTTGGGCCAAGCTTTGCCCAGCAGGCGCAAAGCGCCACTGCCGCGCGCAAGGGCGCGTTGGGGCAACGCATCGCGCAGATAAAAGCCCAGTTGGAAGCCATGATGAAGCTTCCCGCCGGCAGCATCAGCCCTCGCATGCTGAAACAACTGGCCAGCGAGTTGAGATCCATTGTCGCTGAATACAAGCAGCTATCCGAAGCGGCATCCAGCGGCATGCCAAACGTTGCAGTAAATCCCACAGTCGCCGGCCCCAGCGGCGCCACGGCATCTGGCGACGCCGCAGGGGCAGCGGCCACGGCCGCCGCGGCTGATGCGGCGGCAGCGGCTGCCGAAAGCGCGCCAGCCGTTTCCGAAGCCGAAATCGAACAAGCCCTGGCCGCCGCCGAAGAAGAGGCTCCGACCCAGGCGGGTGAAACCGAAAAAGAAAATAATGCGCCAGGCGTTTTCCCGAACGCGCCAAACGAAACACGGCGCGAAACAGGAACAATCAATGCCAAGGCATCGTCAGGCGCTGAGGGCGACAAAGCGTTTTTTGAAGCGGTGAAAGACCTGTCGCGCAAACTCAAGTTTCTGATGACCCTGGTAAAAAACGCGGCCAACAAAGACGAAGAAAAAGAGATCAAGGCTGCCAAAAAAGCCATCGCCGATCTCGATGACACAATCAGCGAGGCAGAAGAAGACCTTGCCGGCAACCAGCCAGTGGTCGCCGGTGTAAGCTATGAGGCCAGCGGGACGGCCGTTCCCGAGATCGCAGAAAGCGCGCCGGTGTTTGTTTCGGAATACGCCTGACAAGCGCGGATGCCGATTTTCTCAACCGGCTGTCACACGCTTCCAGACCGGCTCAAAGGCGCGCTGTTCAATCTCTGCCAGAGTGGGCGAATCGCCAGCCCACAGAACCAAGGCGGCGCCGGGTAGCGACAGCGTTTGTTCGAGTTCGCGGCACAGATTCCAGCACTCGTCATCGGCAAGCCTTGGCAATTCGAGAAAGACCACATAGGCGCGCCGCCACGGAAATTCGCGCAAATTTTTGCGTACCACCCAAGCGCGCGTGACGGCGCTGTAGCGCACGAAATCCGAGCGCAATTCGCCAAGTTCGGAATCGTTCAGGTCGTGGCGCGCAATCTGGCTGAAATACGGCGTCGCCGTTATCTCCTCCCAAGTGCGTTGTTCGGCGGCCTCGGCGGTTTTGGCACGCTCGCGCCAGAGCCTGAGCACACGTTCGTCGCACGCCCCGGCATCGGAATCCTCCAAAAGCGATAGCGCCGTCTTGGCCGCCCACCACTGGCTGGCATCGCTGGTTTCGTGCAGGCGTTCGAGAATGGTGAGACGGGCCTCACGGTCATGCGCGGGCAGCACTTGCACCAGACCGCGTAGCGCGCCCGCATGGCTCGGTGTAATTGCCAATGCCCGCTCGTAGAGCGAACGTACATCGGCATTGGCGTCGAGGCGACGAGCGCCATTGGCCCATTCGACCATCTCGTCGGCGTTATTACGGTTCGCGCTGGCGGCAAGCGCCGTCACGCGCTCACGGATGCGCGTGAGGTAAGCATGGTGCTGCTTCCAGTCGCTCGCGTGCTCGCGGCGCCACTTGGCATCGAAGTGCGCGATCCACTTTGGCGCATCGGCGAGCAGAGCCAGCGCCCATTGAGTCGACCAGCGCGGCATGGCGGATGTCTCGTTCAGCGCCTCAAGGCGGTCGCGCAACACGGGATGTGTATCGTCGATGCTGCCAACACTGCGTAGCGCACCGCGCAAGGCCGCGCGGGCAAAGTCATCTTCAACGGGCGCGCAAAGCTTCGACGCCATGGACGCAAACGGCCCCACGGGCAGTTGCTCATCCACCGCACGCCCCCAGTGCTCGGGCCAGAAACGCTGCGCATACCAAGCATCCTTGATTTCGATCTCCTTCAATGCCGCGCCGGTTTCGTGTGTGCCGAGAAGCCACCCGGCAATGCGGTCGGCCTCATATTCGTCCTGCCGGGCAAGTGCGAAAGTCTTCGCGGCGAAGCGCGGGAAATACCAGCGGAAGAAAGCCTGCGACGCGAAAGCCATCAGCCCTTCGTCCTGCTCGAAGCTGGCGTCGAGCCGGAGCCACGACAGGCGCGTACGGTAGATCCAGGCGCTGAGTTTGCCGTGGTCGCCACGTAGATGGCCGTACTCGTGCGCCAGCACGGTCATGACGCGCCGCCTGTCAAGCGCCATCAGTAGCGGCAAGCCGATGCTGAGATAGTTGATCGAACCGCCAAAGAAGCCGTAGCGCGGCAACTGGCAGATGCTGGCGTTAAACTCGCCGTCGAGAAAAACGCGGTGCACCGGCGGGCCGTTGATCTTCCGCCGGATGCGTTCAAGCGCATCAAAGAGCGCGGGTGCGTCCTCGCGCTTCAATTCCACACCGTCAGGCTCATCGAGACGAACCCACAGCGCGCGCAAGGTAACCCAGAGTAATCCGAGCGCGAAAAGCAACGGGTAAACTTGCCCGAATCTCAGACGCCCACCCTGCACCCAAATGCCGGTCACCCACACGATGATGCCGACCGCCAGGGCCAGACAGGCAAAGACCCACAAATATCCCAGCGTAGCGAAAACGGCAACGCTTCGTCGGTAAGCCCGGCTGTTCCCGGCACTGGCTTGCTCGCTCAACAGCACGAGATGCACGAAATCCGCGCGGTTCATTGCGCCCCTTCCCCAAGATGTAACTGGCCAACTGGCTTCTTCATTCTCTGCGCCAGTGCCACAACCAATATTTTTTTAGCTTACAACGCATTTCCCCTATTCAGGAGTACGTTTTGACAAATTGCACTGTATGGAGAGTGGCGCAGTTCCAGAAACCGCGCCACCGATGACTTTATCGTCATCGACGAAAGCAACACGGTCGGCGCATGGATGATCCTGTAAACTGTTCGAATGACGAAACAGCGTAAAAATTGGACGGACGGCAGACTTGCCTGGCGGCAAGCGGCATTGCGCGGCTTGGCCCTGATGCTGCTGGCGTCGGCCTGGCCGGCGGCGGCGGAAATTTACAAGTGCCGCACCGCCGATGGCCGCACCGAGATTACCAACGCGCCCTGCCCGAGCGAACGCGGCACCTTGAGCGTGCGCGCCGACGAAACCGTGCCGGCCGAGACGCACGAGCAAGCCGAGCGCGATGTCCAGCGGATGCGCGATTTCGTCGACCAGCGCGCCAGCGAACAGCGCCAGGAAGCCGCCGCCGAGCAACAACGCCAAGCCGAGGAAAATCAGGCCGAGGCAACGCGCCGGGTCTATGCGGCGGAAAACATGGAAATCTGTCTGGCCGAACTCGGCCAAATCACGTTGCCGACCGACCGCCGCGCTGAACTGGAAGCCATCTGTCGAGCCAAAGCCGCCGCCCCGGTCGTGGTCGGCGTCCCCGTTTATGGCGGTATCGCCAGCCCGGTCGACGACTGCATCGCCCGCGTCATGCGCTTGCGCCTGGCGCCCGCCGAACAACAGCGCCGCATCGCTCAGTGCCGAGGCGTCGCATCACCGCCACCCCGACAGCCCGCTCCGCCTTCAGCAAAATCGCCAGCAAAGCCAAAGCCGCCGGCAACCTCGAACCAACTACCGGCGAAATCGCCCAAACGGCAGTAGCCGCTGCGCGCGCTGAAATGTCGGTCGGATAAACCGCCAAGCGGCGCCATTCGGCGGTTGTATATCTTATCCAGCCGCGTATGCGTTTGGAGAGAAGGCACTACCACCTCCCTGGGTCGAATCCTTCCTGGCAAGTCTGTAAGGATGTTTTCAGCGGCCAGATGATTTTGCGGCTACCGTTCATCAGGACGCGCTCCATACATACAATATCTACGTCTTCGCCTACCTCGACAAATTGGCCTTTTGCGTTGACGCGGCCCCATTTACCGGCCTTTTTCTCAATAAATGCCACGCCGTTCGCGCCATAAAACACGATGCTAAACATCACGACCGTTTGGCCTTTCGCGTTGATTAAACCCACGAACCGGTCTGATTCGATGCTTACGGACGCCAAACCATTGGCATCAAAGCTCCCTGCCCGGTCAAACCTGGGCGGAATCACGATCTTGCCTTTGGCGTTGATGAACCCGAATTTATTATTTTCCTTTATACGGGCCAAACCGTTGGCGTTAAAGCTCTCCGCTTCCTCAAATCGCACAGGGATTGCAACTTTCCCTTCGGCATTTATGAAAAATGGTTCTTCATAACTTGTAGCGACCAGTGCCAAACCATTCGCGGCAAAATCTTCCGCCGTGGCAAATTCCGGCGGAATGACCATCTCGCCCCTGGCGTTGATATAGCCATCATTACGGCTTTCTTCATCGCGCACCCGTGCCAAGCCATTGGCGGCGAATTCATGAGCTTCCTCAAACCTTGGAGGGATCAGTATCTCTCCCTTGGCGTCGATGTAACCCCATTTCTTGTCCACCATAACCGCCGCCAGGCCATTGGCGGCGAAATGGCGTGCAGACTCAAATTTCGGCGGGATCACCATCTCATTTTTTGCGTTGATGAAACCGTATTTCCCGTCTTTTCCGACAAGCGCCAAGCCATTGGCGGCAAACCAACCCGCACCCTCAAACACCGGCGGAATAACCAGCTCACCCCGATCATTGACATAGCCCCATTTGCCGTTTTGTTTAACGGGCGCCAAGCCATTGGCGGCAAAATTCCAGCCATCCTCAAACACTGGCGGGATTACGATCTTGCCTCGGGCATTGATGAAACCAAGCTTCTTGTCGTCCACTACAACCCGTGCCAAGCCATTGGCAGCAAAGGCATCTGCCCCGGTAAATTCTTGCAGCGGAATCACCACCTCGCCCCGGGCATTGATGTAGCCGCACTTGTCTTCCATGCAAATGGTGGTCAGGCGGACTATCTCGCTTTTCTTTGTGTCAGCCGCATGAGTGGGCAAACTGAACCCCTGGAGGCCAATCAAGACCGGCAAGGCCATCGCCATCAGGCTGATGGCTCCATTTTTTCGCATGAAATCCATCCTGGTACCCTCTCTTGGTCAATGTTGCTGAATTCACTCGCTGGCCGGCGGTGCAACCTTGATGATTTCTTCCAGCGAGGTGATGCCTTGGGCCGCCTTGATGGCGCCGGATATGCGCAGCGGGCGCATGCCTTCGCGGTGGCACTGGTCGCGCAGGCGGGCCACCTCCATTTGCGGTGTGATCAGCTTGCCCACTTCGAGCGAGTTGAGCAGGATTTCGTAAATGCCGACGCGCCCGGTGTAGCCGGTCATCCGGCATTCGAGGCAGCCGACCGGCTGCCACAGTTGCGCCGGTTCCGCAGCTTTCCACGGCGCCACCAGCGAACGCCAGGCAGCCAGTTGCTCGTCGTCGACCGGCGCCGCCTTCTTGCAATGCGGACACAAGGTGCGTACCAGGCGCTGGGCCATGACGCCGAGCAGGGTCGAGTTGATGAGGTAGGCCGGCACGCCGAGGTCGAGCAGGCGGGTAACGGCCGAGGGGGCGTCGTTGGTGTGCAGGGTGGACAGCACCAGATGGCCGGTCAGCGCCGCCTGCACGGCCATTTCCGCCGTTTCCAGATCGCGGATCTCACCGATCATGATGATGTCCGGGTCTTGCCGCATGAGCGCCCGCACGCCGTCGGCGAAGCCGATGTCGATGCTGTGCTGAACCTGCATCTGGTTGAACGAGTCTTCGACCATTTCGATCGGATCCTCGATGGTGCACACATTGACCTCCGGCGTCGCCAAGTGCTTGAGCGTCGTATATAGCGTCGTCGTCTTGCCCGAGCCGGTCGGGCCGGTGACCAGCACGATGCCGTTCGGCGCGGCGGTCATCTGCTGCCAGCGCCCCTGGTCGTCCGGGGAAAAGCCGAGGGCGCGAAAATCACGCACCAGCACTTCCGGATCGAAAATACGCATCACCAGCTTTTCGCCGAAGGCGGTCGGCAGCGTGGACAGACGCAGTTCGACCTCCTGGCCGTCCGGCGTGCGCGTCTTGATGCGGCCATCCTGCGGGCGGCGCTTTTCGATCACGTCCATGCGCCCGAGTAGCTTGATGCGGCTGGTCATGGCGGTCATCACCGCCATCGGCACCTGGTACACCTGATGCAGCACCCCGTCGATGCGAAAGCGCACAAAGCCGAGATCGCGCCGCGGCTCGACGTGGATATCCGAGGCGCGCTGATCGAAGGCGTATTGCCACAGCCAGTCGACGATATGGACGATATGCTGGTCGTTGGCGTCAAACTGGCGGTCGCCCTTGCCCAGGTCGACCAGTTGCTCGAAGCTCGACAAACCGGGGCCGGTCGCCTCCTCGCCACGCACAGCCGCCTTCTTGACCGACTTGGCGAGATTGAAAAATTCGACCAGATAACGGCTGATATCCTCGGGATTGGCCAGCACCCGGCGGATGTCCTTGCGCAGCACGCGCTTCAGTTCATCGACCCATTCGCGGATGAAAGGCTCGGCGGTGGCGATCACCACCTCGTGCGCCGTGACCCGCACCGGAAGGATGTTGAAACGCGCCGCGTAGGCGCTGGACATGACATCGGCAACGCCGGTGAAGTCGATTTTGAGCGGGTCGATGTGCTGATATTCGAGCTTGCAGCGGGCGGCCAGCCACTCGGTCAGCGTCGCCAGCCCGAGCAGGCGGCCCGGCGGTTGCAGCGAGCGCCATTTCTGGTCGGCGATGACAACCAGCGGATGCGCCTTGTCATTCCGTGGCCGTTCCAGCTTCAGGGCATCGGCCGCCGCAGCCGCCACCAGGCCATCATCGACCAGCATGTGCAGCACCTCGGCCAGGGTCAGCCGGTGCTCGGGCGCGGATAGTTCATTCATCGGCGGCAATATAGCACGCTGTTCGGACGGCCAAGCCCAACTGTCAGCGGTTCCGGCAGGGCAATCGCATGAAAGGCGCGCTGCCTATGCTCTCCCTCGCCCTGCGTGTACAAGGTCGAAGGCCGCAGGACAGCCGGAGGCTGGTCCCGCGTACGGGATACCCTCCCCGCCGCCACTGCCAACGTTTGACGTATTACGATTACCGTAATAGCATGGCCTGCATGATCCAATCTTTCCACTGCAAGGACACGGAAGCCCTCTACGCTGGAGAGTTACCCAGACGGTTGCGGAGCATCAAGGATGCCGCCATCCGCAAGCTGCAAATGCTGGATTCGGCGAGCGCGTTGGATGACTTGCGTTCCCCGCCCGGCAACCGGCTGGAAAAACTCATCGGCGACCGGGCGGGACAATGGAGCATCCGCATCAACGACCAGTGGCGCGTGTGCTTCGTATGGACTGAGCACGGCCCCGCCGACGTTGAAATTGCTGACTACCACTGAGGAATGAAGATGAGTCGCCCGACCAATCGTATGCGCCCGGTGCATCCGGGAGAAATCCTGCGCGAGGAGTTTCTGGTTCCGCTGGGCATGAGCGTGAACGCCCTGGCAATAGCCCTGGCCGTGCCAGCTACGCGGCTGCATGAAATCGTCAAAGAGCGGCGCGGCATCACAACCGATACCGCATTCCGGTTGGCGCGCTACTTCAACACCACCCCCGAGTTCTGGCAGAACCTACAAGCGGCTTACGACCTGAAAACGCTGCCCACCCGCCAAGAGATCGAGCGCCGCATTCACCCACGCCTTGCCGCCGCCTGACCCTCACCGATCCGGCCAGATCCGGCCTCCTATGACTCTGCCGTCAGCGCCGGCGCAACGGCTCCAGCAGACTTCTCAGGTCATTGTGGTCAAGCTCATACATCAAGGCCAGCAGCCGGCCCAATTCGCCCTGGGGAAAGCCGGCGCGGGCAAACCAGCCGAGGTAGTGGCCGGGTAGGTCGGCGAGCAGCCGGCCCTGGTATTTGCCGAAGGGCATGGGCCATTCGACGAGCTTTTGCAAATCTTCCGCGTGCATGAAAAAACGGAGCCGTGGCCCCGTTCCCCTCTTACTTGCCCGACAAGGCCAGCATCAGGTCATTGATGCGCTTGACGAAGCCGGCCGGATCGTCGAGCTGGCCGCCTTCGGCGAGCAGGGCCTGTTCGAAGAGCAGCGTCGTCCAGTCGGCGAAGCGCGTCTCCTCGTACTTGAGCCGCGCCACTGCCGGGTGCTGCGGATTGATTTCGAGAATCGGCTTGGTCTCCGGCGCTTTCTGTCCAGCGGCCTTCAGCAGGCGGGCCAGGTTGCCGGAGGGATCGTGCTCGTCGGAAACCAGGCAGGAGGGCGAGTCGGTGAGGCGATGCGTGATGCGCGCATCCTTGATCTTGTCGCCGAGCGCGGCCTTGATCTTTTCCAGCAGGTCCTTGTACTCGTCGGCGGCTTTTTCGGCTTCCTGCTTCTCGGTTTCGTCCTCCAGCTTGCCGAGGTCGAGGCCGCCGCGGGCGACGGACTGCAAGGGCTTGCCGTCGAATTCGTTGAGATGGCCGACCACCCACTCGTCGACGCGATCGGAAAGCAGCAGCACCTCGATGCCCTTTTTCTTGAAAATTTCCAGATGCGGGCTGTTCCTGGCGGCGTTGAAGGTGTCGGCGGTGACGTAGTAAATCTTCTCCTGGCCTTCCTTCATGCGGCTGATGTAGTCGGCCAGCGAAACGATCTGGCGCTCGCCGTCGCCGTGGGTCGAGGCGAAGCGCAAGAGGCCGGCGATCTTGTCCTTGTTGGCGAAATCCTCGCCGACGCCTTCCTTGAGCACGTTGCCGAAGGCTGCCCAGAATTGGGCGTATTTCTCCTTGTCGGCGGCTTCATCGCTGGTCGCCAGAGCTTCGAGCATGCTCAGCACCTTGCGCGTGCAACCGCTGCGGATGGTGTCGATGTCCTTGCTCTGTTGCAGGATTTCACGCGAAATGTTGAGCGGCAGATCGGCGGAATCGACAACGCCGCGCACGAAGCGCAGGTACAGCGGCATCAGTTGCTCGGCATCGTCCATGATGAAAACGCGGCGGACATAGAGCTTGATGCCGTGGCGGGCGTTGCGGTCCCACAAATCGAAGGGCGCGCGGGCCGGGATGTAGAGAAGCTGCGTGTATTCCTGCTTGCCCTCGACGCGGGCGTGCGTCCAGCACAGCGGGTCCTCGAAATCGTGGGCGACGTGCTTGTAAAACTCCTTGTACTGCTCGTCGCTGATCTCCGACTTGCCGCGCACCCACAGCGCGCTGGCCTGGTTGACCGTCTCGTCCTCGTCGGTCACGACCTGCTCGCCCTTTTCCTTGTCCCATTCTTCCTTCTTCATCACGATGGGCAGGGTGATGTGATCGGAATACTTGCGGATAATGGATTTCAGCCGCCAGGCATCGAGCAGCTCATCTTCGCCTTCGCGCAGATGCAGGATCACATCGGTGCCGCGGCTGGCCTTGTCGACCATCTCGACGCTGTACTCGCCCTCGCCGGCCGATTCCCACTTCACCGCCTGACCGGCCTCGACGCCGGCGCGGCGGGAAATCACCGTCACCTTGTCGGCAACGATGAAAGAAGAATAAAAACCGACGCCGAACTGGCCGATCAAATGCGCGTCCCTGGCCTGGTCGCCGGTCAGGGCCGAAAAGAACTCCCGGGTCCCCGACTTGGCAATGGTGCCGAGATGAGCGACCGCCTCATCGCGCGACAGGCCGACGCCGTTGTCGGAAACGGTGACGGTGCGCGCCTCCTTGTCGACCGCGACGCGAATCTTCAACTCGCTGTCGCCGCCATACAACGCGGCATTGTTGAGCGCCTCGAAACGCAGCTTGTCGCAGGCGTCGGAAGCGTTGGACACCAACTCGCGCAGGAAAATTTCCTTGTTGCTGTACAAGGAATGAATCATCAAATGCAGCAGTTGCTTGACTTCCGTCTGGAAGCCGAGGGTCTCGCGATTGGCGGCGGACTCGGACATGCTTGAAACTCCCAAAGAAGGACAAAGTTTCAAAGTGGGGCCGGTTGCGCCGATTTCAAGTCCGGCCAGCGCAAAAGCCGCGCACCATGGCAAGCGCATAAATAAAGACATAAGGGCAAGGCCACGCCTTTACAATAGCTACTTAACCAACACCCTCAGCGCCAACGCCACTGGATCACCCCGCATCAGCGGCTGACAAGGAGAAGTTCCGATGAAACGCTCCGCCCCCCTGCGCAAGTTGTCGCGCGAGCACCATACGGCCCTCAGTCTGGCGCAGCGCATCGCCAAGGCCACCGGACCGGAAGAGCAAAACGCCCTGCTGGCGGCCATTCCGCCATCGTTTCGCGAGGGGCTGGAACGGCATTTCCAAGTCGAGGAAAAGGGCCTGCTGCGGCAACTGACGCAGTTGGGCGAGACCGCGCTGGTCGCGAGAGCACTGGCCGAACACGCGCAACTGCGAGTGCTGGCCGCCGCCATCGGGGCCGGCAAGGTTGACGCGCTGGCGCCGTTTGGCGCCCTGTTAAAGACTCATGTCCACTTCGAGGAAGGCGAGTTGTACGCCGTCGCCGAAGAACGCCTGTACGCCGCCGACTGAAAAACCTCAGCCGGCCGGCCCGCTTGCCAACTCAGCAGTTGCCAACTCTCCGGCCTGAAGCCGCAGCACGCGGTCGCACCGGGCGGCGATGGCTTCGTCGTGGGTAACCAGGATCAGGGTCGTGCCTTCCTTGGCGTTGAGATCGAACATCAGGTCGATGATCTGCCGGCCCGTCACCGCGTCGAGATTGCCGGTCGGCTCGTCGGCCAGCACCAGACGCGGCACCGGGGCAAAGGCGCGGGCCAGCGCGACGCGCTGCTGCTCGCCGCCGGAAAGATGCTTCGGATAATGCCGCAGGCGCTGGCCGAGGCCGACGCGCTCCAGCCACTGCCGGGCGGTATCGCCCGCGCCCGTGGCGCCGGCCAGTTCAAGCGGCAGCATGACGTTTTCCAGCGCCGTCAGCGCCGGCAGCAATTGAAAGGACTGAAAAACGAAACCGAGCAGGCGGCCACGCCGCACCGCCCGCGCATCCTCGTCGAGATCGGCCAGCGTCACGCCGTCGAGGCGAACCGTGCCGCTGCTGGGCAGATCGAGGCCGGCGAGGAGGCCGAGCAGCGTCGATTTGCCGGAACCGGAAGCGCCGACGATGGCAAGCGCCTCGCCAGCGCCGACGGAGAAGGTAATATCCTGCAAAATGCTCAGCGGCGCGCCGCCGTTATCGACGGTCTTGCCCAGATTCACCACTTCCATTACGGGTTGATCCGCCATGCGGCCCTTTCTCCTCTCGCTCATCCTGCTGCTCGCCGCCCCCACAACGCTGGCCGCGAAAACCATACTCGTCGTCGGCGATTCGCTCTCCGCCGGCTACGGCCTGCGCCCGGAACAAGCCTGGCCGTCGCTGCTGGCCGGACGGCTGGCCGAGCGGCGCCTCGATTATAGCGTCGCCAATATTTCCATCTCCGGCGAAACCACGGCCGGCGGCCGCTCCCGTCTGGCATCGGCGCTCCGCCAGCACAAGCCGGCGCTCGTCGTCATCGCCCTCGGCGCCAACGACGGCCTGCGCGGCCTGGCGCTCGACCAGATGCGCGGCAATCTCGACGCCATGATCGCAGCGGCGCAGCAGGCCGGCGCTCGCGTGCTACTGGCCGGCATGCGCCTGCCGCCCAATTACGGGCCGTATGCCGAACAATTCCAGGCCGTTTTCGCCGACCTCGCCCGAGCGCGCAAGACCGTGCTGCTGCCCTTCCTGCTCGAACCGCTCGCCAGCCGCCCGGAACTCTTCCTGCCCGACAACTTGCACCCAAGCGCCGCGGCACAGCCGCTGATCCTCGACCATGTCTGGACGGCCCTTGCGCCGTTGCTGCGCTAGCCAAAGGGCAAGAATATTCCTTGCGACGCATATGATCTTTAAGACATAATTAACTCATGAGCTGGACAGTCCTGTTCCACGATGCCTTCACGGCGGAATTCCGGCTGCTGGAAGAAGCCCTGCAAGACGAGTTACTGGCACACGCGGCATTGCTGAAGGCGTATGGGCCACAACTTGGCCGCCCTGCGGTGGATGGGCTGAAGGGTTCCAGGCACGCCAACATGGAGGAGTTGCGTTTCGCTTGGGAAGGCGGCGTATGACGATTCGCCTTTGCTTTCGACCCGAAACGCCGCGCCATTCTTCTGGTCGGCGGCAACAAGGGCGGCGCGAACCAGCGCCGGTTTTACAAAAAACTCATCGCAACCGCCGATGCGCGATTTGATGAACACTTGGCGCAGAAGGAGCACTGAGATGGCAAAAAAACTTGACGATATCCTCGCCGAACTGCCGGCGGAACGGCAGGCCGGGATTGCCGCACGCGCCCAAGAACTCGCCACGCTCAGGGATTTGCGCCTGGCGGCGGAACGCACGCAATGCGAGTTGGCGGCAAGCCTGAACGTGGGACAGGAGGCAATCAGCCGCCTTGAAAAGCGCAGCGACATGCTGCTCTCCACGCTTCGCCGCTACGTGGAGGGAATGGGCGGCCAACTTGATCTGGTCGTCCGCTTCCCGGACCGTCCCCCGGTGTCGCTGAAACATCTGGCTCGGTGAGAGCGCAAGGCCATCCGATACAGATAGCAAGCCCGGACTATAGCGGCAGACGATCACTCCGGCCATTCGCCTCGCGGCTTACCTTGGGGCTTGTTTGCGCCTGCCGGGAAATATAAGCTCAAGCATTTCTCGCGCACAACATCAGCCGGATGCAGCCCAAACGCCCCACGGTGGCCGATCTCGACCGTTTCGACGAGATCATCGACGTCCGCTCGCCGGCCGAATTCGCCGAGGATCACATTCCCGGCGCCCGCAACTGTCCGGTGCTCGACGATGCCCAGCGGGCCGAGGTCGGCACCCTGTACAAGCAATGCTCGCCCTTCGCGGCCAAGAAGCTCGGCGCCGCCCTGGTCGCCGAGAACATCGCCCGCCACCTGCGCGAGACTTTCCACGACCGGCCCAAACACTGGAAACCGCTGATCTACTGCTGGCGCGGCGGCGACCGCAGCGGCGCGATGACCACCATTTTCCGCGCCATCGGCTGGCCGGCCGGCCAACTGGACGGCGGCTACAAGGCTTGGCGCACACATGTCGTCGCCCGCCTGTTGGAACTGCCGGCCACGCTCTCCTTTCGCGTCATCAGCGGCCCCACCGGCTGCGCCAAAACGCGCATCCTGCAAGCCCTCGCGGCGCTCGGCGAACAGGCGCTCGACCTCGAATCGCTGGCCTGCCACAAAGGTTCAGTGCTCGGCGTGCTGCCGGATGCGCCGCAACCGAGCCAGAAAGGCTTTGAAACCGCCCTGCTGCTGGCCCTGCAAGCCTTCGACCCGGCCCGACCCATCTACGTCGAGGCAGAAAGCCGCAAAATCGGCAACCTGCACCTGCCGGCGGCGCTAATCGAGCGCATGCGCGCAGGCGAATGCCTCAATGTCGAAGCCGACATCGCCGCCCGCGTCGATTTTCTGCTGCGTGATTACGACTACCTGCCAGCCCGCCCGGAATTTCTCGCCAGCCGCCTGCAAGCCCTGCACGCCCTGCAAAGCCGCGAAACCCTCGACCGCTGGCGGAATTACGTCACCACCAGCCGCTGGCCAGCCCTCGTCGGCGAATTGCTGGAACTGCACTACGACCCGCTCTATCGCCGCTCACAAACCCGCCACTACGGCCCGACGCCGCAGCGGAATTTTTATGCTGATGATTTGTCGGCGGCGGGGATAAACCGGTTGGCGGTAGCTATTGTTGAAGCGGGGAATGGCGGCTGAAAATGCTGGACTGTAGGCTGGGTAGAGTGAAACGAAACCCAGCATTGCAAGCAAGTTGCTGGGATTACGCTACCCTTCACCCCATTAGCTTACGCCCCTACTTCTGCTCCGCCAGCGCCAAGGCGACAGTCTTAGCATCTTCCCGGTCAAGGAACAGGTATTCGAGCTTGCACGAGCCAAACTCTCGCTCCAACTCGCGTTGACGAACGGGGTGGTTTCCAAAACGAAAGCTGCACGTGGACGCAGCCGAAGATGGAATGCGATAGACGCCGAAGCTCCGAGGAATTGTGAGTCTGCCATCCGGGCGCACGGCAGCGGGACTGATCGCGCGGGTGACGATGTGCTTTATCGAAGTCAAAATATTCTCCTATAAGGGTTCTGCTCGCCGAATGGCATCGAGCGAACATGGCGGGCAAAAACATCATGGCCGAACAATGTAAAACCATGACATCCGCTGGAACACATAAATGTGCTTTATAGTATTTTGAGATCGGTGATCGAACAGCTCGTTTTGGTCGCTTGGTTATGAATAAAACCCATGCTGAAGTCATTTATTCGCTTGGACTTGCCAGCGGGGACTATTTCATAAATCACTCGCTTATTGCTGTCGATATAAGTGCCACTGTTAGAGGCATGTCGACAGGTCAGCTCAATGTCCTTTACGCTTTGCTTCCCCTTGTTTACGAAAGTCAGGCTTACCTCCATGATATTGTCGAAGCCAGCAGTCTGCCAAGACATGTTTTTTAGCTCTATATTCGCCATAGCTGCCACTTTGGGATCAGGAGTAGCTGGTTCAACATTCGCCATGGCTGGCATTTTAGAACTAGGAGCAGGTGTTGGCCTAGCTGGTGTTGTATGGTTAGAAGTGGATCCTCCTGAACCGAAGCTGGCCATGAACCAAATCCCGGCGGCAGCACTAGCCAACCCAATTAGTATTTCGCCACCAGACAAATGATTGGCTTTTTTATTGGGATGCCCACACTTCGGGCAGGTTGGTGCCTTCTGTGACATTTCCTGGCCACAGTTGGCGCACTGAATATTCTTCAAGTTTCACTCTCCTATAAGTGTCAGAAAATGGAGCTATGTAACCGTATGACTCCGCGTCCAAGGTGAGTATGCTCGCTTGCCCGTTGCCGCAACAACAATCACAACAGCATAAAGCGCAGACTCTATTTCCGTGTAGCCTCGACGAGAACACACGGTTGTTGCACTATGCCCGAACTAGAAGTATAAGTAAGAACATTTTTATCGTTAATGATAAAACTATATAGCTTTTCCCCCACATAGGCGCCGAATCTATTCTTGGCGTTAACTTCTACAAAGCCACAATAGCCGTACATAACTTTCCAATCCTTATCGGACCTTGACCAAAACACTTGGTATCCTTTCGCTAGAGCATCATAAAACTTGTACACCGCTGAATACGGGTCGATCAATGACGCGCCAATGGAATCTTTAATTACCTGTTTATAATCTCCCAGGTTAGGCGTGCTGCCGTAGTTCGCACCTTGTATTTCTTGAGCCGTTGGTTGTGGCATTTGAGCGCATCCGACCATGCCGAACATAAGCGCCGACGACAAAACCAGCAATATCTTTTTCATACCGCCCTCTCGTGAACAGGAATGGAAGAAAACGGGGCAAACCGCAATTAACATTGCCGGTTCATGCCCAAAAGATTCGAAAGTCATGATACTAAGGAACTCTTAGTGTTACGTCAACGCCGCCCTAAGATCATCTTAGCCTCTGCACAAGGGGCCAAGAATGTCCATCTTCTCGAAGCGTCTCAAGGAAGCCAGACGCGAGGCCGGGTTGTCTCAGGAGCGGCTTGGCGTGTTGGCGGGGATCGACGAAATGTCGGCCAGCGCACGAATGAACCAGTATGAGCGGGGCAAGCACGAGCCTGATTTTTCAATGGTGGAACGGATCGCTCGCGCCCTGAAGCTCCCGGCTTCCTTTTTTTACGCTGAGGATGACGATGAGGCCAGGCTGCTTCGGTGGTTCTGCCGCCTCGACAAGGATGAGAGAGCAGAAGTGATGCGAATGGTATCTACCCTACAGGGGTAAGCAAGCCCGGGGTAGACTGGACAAGGCCGAAGGCCGCTGTCCGGCGGTTGTGAGCCTTTGACGCAAAGCGTCACTGTTTTTGTAATGGATTGTCGGACTGCGCCGCTGCGCGGCTTGTCCAACCTACGACTCCCTACCGCGCCTGTTTATATATCCCGCACAACACAAATCGCCTGCCGCATCGCCGGCTTCGGCCGCTCGACGTAGCCTTCGGCGTAGGCGATTTCGCCCAGGCCGGCGGCGGTGATGGCGCGGAGTTCACCGGGGCGGAGCAGGAAGCAAGGATGAGACGATGCTGTGTCGGGGAGAATGTCAGGATGTCACACCTCTTTCCGATACGGTAAAATGCCGTATCTATGGAGGTGCGCCATGACTACAACTACACGCTTTGATCTCAAAATGGATGCTGAGGACAAGAATGTCATTGCCCGGGCTGCCGCCCTGATGGGAACGACCATGGCGGGTTTCGTGCGCTGGGCGGCCAAGGAAAAGGCGCAACAGTTGCTGGAGCGCGAATCGCGCATCACACTGTCCCGGCAGGATTTCACGGCATTCACCGCGGCCCTGGAAAGAGCGTTCGCGCCGAATGAGGCGCTAAGGAATGCCATTACCCAGGCCGGGGAAAAGGTCCGCCGTGTTTGAGGAAGGGCCGCTGGCGCCTGCTGTCCATGATCGGGCCGGGTTCGACTGCGGCGTGCCGGAACTGAATGTGTATCTGCGGCAATTTGCAGAACAGCACCGGCGGCGGGGCATCACTTCTGTTTTCGTGCTGACGGATACCGAGGCTCCGGCCAAGATTTTGGGTTATTACACGCTGAGCGCCGCCGAAGTGGATGCTTCAAACTTGAGCGATGCCGATCGTCGGCGTTTGCCACGCTATCCTGTACCGTGCTACCGCATGGGGCGGTTTGCCACGGCTGTGGATCGGCACGGACATGGCATGGGACGCCTGCTGATGGGTTGCGCTGTGGATCGTTGCCTCAAAGCGAGCGAGCAGATAGCGGCTTATGCGCTGATCGTGGACGCCAAGGATGAGCAGAGCAAAAAGTTTTACGAACACTATGGATTCACGGCTTTCGCAAGCCAACCGCTTTCGTTGTATTTGCCGTTGAAGCAGCGTAGAAGCAACCACACTGGCAGCGCCGAAGGTTAAGCGCAGCCCGGAGTATGGGCGAGGCCGAAGGCCGCTGTCCGGCGGTTGTGATCAATGGATTGCCGGACTGCACCGCTGCGCGGCGTGTCCACCCTGCGATTCACTCCCGCACCGCACAAATCGCCTGACGCATGGCCGGTTTCGGTTGGTCGACGTAGCCCTCGGCGTAGGCGATTTCGCGCAGGCCGGCGGCGGCGGTGAGGGCGCGGAGTTCGCCGGGGCGGAGCAGGAAGTCGGGATTGCTTGGCTTGCCGTAGGCGGCGTTGCCGTCCATGAAGGTTTCGTAGATCAATACGCCGCCCGGCGCCAAGAGGGCCAGCAGATCGGGCAGGCGCGGTCGCCACAGGTAGTTGGTGACGACGATGCCGGCGAATTGTTGGCCGGCCAGCGGCCAGCTTGCGCCTTCGAGATCGAGGCAGGCGGTGGTGATGCCGGCGATGCCTTGCAATCCGGCCAGGGCCGCCGCGTCGCGGTCGGCGGCCAGCACCGGCCAGCCGCCCGCCGCCAGAAAGCGGCTGTGACGGCCGCTACCGCAGGCCAGGTCGAGCACTTGCCGCCCCGCCGGCAGGCGCGCGGCGTGGGTCTCGACCCAGGACGAAGGCGCTATCATGGCGCATGCTTGATGGACGGAGGCTGTCATGGCGGATGGCGTGGTCGTTGCCGAAAGCGGCAAGGGAAGATACCAGCAGGATGTCCGGGCCGGCCAGCCTGGGCGGCGATGATATCGGCCCGGCGCCTTTCGATTTTCTGCTCGCCGCGCTCGGCGCCTGCACGTCGATCACCCTGCGCATGTACGCGGAACGAAAGGGCCTGGCGCTACGCCATGTCAGCGTCGCGCTGCGGCACGAGAAGGTGGAAATCGACGGCAGCCGCCGCGACCGCATCGAACGGCGCATCACCCTGGAGGGCGAGCTGACCCCCGCCGAGCGCCAGCGGCTCCTGGAAATCGCCGAAAAATGCCCGCTCTTCCGCACCCTCAGCCAGCCAGTGCTGATTGAAAGCAGTTTGGAGATGGCGGGCGGCGATGAAGCGCCGGCTGCACGATGATTCGGACATCTTTCCGTGCTAGAATTGTGCGTTGCACAACAGCACTCGCCGCCAAGGACACGCCATGCTGGAACAGCACTATCTCACGACCCTGTTCGAATCGAAATCGGTTGCCGTGATCGGCGCCTCCGAGCGGGAAAACTCAGTCGGCAACGTCATTTTCAGGAACATCCTCAATTCGGGCTACAAGGGCCGTCTGTACGCCATCAACCCGAAGTACGAAACCATCCTGGGCCAGCCGGTCTACAAGTCGATCGAGGAAATCGGTGCCCGCGTCGAGATGGTGGTCATCGCCACTCGGCCGCAGACCGTGCCACAACTGATCGAGCAGTGCGGACGCAGCGGCGTGCAGAACGTCATCGTCATTTCCTCCGGCTTTTCCGAGTCCGGCCATGTCGGCGCCGCCATCGAGCGCAAGATGCTTGAAATCGCCCGCTCCTACAGCGTGCGCGTCCTCGGCCCCAACTGTCTCGGCATCATCCGCCCCGAACTCGGCCTGAATGCCACTTTTACCCGCATCTCCGCCACGCCGGGCAACCTGGCGCTGGTTTCGCAATCCGGCGCCATGTGCTCGGCGGTGCTCGACTGGGCCAAGGCCAACCAGGTCGGCTTTTCCTCGGTGATCTCGCTGGGCATGACCGCCGACATCGATTTCGGCGAAATCCTCGATTACCTGATCTACGATAACCGCACCCACTACATCCTGATGTATGTCGAGGGCATCCGCCACGCGCGGCGCTTCATGAGCGCGTTGCGCTCGGCTGCGCGCATCAAGCCGATCATCCTGCTCAAGGCCGGCCGCCACGAGGCCGGCTCGCTGGCGGCCTCCGCCCATTCGGGCATGGCCGCCGTTTCCGACAGCGTTTTCGACGCCGCCGTGCGCCGCGCCGGCGTGGTGCGCGTGCAGAACGTCGGCCAACTGTTTTACGCCGCCAAGGCGCTGGCCTCCAAGTTCCGCCCGCGCGGCGACCGTCTGGCCATCGTCACCAACGGCGGCGGCCCCGGCGCCATGGCCGCCGACCGTACCGGCGACCTTGGCATTCCGCTGGCCGAGTTGAGCAACGAGACGGTAACCAAGCTCAACAAGACCTTGCCGCCGAACCGCTCGCACAAGAACCCGATCGACATCGGCGGCGACGCCACGCCGGAACGCTATCGCGAGACGATCCTGGCCGTCACCCAGGATCCCAATGTCGACAGCACGCTGATCATGCTCTCGCCGCAGGCGATGACCGACCCGATGGGCGTTGCCAAGGCCGTCATCGAAGTCTCCGAGAAACTCGACCGCTCGCTGATCTGCTGCTGGATGGGCGAGGAACAGGTGCTGGAGGCGCGCAAGCTGATCGAGGATGCGGGCATTCCGGCCTTCCGCATGCCGGAGACGGCGATCGAACTGTTCCACCACGTTTCCAAGTATTACCGCAACCAGCATTTGCTGCTGCAAACGCCGGAACCGACCCGCCAGCATGGCCGGCCAGAGGCCGAAGGGGCGCGGATGCTGATCGAGGCGCTGCTCGCCGAGCGGCGCAAGGTGCTGTCGGAAATGGAATCGAAGGCCATCCTGCGCGCCTTCAAGGTGCCGGTGGCGCAAACCATGGTCGCCCGCACGGCCACCGAGGCGCTGCTGCTGGCCGAGCAGATCGGCTTCCCCATCGCCATGAAGGTCGATTCGCCGGATCTGCCGCACAAGTCGGATGCCGGCGGCGTGCGCCTGAATATCCAGAACGCGCCGGCGGTGCGCAACGCCTACCACGACATCATCGACACGGTGCAAAAGCGGCACCCGACGGCCAAGATCAACGGCGTTTCGATCGAACCCTTCCTCTCCCGGCCGAACGGTCGTGAGTTGATGATCGGCGTCTTCCGCGACCCGATTTTCGGGCCGGTGATCACCTTTGGCGCCGGTGGCTTCGATGTCGAAATTTTCAGCGACCGCTCGGTCGCCCTGCCGCCGCTGAACAAGTTCCTGGCCAAGGATTTGATCGACTCGACACGGGCCTCGAAAATCCTCGGCCAGTTCCACAACATGCCGCCGGTCGACCGCGACGCGCTGACGGAAGTGTTGCTGTGCATTTCCGAAATGGTCTGCGAACTGCCCTGGATTCAGGAGCTCGACCTCAATCCGCTGATCGTCGACGAACACGGCGCCATCGCCGCCGATGCGCGCATCGTCATCGACCACGCCGCCGCTGGTTCCGGAGACCGCTACGCGCACATGTCCATCTACCCCTACCCGGTGCACCTGATCCAGGAATGGCAAATGAACGACGGCCAGACCGTCACCATCCGCCCGATCCGCCCGGAGGACGCCGACCTCGAACAGGAATTCGTCAAGAGCATGACCGATGAGTCGCGCTACTACCGCTTCATGGACACCCTGCGCGAACTGACCCAGACCATGCTGGTGCGCTTCACGCAGATCGACTACGACCGGGAAATGGCGCTGGTGGGGACGATTACCGACGACGAGGGCAAGGAAAAACAGATCGGGGTCGCCCGCTACGTCGGCAATCCGGACGGCGAATCGGTCGAATTCGCGCTGGCCGTCAGCGACGACTGGCAGAAGTGCGGCGTCGGCCGCAAGCTGATGACGGCGCTGATCGACTGCGCCCGCATGAAGGGCTACCGTGCCGTGGTCGGCGACGTGCTATCGACCAACAGCAAAATGTTCCGCCTGATGACCAGCCTCGGCTTCACCATCCACCCGCATCCCGATGACACGGCCGTCAAGCGCGTGGTCAAGCCGCTGACCGGCGCCTGATTCCATTTTCTTCCCAACAAAAAGCCGGTCGCATAAATGACCGGCTTTTTTATCTTGGTGACGCAAACGCCGAGCTTTATTCGCCGTGGTCGCCGTAGAAATTGACGTCGTAAGGATAAGGCTTTTGCGCCACGCGCGACGCGGCATGTGCCGCCGTCTCATCCGTCGTCTGCTTCTTGTCCCACCACAGGGCGCGGCCGGCTTTCTGCTCGGCGCGCCAGTGCGGATTTTTCTCCATCAGATCGTTCATCCACGCCATGTGGTCCGATACGTAGCTCGAATTGACCCTGCCCATTGGCTGTATTCCCCGCGCAAGCAAAACAATGAATTTGATTTTAGCACGTCAGTGGATGACGATGGGGCGGGCGCTGTCCTTGCAATAATCATCGAGGAAGGCGTCGATGGTGGCGTAGTCGCGCTCGGCTTCGGGAATATCTTCCATCGCGTGGAAAAAGTGGCGGGCGAGCACGCCTTGCACGAACAGGGTCCGCATCCCGTCTTTGTCGAACAACTCGAAGCCCTGCTGGGCCGGGTAGGCCAGAATCCAGAAATGCTCACTGTTGTAGATGACGTTCATGGCGGGCCTCCGAAAACACACTGCTCCCGAGTTTGTTAACGGCGGCTCCGCGCCTTCCTGAAGGCCGCCCGCCGGCAACTCAGGTGGCTTTCATCCGGTACCACAGAGCGTAGGCCCAGCAGGCGATGCAAAAGCCGGTCAGCAGATTGAGCGAGGCGAAAACCAGAATCGCCACTGCCGGGATACTGCCGATCCGCAAATCCAGCAGCCAACTCGCCACCATCACCAGACCAGCGACGAAGGCCACCTTGTCAGAAAACATCTCGGAGCCGGCATTTTGCAATTTCTGCCAACCCAGCTTGCGGGTGATGCCGGCGAACAGCCGGTACGAGAGGCAACGGTGCGGCGACACGAAACCGCGCAGGAAGGCGCCAAGCACCAGTAGCAGCGATACCCAGAGATAAGGGGTGAACAGATACAGCGCGGCGATGATGGAACTCATCGCCGCTTGCAGGCGATAGGCATTGGCACAGACGGGAGCAATATCGAAACGCAACATGGCGGCACTCATATCAGTAAATCAGGGATTTCTAATGTTAAGCCAAAAGCCGCCCCCCGGCAAGCCGCAAGACAAGGTCGGCAAGCACGCCATGTCATGCAGGATGGCTTTCTCCATCCGAACGACATTCTACCATTGCATGATCAATGCGCCTTGAGTAGCATCCCTAGCATGACATCATGGTGTTGGGCCGGAAGCTGATGTCATGCCAGAAATGGCCGACAGCCTTCCCGTCTCCCGCCAAGCGCGCTCCAAACCGGACAACTCTGGCTTTACGGGAAGCTTCCCCCCTTCGCGGAAGGAAGACAGGCAAGCCTCCTCTCCCATGCTTTCTCTGGACGCCATCATGCTCAACAACCTCAAAGTCGCCACCAGGCTTTTTTCCCTCACCGCCTTTGCTTCCCTCGTCACCATCGTCGTCATGCTGTTTGGCATCTTCGGCATGAAACACATTGCGGGCGGCACGGAGGTCATGTACAAGGAAAGAGCCGTGGCGCTGGTTCAGCTTGGCATAGTCGATGCCAACCTCATTGCGATCGGCGGCGATATGTTCCGCGCCTTTCAGCACAACCCCGACTCCGAAACCGCCAAAATCCACAGCGACCATCCGGTCGAGCGTCATCTGACCGATGCCGAGGCACGAATGAAGGCCATCGACGAATCCTGGGCGCTCTATATGGCCACGCCCCTGAGCGACGAGGAAAAAGCGCTCGCCACCAGGTTTACCGAGGATTACGCCAAGTACATCGGGGAAACCGTCCGTCCCACCATCGCCTCCTTGAGAGACAACGACTTTGCCAACGACGTCGTCACCAAATTCGTCCGGGGAAACCGCCAACTGGGCGGCGTCCTGGAGAAGAACGCCACCGATCTGATCCAGGTGAATGACAAACTCTCCGAGCTGAATTTCGAGGACGCCACGCAAACCTACAATTCGTCGCTCATCTACATGCTGATCGCCTTCTTCGGCGGTTTGCTGCTATCCATGCTCATCGCCTGGAGCATCATCCGTTCCGTCGTCGCGCCGCTCTCGGAGTTGCGCGATACGATCTGCGCAATTGAGCGGACCGGCGATTTCACCTGGCACGTAACGATTTCCGGGACGGACGAGGTCGGCCAGACCGCGGCGTCCTTCAATCACCTGCGGGAAATGCTGCAAAAAGTCCTGCAAGAAATTTTCCATGACACGGATCTGCTCGACAAGGCCGCGATCGAACTGACCACCACCGCACAGCAGGCCGCCCAAAGCTCCCAGATGACCAGCGAGACTTCCTCGGCAATGGCCGCCTCGATGGAGGAAATGACCGTCAGCATCAATCATGTCGCGCAATCCTCGCAGGAAACCTCGCAAATTACCCAACGCACCAGCAAACTCTCGGAACAGGGCGGCGAGGTCATCCGCCAAACCATTGGCAAAATGCACGTCATGGCCGAAGCGGTGCGCAAGTCCGCCGAGAATATCGGTGAGTTGAGCCGGCAATCCGAAAGCATTTCCGGCATCGTGCAAGTAATCAAGGATGTCGCCGACCAGACCAATCTGCTGGCGCTGAATGCCGCAATCGAAGCGGCGCGCGCCGGTGAACAGGGGCGAGGTTTCGCCGTGGTCGCCGACGAGGTGAGAAAACTCGCCGAACGCACCAGCAAAGCCACCGGCGAGATCAGCACGATGATTTCCGCCATCCAGGAGAGTTCACAACTGGCGGTCAGCGTGATGGCCGACGCCGCCGAGCAGGTCGAATCCGGCGTCGCCCTGGCCGATCAGGCCGGAACGGCGATCACCGACATTCAGGAAGGCTCCGCGGAAGTGCAGACCTGTGTCAACGACGCCACGTCGGCCCTGTCCGAACAGAGCACCGCCAGCCAGTCGATCGCCCAGCAGGTCGAGCGCGTTGCCCAGGCGTCCGAACAAAACAGCACCGCCGCGAAAGATGTTTCCGAGGCAGCGGCAAACATCGAGCAGCTGGCGCGCAGCATGCGCGACACGCTGTCGAAATTCAAGGTTTGAGATTCTCTGAACAAGCGCTCACTCTGATGAATATCGTCATAAAAGCGACAGCACTTGTAGAGAATACATTCTGAAATTCAAGGAGTTGGCGCTTGATCGGGCGCAAGGCGGGCAGGCGCTTGCGGCGGTAGCCAAGGAAGTGGGCGTGCTAGAGCCGACCTTGCGGAACGGGGTTACGCGAGTCCGTGCAGGGTTACCCTCGCCAGCCATGCCGACATGAAGGCCACGAGCTTCGAGTACATCGAAGTCTAACCGGAAACGGCTGCACTCACCCCTCGGCTAGCGTTCGCCCACCCTTGGGAAGACGAAAAGGGAAGCTCAAACCAAGCCATGCTGGATTGGCTTTCTCCATCTGAACAGCATTCCACCATTGCATGATCAGCGCGCCTTGAGTAGCATCCGCAATATGATGACACGGTATAGCGCAGACTCCGAAGTCATGCTGAAAATAGCTGACAGCCCTTCCCTCCCCAAACGATCACGCCCCAGACCTGCCAGGCCCGATTGTGCAGGAAGCCCCCGCCAAACAGGGAATACATCCAGGTCTTAATCCGTTGCGATAGCAATTACCTTTCCAACTTCTCTTTGGATCCAATCATGTTTAGCAATCTCAAAGTCGGCAGCAGGCTCTATATCCTCACCACCTTTGCCTCCGTAATCACTGTCGTTGTCATGCTGTTTGGCATCTTCAGCATGAAACACATTGCGGCCGGCACGGAGGTCATGTACAAGGAAAGAGCCGTGGCGCTGGTTCAGCTCGGCATAGTCGATGCCAGCCTCATCGCGCTGGGCGGCGATTTTTTCCGCGCTTTTCAGCACAATCCCCAATTTGAGGTTAACCAGGTTCACAGCGACCACGCGCTCGAAGTGCATCTGACCCAGGCTGAAGGACGGATGAAAGCCATCGAGGCAGCGTGGGCGCTCTATATGGCCACGCCTCTGAGCGATGAGGAAAAAACGCTGGCCGCCCAATTCACCAAGGAATACGCCCAGTACGTCAATGAAACCATCCGCCCCGCCCTTGCCTCACTGCGAGCAAACGACTTTTCCAACGAAGTCATTGCCAAGTTCATTCGGGGAAGCCGCGGATTAGGCGCTGCGCTGGAGAAAACCTCCCTCGATCTGATCAGCGTGAATGACAAGCTCTCCGAACTGAATTTCGAGGACGCCACGCAGACATATCACTCGTCGCTCACCTATATGCTGATGATTTTCGCGATCGGCCTGTTGCTGTCTATCTTCATCGCCTGGAACATCATCCATTCCATCGTCGCGCCGCTCACGGGCTTGCAGGAGAGAATAGGCGAAGTCGAGCAGAGCGGCGATTTCACCCAGCGCGTACCAGTCTCCGGCGCCAACGAAATCGGACAAACCGCGACCTCCTTCAATCAACTGCTGGGAAGTATGCAGAAAGCCCTGAAAGGGATTTTCCAGGACACGGATCTGCTCGACAAGGCCGCGGTCGAACTGACCGCCACCGCAGAGCAGGCCGCCCAAAGCTCCCAGATGACCAGCGAGACTTCCGCGGCAATGGCCGCCTCGGTGGAGGAAATGACCGTCAGCATCAATCATGTCGCGCAATCCTCGCAGGAAACTTTTCAAATTACCCAACGCACCAGCAAACTCTCGGAACAGGGCGGCGATGTCATCCGCCAAACCATTGGCAAAATGCACGTCATGGCCGAAGCGGTGCGCAAGTCCGCCGAGAATATCGATGAGTTGAGCCAGCAATCCGAAAGCATTTCCGGCATCGTGCAAGTGATCAAGGATGTCGCTGACCAGACCAATCTGCTGGCGCTGAATGCCGCAATCGAAGCGGCGCGCGCTGGCGAACAGGGGCGAGGTTTCGCCGTGGTCGCCGACGAGGTAAGAAAACTCGCCGAACGCACCAGCAAAGCCACCGGCGAAATCAGCACGATGATTTCCGCCATCCAGGAGAGTTCACAACTGGCGGTCAGCGTGATGGCCGGCGCCGCCGAGCAGGTCGAATCCGGCGTCGCTCTGGCCGATCAGGCCGGAACGGCGATCACCGACATTCAGGAAGGCTCCGCAGAAGTGCAAACCTGTGTCAACGACGCCACGTCGGCCTTGTCCGAACAGAGCATTGCCAGCCAGTCGATCGCCCAGCAGGTCGAGCGCGTTGCCCAAGCGTCCGAACAAAACAGCACTGCCGCGAAAGATGTTTCCGAGGCTGCGGCAAACATCGAGCATCTGGCGCGCAGCATGCGCGACACGGTGTCGAAATTCAAGTTTTGAACCTGAAAACCGCTTATCGCCTGGCCGAGCGCGCCAAATAAACGCTGCGCAGCTCCTGCCACAATTGATGCCCGCTCGCCCAGGCCATGAGCAATGCGCCCAGCGCCCCGCCGATACCGGAAATCAATAGCGGCAGGAGCAACTCGCTCGGCCGCCAGCCCCAGTGGAAAATCACCGCGACCGATGCCGCCGAAGAACCGAGCGCAACCAGTAGGCTTTTTCCCCAGACGCGCAGTATTGCCCTAGTGCTGAAATGGATGTGCTTGCGCGCCGCATGAAGCCAGAAAACGGATGACAGCAGCCCGGCAACGATCAGGCATTGGCTGAGTTGCAACAGGTCGAGTAGCGCGCCAATCGTCACCGCGATCAGGGTCGCCAGCATCGACAGCAATGTCGCCTTGAGGACATCGTTGACGGCGCCGATGCCAATCAACGGCTGCGAACAAATCGCGCCCGGAATGGCAAATGCACAGGCGACGGCCAGCCAGCGCGCCGGATCGACCGCATCATCCCACTGCACACCGTAAAGAATACGAATAGCCGGATAGGCCAGTAAGGCAATACAACTGAAAAAAGCCCAGCCCAGCCCGGTGATCAGTTCCATCGCCACCAGGAAAGGGCTGCTGATATCGCGCGCCTCGCGCGACTGGCGGGCGAAATAAGGCAGCGCCACGGTATTGACCGCGTCCATGACCAGACGCTGGAACATTATCACCAGCCCCTGGCCGCGGCTGAATAGACCGGCGGCCACCATACCTTGCAGCTTGCCCAGCAGGAGTTCCGGGGCGCCGCCGGACAAGGCCTCCATCAACGAGGTAACGGCTAGTTTGCCGCCGAACGAGACGACATCGCCAATGCCGTGCATGATCGGCCGCCAGGGCAGACGCGGACGGGCAACCAGCCAGATCGTGACGATACCAGCCACGGTCGCCACGGCATTGCCCCAGGCCAAACTGACCGGGCCGAAGCCGTACCAAGCGAGGCCGATGGCCGCACCCGCATGGCCCAGCGCGCTGACGAAGCGCATGGCGGCAATCGGACCCAAACGCATCTCCCGCACCAAGCAGGCATAGGGATAGGCGGAAAAAGGCGTGATAGCGCAATTGAGAGCCAACACCAGCATAATGTCGACCATTTCCGGCTCACCGTAGAAGCGGGCAACCGGCGTCGCCATCACCAACACCAGCGCGGCGAAGAACAGGCCGAGTCCCAGTTGCACGCTCCAGTTGGCACGCATTTTTTCTGTCGTCAGCGACTTGTTCTGGATCAGATACTGCACGGTACCCAGGTCGCGGAAAGTAGCGATGAAGCCGAGCAGGATCATGGCCACCGAATAGATGCCGATTTCCGACGGCGTCAGCAGCCGGGCGATTACCATCGACGAGGCGGTATGAATCACCAGCCCGGAATAACGGTCGAGAAAAGATAGCGCGAGGGCGGTGCGGGTCGTCGTCACGGGGCAGCTCTGCGAACGCCGTTCAGCCCGCGAACGGGCGCGGCTTGGCTTGCAGCCACTGGGAAAGGATCATCAGAATCCACACCAGCTCGCCGTAGTAACCGGGGTATTGTGGCAGATATTCCTTGAGCAGCCGGTCGAGGAAATCGGCGCGGACGATGCGGCGCTCGCGCAGATAATCCAGGGAATCGACGGCCAGCTTGCGCAAGGCCGCGTGTTCCACCGCCCAGACGCCGAAGGGCAGGCCGAAACCGTGCTTTTTCTTGGTGATGATTTCCGGCGGCAGGAAATCCTTCAGCGCCTCCTTGAAGAACCAGCGCAGGGTCAGACCTTTGACCTTGAGTTCAGGGTCGAGGCGCAGCGAAAAATCGACCAGCCGGTCGTCGAGCAACGGGAAACCGACCTCCAGCCCGGCCAGCCGTGCCGCCCCCAGCACCTTCGGCAAATCGTTGTCGGCCAGCGTGTATTTCCAGTCATACCACAGCATCCGGTTGACCAGCGAACTGGCATCGGCGGCGCGCCAGGTTTCCCGTTGCTGGCGCAGCGTATCCTGCGGCTCAACCTGGGCGAGGAATTCCGGCGCCAGCACCGTATCGAGACCGAGGCGGGCCAGCAGGTTGTACATCTGCATCCGGTCCGGCATCGGCACGCTGGCCTGTTCGACGTAGCTGACCGCTTTCTTGAGGCCGGGAATCCGGCCCGGCAAGGCCGTGCCGGTAAGAAGCGGTTGCAGCAGGCCACGCCGCAGGAAAGCGGGAATCCGCTCGTAAGCGCCGAATACCCGCTGCTTGGCGTAGCGGGTATTGCCGCCGAACAACTCGTCGCCGCCATCGCCGGCGAGAATCCGGGTCAAACCAGCTTCGCGCGCCGCCCTGGCGCAGTAATAAGCCGGCAGAACCGAGGAATTGCCGAAAGGCTGGTCGTAGGAGGCGGCAACCTGGGGAATGCCGGCGACCAAATCGTCCGGCGTCACATAATAGGCATGATGTTCGGCGCCGAAATGGCGGGCGGCGATGCGGGCATATTCCATTTCGTCATAGCCAGCCGCCGCAAAGCCGATGGAAAAGGCGCGCGCCGGCTGCCCGGTGACCTCGCGCAACAAACCCGCCACCGTCGAACTGTCGGTGCCGCCGCTGAGAAAACAGCCCGTTTGGCCAGCAAGCTGGTCGCGCACGCCATCCAGCAAAATCTGGCGAAACTCGGCCTTCATGTCGCCGAGCGGCGCTCGCCGCGCCTCGTCGAAATGCGGCTGCCACCACGGCGCAACAGTCAGCCGCCCGTTCTCGAACAAGGCGTAATGACCGGCCGGTAGCCGGAATACATCCTTGAACACCGTCCGCGGCGCCGGAATCATGTGGAAATAGAGATAATCGTAGAGCGCCTGCGGGTCGATGTCGCCAGCAGCGCCGGCCAGTTCGTCGGCCCGCTCGGCAACGCGCAATTCGCCATCGACAAGCCGATAGCACAGCCCATGCTGCGAAAAGCGGTCGACCGCGCAAAACACCTTGCCGTCCGGCCAGGCGATGACGACAGAGAACGCCCCCCGCACCGCCAAGGGCACAGCAACGCCGTGCCGCGCGTAAGCATCCAGCCACGCCGCTCCAGTCTCGCCAGCCAGCGCCGGATCGCTTGCTGGGATAGCGCCGGAAGCCGTGACTTTTATGTCATCCATATAAGCATCACTTGAAATTTCTTGAGTTAAAAACCAGATGCCGGAAAAACGGCAGGTAACGCCAGCCGCCAGGGTAAAGCAGGCTTCTCAGATGCGCTCCCCAAGCGGCTGTCATTTTCCCCTGCTGGCGCAATGAATCGGCCCGACAATGCAAATCCTCGCCGATGCGCTGACGAATTATTGAAATGATGAATTTCGGCGGTTTTTTTTCCAGCATTCTTCGATAAAGCGTATGAAATGCCTCGGAGTAGGCTGTCAATTTGGATGCCGAATTTGGCGTGTCGTATATCCTGAAGGTTGGCTGGTCGAGCGTGGCCATTTTCTTTCCTGCCATGCAGAGTTTGAATGCCAACCATGTCCATTCGGCATAGGGATGCGGCTCCTCGAAAAATCCGGCGCCGATCCGCTCGGAACGAAACAGCGAACCGCAGGAAGCCAGCCAATTCTGGCGGAACAATTCGGCCAGCGGCGCCGCCGGCACCCTGTCCAGGTTGTCGAGGCACAACCTGTCGACGCCGTCCAGATGGCGATAGCCGTTGGTTACGAGAAAATCCACATCATCGCGGCCGGCAAGAGCGGCGACGCGCGCCGCAATGGCGCCGGGTAGATACTCATCGTCATCGTCAAGAAAACAAAAGTACGTGGTCTTGACCGCGCGCCGGCCAGCAAGAATCGCCAAAGGCAAGGAAGCGATCTCAAGCGACAGCAATTCGACATGGTCAAATTTCAGCAGGCTGTTTTCGACATCGGGCGAGCGCCGATTGCCATTGATCACCACCACGACATGCGTCACGTCGGAGAGACTTGCGATTGCGCGCAACAAGGAGTCATGGCGGCTTTTCTCGGCCATGGTCGGGATAATCACGGTCACATCACCGGCCATGTCCCTGGCGGCGCGCTGCGTCGTTTCTGCCATCACGATCAGATACTCCCAGCCGATTTGTCGCCCGTTTCGGGAGTATGCAGCACAAATGGCATAAAAAACAGAACATAGAATAGCAGGGCCAGTCGTGGCACGTCGATCAGGCTATCGAACATCCCGACCACCAGAAAACCGACGATGGCCGCTGACAGATAAGGTGCCAGTTCATGCCGCCGGGCCGGCCCCAGATGCAAGCGCCACAGGGCGGCCACAAGCAGCAGCAGGAACAGCGCCAGGCCGCACAGCCCCTGGTCGAACAGCACGTTGATTGCGATGCTCTTGGCATGCCAGGGCAAGTGATCGCGGTCACTGCTGAAAAACCAGCGCCGCAGGTCGTCGCTGAAATCGCCGTTGACCAGCAGGGATTCGCCGCCCGGCCCGATCAGGACGACATCGTCGACGTCGGCGGCGCCGCTCTCGTTGCCGATGCCGAGCGAAAACATCACCAGACGCGGCGCGTACCAGGGGCCGCCACCAAGCAACGGCCCATTCAGCCGGATGGTGGCCATTTGCCAGTCCGCGCCAGCCTTCACCTTGGCGTCTCCGCCGGCACAGCCGGCGACATAGAGCAGATGCTTTTCGCAAACCTCGGCATGTATCTTGACAGTCTTCTTGGCCCGAGCTTTCAGCGTGACGACGAACGGCCCGCTGGCGCCGAACGGCAGCCGCTGCGAAACGCGGAACATGTCGCCGAAACTGATCGGATGCCGGGGCGCAACCAGGGACAGCCAGGCACCCTCGCCTTCGCGAACCCACTGGTAACTCCCTGGAAATCGGCTATCCGGCGCGGCAAAAAAATAATTCGCCGGATAACGCCCCAGTCCCTTGCCGAACCAGAGATCCATCGGCGTTTGCAGCATCTCCACACTGAGCGACCAGTGGCCAATGCGCCCCTCCAGATCCTGCGACGATGTCGAGAAGCGCTCGCCCATGTAGCCGCCGCCGATGAACACCGCCGCCGCCGCGCTGACGGCAAGCGCCGCGCTCATGAAAGTCGCCTGCCAGCGCAACGTCCCCGGCCAGACCGGCCGGGCCGCGAATACGGCGGCGAGCGATAGCGCAAAAACCACAAGGAGAGCGCCGAGCATGCCCCACAGAGCGCCCTCGCCGCCCCAATGAGCGGCGACGGCGACCGCCATGACGCCGAGCACGACCCAGCCAGCGGCGGCGAAAATCCGCCGGTTGCCCTGGATGGCGCCGGGCAGCCCCCACAAAGCAGCCAGCAGCGCGGCGAACAGCGCGAAATACAGGACATACGGCCCCTTGGGCAAGAAGTCGGCGAGCAGCGCCAGCAGAGCGCCGCTCATCAAACCGAGCAGGATGCCGGCGACCAGTTGCGCAATGCCGATGCCGCGCAGCACGCGCGGCATGGCCAGGGTCGCGGCGCTGACGCCGAAAAGCGCCAGCAGCCCGCGATAACCGCTGGTGGCGAAAACCAGGCCGGCGATGGCGGCCCAGGCCAACAGCGCCAGCGTCCAGCGCAGCGGCGACCACAGCCCTTGTTCAGGCGCTCGGCCGCTGGCTGGTACGCGCGTCAACCAAGCCAGTAGCGGCAAAGCAACCAGTAACCCAAGATAGACGCCGCGCGAGAAGGTAGTCAGCGCGGCGTAAGCGGCGAGCACGGTCAGGGCCAGGGCCAACGCGTGCGCCGCCGACGTGCGCGCATGGCGCAAGGCCCAGACGGCGAAGGGCACGGTCAGTAGCAGCCAGCCGTCGAGAGCCGCACCGCCGACATGCATTTCCCAAAACAGGGCGGTCGAGCGGTAGTCGCTGGAAAAATTGAGTAAATCGGTAAAGGCCAGACGCTCCCAAAGCGCCGCCAGCGCCACGCCGCCAAGGCCGAGCGCCAGCCCCCAGGCCAGCTTGCGGCCGGCCTGTTGCGCCGGATCGGCAAACTGGCGGGAAAGCAGCGGCAGCAGCAACAAGGCCAGGAAAAAGCTCTTGCCGATGCGAATACTGTTCATCGGCCCGTCGTAACCCTGATACCAGCCGAACAGGAAGCCGCCGGCATCGGCAAAGCCGCGCGCCATGGCAATCAGCAGGGAAAGCGCCAGCAGCAGCGACAGCCCGGCCAGCACCCGGGAGACACGATGGCGATGGCGCGGTGGCCCGTCGATCAGAGCGCGGGCATAACCGCCGCCGGCCACGGCAAGGATCAGCAGATCGCTTTCCTCAAACGTGATCCAGCCGCTCCACGGCGCCAGACCGATGACCGGCAGCAACGCCGGCACGGCAGCCAGACACCAGAGCGGACGCCGGAAAGCGGCGGCGACGGCGAGCACGAACAAGCACAGCGCCGCGCCCGGCCCGAGCGGATGGTGCCAGGCGATAAAAGCGCCAAGGCCGCAGGCCGCCAGCACCGCCAGCAGGTCACGCCCCCGACTCAGCATGTCCGCTCCCGGCGGGCGGCAAGCGGGTAGGCAATCATCAAGACGCGATTCATGGTCTACCCCCCTTCCAGCGCAGACGCTCCTTCAGGCTCGCCAATCCGGCCCCGAGCAACCGCACACCCTGCTTCAGCCGCCGGCCAGCCACTTCCTTGAGCGCCAGGATGCAGCCGATGAGCGTGCGCGAATTGAAGGCGATGATGCCCCAACGCTCCCGCCGCTCATCCATCCAAAGCTGCTTGTATTTATCGTCGCCGATCAGGAAATCGACTTCTCCGATTCCGTCCCGCTCGATCACCTGTTGCATCAGGAAGGCGGCCAGCACCGTGCCCGGCGAATACTCGGCAAAGTTCTGATGATAGGCCATCTTGTACATGCTGGCCTTGCCCTGGCCAAGCATCCACAACTGCGCCGCGACCGACCGGCCGCGCAGGCGGGCAATGCCGAGCCGCAGCATGCCTTTGGCGGCGAGCAGCCGGATCAACTCCGGCATGAAATCGGGATAAGGCTCGGGTTTCTTCCAACTGGCCGAGTAGACCTCCTGGAAGGCGGCGATGCCCTCCTCGACCCGTGCGGCATCGTCGATCAGTTCAAGCGTGCCGCCGTCGGCGGCGAATTTCTTGTTGCGCCGCTTGAGGGTACTGCGCCGCTTGCCGCCGCGCTGGTGCAGATAATCCTCCCAGCCGCCGCGCACCTTGAGGTACCAATTGCCGAAACAAAAGAAGGTAAACGGCATCCAGCCGGCCACCCGCAGTTCGTTCAAGAGCGCGGCATAAGCCGGCGATTCGGGATCCATCGGTGCGAAACGCATCACATGGGCGCCGCTGTTATCCTGGGTGATGGCACCCAGCAGGTGACGCAGCGCCAGCGGATCACAGTCCTGCCCCAGCAGCGGCGAATACAGGGTCGCGTAGTAATTGCCCAGCGCTTCCAGCGTCTCCACGCCAGCCTGACGGACACGGCGCAGCGGCAGGGCGGCTCGCGCCTGCCCGCCGTCAGCGAGATAGTAGTAGCAAACCCCGGCATCGTCGGGATAGATCTGACGATGCAACAGATCGAACCAGTCGATCGACGCTTCGAGGTCGCCGCCGGCCAGCGCGAATTCGCCGAACGGCCACTCGCCGTCCGGAAAATCGTCGAGCCGTTGGCAACTGCGGACGTCAACCGCTCGCGCTTTAGGCTCCTGCTCACGCAGGCGCGCCGAAGCGAACAAAGCGTGCTTGAGCGCCCTGAACAGCATATAGGCGATGAAAGCGCCATCGCTTTTGAACAACTGGACGTTTTCGACGGCACAACCGAAGGTCGCCCACTCGGCCTGATCGCGCGTGGCGTTGGTGTAGAACTCGATGAGCCGCTGCGGGTGCTCGGCAAATTCCCGTTCCAGCAAGCGGTACAGCAACAGCCGGCCGGGAGCGAAGCGCGACAGGGTCTCGTCATAGGTCGTCTTGAGGGCCACCAGCATGCACGCATTGCCAATCAGCAGACGGGAGGCGGCCAATTGGTCATTGATCGTCAGTTCGCAAACCTCGGCCTGCCCGGTCGCGGCAAAACGGGCCAGCACCTCGGCATAAAAACGCCCCTGGACATTGTCCATCGACACGGCGGTACCGGCTTCCCCTTTCCAGCCGACGCTCTCCAGTTCGCCGTAACGGGCCACGCCATCGGCCATGGCTGTCTGCCCGCTGTAACCGCGCATCCCGGCGACGGCGCCGAGTTCCCGCTCCAGACGATCGTTGTAGCGGCGAATGTTGCCGCGCAGTTTCTTCGGGCGTTGCCCCCAGTATTCCTCGAACCCCTCCCCCGGCATGATGCCGATGGTATTGACGTGCGGCGAAACGATGCTGACCGCCCTGAGCGAGGCGAACGACGGCGCGTAGCGCAAATCGACCGCATACAACTCAAGGCACCAGACAAAACCGGGCAAGGCCTTCAGCAAATCCTGCAACAGCGCGGCATCGGCCAGCAAGATCGGCGTCACCTGCGCCTGCGCCGGCCGGAAAGACACCCAGCGCCCCTTGCCATCCGGTTGCAGGAGCAAGGCGCCGCGCACGACGCCTTGCTCGCGATACAGGCAGAGGCGCTCGCTGCCGTTGGCGAAATACTTGAGTAGCGGTTCGACGAAACGGCTGTCGAAATACGGATGTCCGTCATACAACTCGTCGTTCAGGCGATCCCAGTCAACAGCGCAAGCGGCAAAGGCGGTGGCGGCTGGCAGAAATTCCCAACTCATCGCTCGGCTCCGACGGGCGATGCGCGCAACACTTGCGTCAGCGCCGCCAGCAGCCAGTCCATTTCATCCTCGCGCAAGGACTGATGGCACGGCAGGTGCAGTAAATGCAGGCGATAGTCGCGCGCCACCGGGCAAGTGGAAACCGCCATTTCGTCCCAACGCCAGACCGGCACGCCAAGCTGTTTCAGCCAGTAGAAATGCGGCAGTGGATGCTCGATGTAGAGCGGGAACATGTAGGGTACGACGGCTTCGGGCAATTCCGGGTAGAGCGGGCGACAATGCAGCAGATCGGCCACGGCCCGCAGCCAGCGCCGGTAATTGGCCCGGCGCTGGTTGATGGCGGCGCTCAGCGAGGCATGTCCGGCCAGCCAGCGCGAACTCCGTAGGGCGGCGATGCTGGCGCGTTCCGGCTGATAGTGCGCTGAATGGCCGCTGCGCGACAAGTGTTTGTCATTGCCTGTTTCCATTGCCTGACCGGCCAAAGCGGCCAACTGAGCGGCGAGCGCGGCGCTGTCGGCGGCGCTGATCGAGCGTCGGCGAACCCTCTCCAGCCAATGTCCGAGGCCGCGCAACTCATCCCACCAGCGGGCAGGACGCACGGCGACGCCCGCCAGCGCGTCGGCATCGGGCGCGTATAGCCAGCCGCCGTCGGCGCTGGCAAAAAATTTGTATGGACTCGATGCCACGAAGCGCCCGTAACAACCGGCGCCGGCAACCCGGTAACGCTCGGTACACAACGTGTGCGAACAGTCCTCGATCAAGACGATGCCGCGCGCCGCGCACCACGCTTGCAGCCAGGAAAAATCGCGGACGAAGCCAAAGAAGTGCGTCGCCAGTAGGGCCTTGACCGGCTTGCTTGAGACTTCGAGCAAGGCATCGAGCGCCGCCGGGTCGGGCGCCAGATCGGCAGAGAGCGGATAAAGCAGCACCTCGGCGCCGAGCGCCAGCGCCGGGTCGAGCATGGTCACGCAATGGTAGGCCGGCGCCAGCAACGCCCCGCCGCTGCCCAGCCCGGCGCAGCAGTAGGCAGCACCGAGCGCGTAGCGGCCACGGCTGTAATGGAGGCTGTCGCCCGGCAACGGCGAAATGCCGGCCAACAGCGCCGCATCCTCGGCACCGGCGGGCTGGAAGCCGCGCGGCAGCACCGGCACCCGTGGCAGCGGGAAACGGCAGGGTGTCGGATCGAAGACCTGGTAATCGAGAGGCATGGCCGCTTCCGCGTTTCAGGGCGGCAGCGCCCGCCGCAGCCACTCCAGCGTCGCCGCTTCGACCGTCTGGCGCAGGGCGCGGGAGGAAAAGGTGTGATCGGCGCCGGCTACGTCGATGCGCGTCAGACCGGGGCCAGCCAGCGCCTGGGTGGCCGTGGCGTCGGCCTGGCAGGTTTCGAGAAATTCCTTGGCGGTATAGTCGTCGTCGCTGAGAATGGTCAGCGACGGGCCGGGGAAATCCGCCAGGGCGCGCAGCATCCGCTTCTGGAAGGGCTCGGCATCGGCGGTAGCGCCGTCCGCCTGCCGGGCGCGCCGCCAGTTGCCGGCGAAATCCCGCAGCGCCCGGCCGAAGCCCAACTGGCCGGCGAACAGCTTGCGCCAGAATTCGCCCTGCGCCAGCCGGCGGAGGTAGTAATGCTTGATGTGCGTGCGCGCCAGCGTTGCTTCCGAGCGCGCCCAGGGATTGAGCAGCACCAGGCCGCCGATCGTGGCATCCCGGCTGCGCGCCCAGTACAGCAAGGCGGCGCTGGCGGCATCGCACAGGCCCCACAGCACGATGCGTTCGAGCTGCGGGCAATGCTGGCGGAAGGCCGCCAGCGCGGCGGCGATGTCGTCGTCGACGGCGGTGAAATCGCGCGCCGCGCCCGTGCTGTCGCCCATGCCGCGATAATCGAAGCGCATCGCCGGGTAGCCGGCTGCCGCCAGCGCCCGCGCCAGCAGGAGGAATTGCCGGTGGCTGCCGATGCGGTATTGCGGCCCGCCGACGACGATCAACACGCCGGTCGTCGCCGGCGCGGCGGGCGCCGCGACGATGCCAAGCAGGGATTCGCCGGCACAGGGAAAGAAGATGGCCTGTTCGTTCATGGCGTTTCCACCAAGGCAGCAGGGTGATCGCATGAAAGATGCGCCACATATGCTCTCCCTCGCCCCGCTTGCGGGGAGAGGGTATCAGGGCGTCGGAGAATTTTTCGGTTTGGCGCATTCATACGATTACCCCGCCAAAGCCGCAAGGGTGGCGGCGAGCAGTTCCGGCGCTTCCTCGATTTCGCTGGTCTGCCAGAACGCCGGGCCGCGCGCGACGCTGGCCTCGACTGTAAACCCGGCGGCCCGCCATTGTTCGATGCGCTGAATCGCCGCTGGCGTCAGGCTCGCCGCGTCGCGCGACGAGATTTCCAGCCACACGACCCGGCCGCCACGGCCAGCCGGCGGCGTCAGTTCCGCCGCTTCCAGACCAGCGGCCAGAGCCGGCGCAACGGTGTAACCGGCGATCTCGACCGCCTGCCCGGCGACCAATTGCCGGCGCAACTGTTCGCCTACCGCCTTGGCCTGGCCCGCCGCCATTTCGCTGGCCATTTTCAGACGCATGAATTGCTGCCAATGCTGCCGGCCGGAAAGCACCGGCTGCCAGAACAGGAAATCGACTTCTTCCGCTAATTCCGCCGCAACTTCAGCCGCCAGCAGGCAGCCGGCGCGCAATCCCCAAAGCCACAGCGGCGCCTGGGAACGGGCGCGCAGATGGCGGCAGGCGACCAGCGCATCCTCGCGCCAGGCCGCCCAGGTCGCGTCGGCGAAATCGCCGCTGCTGTCGCCGCAGCCGAGCAAGTCGATTTGCAGCACATCGCAACCAGCGGCGGCCAGGGCGCGCGACTGGAGCGCCGCCATGCGCCGCGCCTTGTTCATTTCCTCGGCGAAGGGATGCAGGTAAAGCACCGCCGCCCTGGCCTTCCCGCGCGCCGGGTGGAACAGGCAGAAGCGCCGCCCGTCGCGGACAGCAAGAAATTCGGGCTGCACGATGGCGCCGGATCAGCCGGCCAGCTTGCCGTCGATGAACGCGACCAGCGAGCCGACCGTGGCAAAGACGCTGCCCTCGATCTCGTCGTCGTCGACAACAAAGCCGAAACGCTCCTCGAATCCGGTAATCAGCGCCACCACGGCCATCGAGTCGAGTTCGGGAATGGCCCCGAGCAGGGGCGTATCCAGGCCAAAGGCCGCCGCTCGGCCTTGCAAACTGAGAATCTCGTCGAGCAGCGACAGTACTTCCTTCTGGGTATTCAAACCGCGCTCCTGGGGCATCGGAATAGAAAGCTCGCATTATAGGGGCGAGAATGTTGCAATGACTGTGAGATTGCGCACGACAGCCTCGTTCATCGGCAGATTCGAGCGGAACAGCCGCGCGGGAAAGACGCTACACTGTCCGTCGTTTCACGATGGAATATTTCCGTCGCCATCCCCAAAGTCATGCCATGACCGACACCCATTTGCTGCACGAACTGATCGCCCATTCCGCCGCCCGCGCGCCGGAAGCCACGGCCCTGACTTATGGCGAATCATCGCTGACCTACCGCGGCCTCGCCGAGCAGGTGGCTGCCTTTGCCTCCGGCCTCATCGGGCTCGGCCTGCAACGCGGCGAGCGCGTCGCCATCTATCTGGAAAAGCGCCTTGAAACCGTGGTCGCCAGCTTCGGCGCGGCGGCCGTCGGCGGCGTCTTCGTGCCGCTCAACCCGCTGCTCAAGCCGGAACAGGTCGGCTACATTCTGCGCGACTGCAATGTCCGCGTCCTCGTCACCTCCGCCGAGCGTCTGGCCCTGCTGCAAGAAACGCTGCCCGCCTGCCCCGACCTGCGCCACATCGTCACGCTCGACGCCACGACAAGCCTCCCCGGAACAAGCCTGCGCTGGAGCGAACTGCTCGCCGCCCCGCCAGCCCCGGGCCATCGAGTCATCGACACCGATGTCGCCGGCATTCTCTACACCTCGGGCAGCACCGGCAAGCCAAAAGGCGTGGTGCTCTCGCACCGCAACATGGTGGCCGGCGCCAAAAGCGTCGCCGGCTATCTCGAAAATCATGCCGGCGACACCCTGCTGGCCGCCCTGCCGCTCTCCTTCGACGCCGGCTTCAGCCAACTGACCACCGCCTTCCACGTCGGCGCCCGGGTGGCGCTGCTCAACTACCTGCTGCCGCGCGACGTGCTCAAGGCCATCGAGCGTGAAAAAGTCACCGGCCTGACAGCAGTGCCGCCGCTCTACATCCAGTTAACCCAACTGAGCTGGCCCGCATCCATCACCGATCACCTGCGCTACTTCGCCAACACCGGCGGGCGCATGCCGCGCCAGACGCTGGCCGCGTTGCGCCGCCACCTGCCGCGCAGCAAGCCTTTCTTGATGTACGGCCTGACCGAAGCCTTCCGCTCCACCTACCTGCCGCCGGATCAAGTAGATCGCCGCCCCGACTCCATCGGCAAGGCCATTCCCAATGCCGAAATTCTCGTCCTGCGCGAGGACGGCACGCCCTGCGCCGCCAACGAGCCGGGCGAACTGGTGCATCGCGGCGCTCTGGTCGGCCTGGGCTACTGGAACGATCCGGAAAAAACCGCCGAGCGCTACAAAGCGCTGCCAGTCACCGCCCCTGGCCGCGAAACCGGGCTGGTGCTGCCGGAAATCGCCGTTTTCTCCGGCGACACGGTGCGCATGGACGAGGACGGCTTCCTCTATTTCATCGGCCGCCGCGACGAGATGATGAAAACATCCGGCTATCGCGTCAGTCCCACCGAAGTCGAGGAAATTCTCTACGCCACCCGCATGGTCGGCGAATGCGTCGCCTTCGGCGTCGACGACGAACGCCTCGGCCAAGCCATCCAGGTCATCGCCACGCCGCCCGCCAACGGCCAACTCGACATCCCCGGCCTGCTCGCCGAATGCCGGCTACGCATGCCGGCTTACATGGTGCCGGCCGGCATCGAGCAGCGCCCCGGCCCGCTGCCGCGCAACCCGAACGGCAAAATCGACCGCAAAACCCTGACCACCGAGTGGGTGACCGGGAAGGCCGGCGCACAGGAAATTTGACCCCGCATTTCTGAAGCGCCAACAAAAAACCCCCACAACCAGAGGTTGCGGGGGTTTTCATATAGGGGAGCCTGGCGGTGACCTACTTTCGCGAGCGAAGTGCTCACTATCATTGGCGCTCATCTGTTTCACG
>Ga0123353_10000323_pt1 | contig 59110 bp, 40 predicted proteins | sample TergutLab28metaG_3_FD_92763 | JGI IMG/M metagenome (GOLD analysis project Ga0123353, IMG submission 92763) | Labiotermes labralis P3 segment gut microbial communities from Petit-Saut dam, French Guiana - Lab288 P3 | ecosystem: Host-associated > Arthropoda: Insects > Digestive system > Gut ... | reverse complement strand
TTTTGATGGGTTCGTGGAACCGTTTCCACGGGCTTGGCCTCTTTGCGCTGTTGGAATCCCAACAGCGCAAAGAGGCCAAGCCCGTGGCCAATCCATCCGTTCACGATTGACGGACCACTAGCCTTTTTGCGATGTGGAACGTTGTGTAAGGCGAAACAGTTGCTTTATCAGTAAATACGATATGGTCGACGCAAAAAATAACAGATTGTCCTCCCCGGTCTCGCACGGCAGTGCCAACACACAGCCGCGAAGCGGCGTCGTCTATAGCCCAGGGCGAGCCGTACCCGGCGAGCCCTTGGGTGGCGACCCTTTACAAACAAAGCCCCGGAGGGGCATCGTATGGTTCCGTCGTCATCTCGTACATATCTGTATGATCGCGATACTTGGGATATTTACGACAACAAGCGGTTGCGGCGACGCGCCCGTGAAGACGGAAAATGCCGCGACGCCTTTTGTGGATGACGTCGCGACTCCTGTTGCGTTCACCGTGAGCGGCAGGCCGCGGATCACCAGGCAGATGCACGCGCATAGCCCTATATTTCCAGGCCGGGGAAAAGAAACCTACCGTTTGCGTGGAACAATCACGTTCGACGGGCAAAGCATCTCGATTGACGTCGATGCCGTCCCGGCTGCTCTCGTGAAAATATCGCGGAATTATTACCTGTTAACCCAAGGGTACTTTTCGCCGGAACGGTTTTGGTGGCACGCCGTCAACGACGGGAAAATCGAGCGTATTCCCTTGGAATTGCTGCCGCGGGAGTTATGGTGTGTCAATTTTCCTGAGCAGGAATCATGGCGTGTCAATTACCCCAAGCGCGATTCAAATTGGCTGTATAAGATTTGGGTCCTGCGCGAGAATCTGGACAATCCTCAAACGGTGGTTCAATTGTTTAACCAGTTCGTGGCGGAGGATCCGCGATGTTTGTTGCGTGAATTCAAGGCGGGCATGCCCGCGAGAACGGCGTTGACGGATTTGTTGAAGAAAATGGACCAATCGCCGGATGACTATATTGCCATCATTCCATCGCTCTGGGCCATGCTGCATGCCGCCACGCCGGTTGATGATCCTCAGGATATTCGATTTATCGGTTTTGCCATGCTGAAAATCAATCCAGAGTTTGCTCGCGAGAACCTTCCGAAATTCTTTAAAGACGTGAAAGCTCAACAGATAGACGGTGATCATCGAAGAAGCGGACTTTACGTTGTGATCAATGTGATACACGGGCGAAAAGATGTGCACAAAGAATATGACGATTAATATCATGCGTTTTTCGGAGTTCCTCATCGTGCCTGACGCCACTGGCCGGAGTCGCGCACGCGGGCCTGCACGGCTTCGAACGGCGCGAACAGGAGGATGTGCAAGCTGTTCGACGCCGTATTCGTATGACGGTGTGCCTTCAGCCAGTGGCGTCAGGCACGATGAAATGTTCCGAACAACACATGGTCCCAGGGTTCGCGGCGTACCGTTCACCCTGGGCTACCCAAGACGCCCCGCTGGGGCTGTGGTCCGGTTCTTCCGCGCGAAGCCGGGGAGGTCAATCTGTTCTTTTCCATGTAATGCGGTTACCGTTTTCGACAATTTGTGGTAAAAATTGAATTTTGTATTCCGTATTCTGTATATGACACACGTGCCCTCGACAACCTGGCGAACACTGGCTTATCGGCAGAAGAATACCGAACTGCCGAAAGGTTTGGACGCGGCGTGGGATGCGGTGTCCGGGTTGGCGGCGCGTGTGAAGCCGCGTGCGCGGTTGTTTCTTGCGGCGGCGGCGCGTGTGGTTGGTCTCGAAGGGGAGTATAAGGATCTCACTGACGCGAAGTTGGCTGAGGCGGCGCGGGAGATGCGGGATTTGTTTCGTGTCGGACGCGAGACGGCCGAACATCTGGAGCGGGCATTTGCGGTGGTGCGGGAGATCGCCTGGCGGGTGCGTGGCGAGAGGCCTTATTTGGTCCAGGTGGCCGGCGCGATGGCGATCTGGGACGGGTGCGTGGCGGAGATGGCCACTGGCGAGGGCAAGACGCTGACGGCGACGATGCCCGCGACGATCGGCGGCTGGCGGGGGCGGGGTTGTCATGTGGTCACGCATAATGATTTTCTCGCCAAACGCGACGCCGAGGCGATGGAACCGATCTACCGTTTTTGCGGCCTGAGCGTTGGTCATATCGACGAGCAGATGCATCCGGCCCGGCGGCGGGAGAGCTATCAAAAAGATATCACATATTGCACGAACAAATCGGCGACGGCGGATTTTCTGCGTGACCGGCTGGCGTTGGGGCGGCTGCGGAGTCTGTCGTCGGCGTTGTTGACGAAGATCACCGACGGCACCGGCAGCGGGACGGATCGCCTTGTCCAGCGCGGGCTGTACTATGCCATCGTCGACGAGGCGGACAGTTTGCTGATCGACGAGGCCGTCACGCCGCTGATTATTTCCGGCGAGGCGCCCAACCAGGAGCAGGTCAGCGCGTTTGCGCAGGCGGCCGCGTTGGCGCTGGAGTTGGAAAGCGGCACGGACTACCGCGTCAACGCCCGCTACCGCGAAGTGGACATCACAGCCAGCGGCAAGGCCAAGCTCAGCCAATTGGCCGACGGGCTGGAGGGCATCTGGAAAGGCAAGCGCCGCCGCGAGGAACTCGTTACGCAGGCGCTGACCGCACGGGAGTTTTACCTCAACGGAAAACAGTACGTGATCCAAGAGGATAAGGTCGTCATCGTCGACGAATTCACGGGCCGGCTGATGCCCGATCGTGAATGGCGCGACGGACTTCACCAGGCCGTCAGCGCTAAGGAGCAGGTGACGATTCAACCGCCCAAGGACACGTACGCGAGGTTGAGTTTTCAGCGGTTTTTCCGGCTGTATAAGAAGCTGTCGGGCATGACGGGGACGGCGCGCGAAGGCACGCGGGAGTTCTGGCAGATTTACCATATGCCGGTGGTGGCGATACCGACCAACCGCCCGTGCATCCGGCGGAATCTGCCCGATCGCGTGTTCGCCACCGACGCCGCCAAGTGGCGGGCCATCGTCGGCGAAATCGAGCACATTCACGCCACGGGCAGGCCGGTGCTCGTCGGTACCCGCAGCGTGCGGGCGAGCGAACATTTGGCCCGCCTGCTTGCCGAAAAAGGGTTGGAACACGAAGTGCTCAACGCGGTCCGCCACGCGGAGGAGGCGCAGATCGTCGCCGGCGCGGGACAGAACGGACGAATCACCGTCGCGACGAACATGGCCGGCCGAGGCACGGACATCAAACTGGGGCGTGGCGTGCAGGAACTCGGCGGGCTTTACGTGCTTGCCACCGAACGTCACGAGGCCGGGCGGATCGACCGGCAACTGTTTGGCCGCGCGGGCCGACAGGGCGACCCCGGCACGGCGCAGACGTTCGTCAGCCTCCGCGACGAACTCATCACCCGCCACCTGCCGCACCTGGGCAAACTCATCGCCCGCCGCTTCGGCCAGACCGAACGCGAAATCTCCTCCACGTTCACGCGGAAACTCTTCGACCACGCCCAGCGCAAGGCCGAACGCATGGCCCTGCGCCAACGCAAAGGCGTCCTGAAAACCGACGACTGGCTTGACGAACACCTCGGCTTCGCCGGCAGCGAAAGTTGACCGGCAATAACTTGACAGGGTTTCGCCTCCGTCGTACCGTGTTATCAGCGCGTTCCATTCCGTTTTGCGGAACGCCTGGAAGGGGTTCACGTGAGTATCGTGTTTTTGTGCCAGAACTGCCAGGGCACGTTGCGGGCTCCCGATGGGGCCTCGGGAAAGAAAGTTCGTTGCGGGCGGTGTAAGGCCGTCTCGCCCGTGCCGGCCCCGTCGACGAACGCCGCCGCCCCAGCCGACGCTCCGCCGATGATCGATCTGCGCCCGATGGACGACGAACCCGCCGCCGCGCCAACGCCAGCACCCACGGCGGCAAAACCAACGCCCGCCGCGTCCAAGTCTGCGGCGAAGGCATCGCCTGTCGCGAAGCCTGCGTCACCGACTTCACGGACCGCGCCGGCCTCGTCGGACGAACTCCCGCTCGAGTCCGTCTCACTCTCGTCGCTGGCGGAAGGCCCGGCCATGGACGCCACGTCCTGGGCCTCCATGTTGACGGACGAGTCCGCCGAGTCGGCGCCGCCCGTCCCCGCGCCGCCGATCCGGTCGCAAACCATGCCGCCCCCGCCGGGCGCGGCGACTTCGCCGGCCGTCACCATGGCCGCTGCCCAGGCCCGACCTGGCGCGATGGGCGCGTTCCTCCTGAACTGCCTGCGCGCCTTCGGGCAGGCCTTCCTGTGCAGCGGCAGCACCGCCGTGATGGTCCTGGCCATCGTGTTCATCACGTTTGCCTTCGGACTGGTGGCGTACCTGCTGAGCCTGGCGATTTTCAAGGCCGGTCTGCCACAGCTCGCCGTTGCGCTGCATATCGTGCTGGTGCTGGCCACGTGGCTGCTGCCGATCGGGTTCGTTTGGCGATACCTTCTCTCCAACGTCCGCGTGGGCATCGACAACTCGTCGGATTGGCCCATGCCGTCGTTTAAGCCCACCGAGGCCATCAAGACCTCCCTGTACATGCTCTGCCTCCTGGTGATTTTCGTGGCCCCCGTGATTACGATCCCGCTGCTCCCGCTGGCGTTGCTGGCGGCGGCCCACACCGAGGACGGCAGGGCGTACGATATCCGCTGGGCCTTCCGCGCCATGATCCGCCAGCCGCTGGCGCTGCTGACCCTCTGGGGCGTGATGATCGTGTGGCTGGCCGTCGCCGCCGTGCTGTTCGTGGTCGCGGTCGGCGGCGTCGGGATGCTACTGGGCTGGATGCACGCCGAGAATCCGCCCGACAAGATTACCGGCATGATTGTGGGGCTGCTGTTTACGCTGTTCGTGATGTACTTCGTGACGACCCTGCAATTGATCCCCACCCGCTGCGCGGGCCTGCTGGGACACCATTTTCCGGATCTGCTGCAAACGCTCCCCAAGTGGTCCAGCCTCGGCGTCTCGCTCCTGAACGTCGCCGGCGGCGTGGTCTTGAGCGTCGTCGTCTGGATCGCGCTGGCCGCCGGTGTCGTGGGCCTGGCCAAACGCGCCACGAATGCGATTCCCGGTTACTCCGCCTCCCGATCGGACGGCGGACTTTTCCCCTCGAAAACGCGCGAGCAGGCATGGAAGGAGCGGGATGAAAAAGTCCGGGCGGAGATTACTCAAGACTTGAAACGCCTCCTCCAGCATGCCAATGATTACAAACGCGCCAACAAAAATTACCCGGAGTCCATCCACCAGTTGGTGAGCTGGCTGCAACAACAAGGCGTTGGCGAGGGCCATCTGTATGTCAACAAAGGCTACACGTTCGCGCAGATATGTTCCCTGCCGGAGACGGCGAGGGAAAGGCCTTACGTGCTGATCTATCGCGAGACCATGGAGATTCATTACGGAGGCATTCCGTTTGCCACCGAAATGGGGATTACCGATACCGGGCAGGTGTTGATCGACGAGCAGCACAAATGCATGGTGTCGCACCGTGTCTACAAGGAGTACGACGCCGCCACGAAACGGTATCGTGAGACGCAGAAGGCTTCCCAGTCCAAGTCGCCCCTGATACCCGATGTGAACAACACGCCTCCGCCGGAACAGGTCCGCAAGGAACTCCAGGATCTCTACAACGAAGCCGTTGCCTACAAACGATCCAAAGGACGCTACCCGCCGACCATTGCGGAAACCCATGTCTGGGTACGGCAGCAGGACACGGACTCGCTCACGCGGTATCCTCCCAATGCGGACATCGCGCCCACGGCCGGTTTGGACAAGTGGGCGACAAGCCCGTACATTCTGTTCGTCAGCAAATATCAGAATATCTCGATGATTCGTGTGGGATGGGCGATTACCAATACCGGGCAGATCGTGTCGGACAACCCGTCGTTCCTGCCGGCGCGAGTGGTCCGCGAGTTTCACGCCGCCCAGAAACGTCAGCAGGAGGAGGAAGCCCGGCGCCCGGCCAATCGCGATCCGGCCAATACCGCTCGCACAACACCGCCGCGTCCGCCAACGACCACTACGGCTACCGATCCCGCCACGCCCGGCAACACGATCAACACCGTCCCGAACGCCGCCTTCGGAATGAAAAAAGACGAGGACCGCAAGTTCCCGCGCAAGGCCATTCCGATTGGCGTGGGTGAGGTGGAGAAGGCGCGGCTGCACATGGCGAATGTGTGGGCCGATTTGCAGGAGTATCGTGAGGACAACGACGGCAAGCTGCCCAGGCAGTTGAATGAATTGACGCGCCGGTACACGACGTACGAGGGCCTTCGCAGCCCGACGATGGGCGGCAATTACACGTACAATCCCAACGTGCCCGAGGACGGCGTGGAAATTCTCGTCGCCGATCCCGAGGAACGCGCGGTCTTTGTCCCGCGGGGTCAGCCGACGCCTCCGAAGAAACTTCACACGGCCTTGCTGAGCAACGGCCAGATCGTGCAGGGACCTTCGTTGGCGGCGATTCGCGCGCGGTACGTCGAGGGCGGGGCGAGCGAGATCCCTGTCGCCTGGAGCATTGCCGGCTGGGCGGAGGACGAGTCCGGCAAGGCGCCGTTTTACGCGGAGTGCCACGTCCTGCTGTTTCGCGACAGCGACGGCGGCGGTTACGCGGGCGCCCACGTCGGACCGGCCGCCAAGGACCGCAATGATAAAGCCTACGCCGCCTACAAGGACGCGACGCGGGCGGCCTTCGGGAAAATCGCGCCGTCCGGGACGGCTGTGAAGGCGGTGTCCAACAAAGTCGGCGATCGCACGTATGACCGTTTCATCGCCAGCTATTCGTCAGGCCGATCGCTCACGGTGTACGTCGGCGTGGAAAACGGCCGATGCGTCGCGTATTGGTTCGCGGGCCTGCCGAAACAATTCACCGCCTTCCAGGCCGCCATCGGCAAGGCGGCGGTAGCGAAGCCCACGCCGACAACGCAACCGGCGTTGACAACACGAAAGACGGAATGAGGCAAGCGCCAGGGTAGACGCATGTGCATTGTCCGGTTTGTCGCGTGGCCGTCGTGTTTAGGCTTGGCTGGCCGCAAGCCCTGCCATTTTGCGTTGTAAAACGTTGTGAACGACAGAACGCTTCGTCTGCCACAACGTTTTACAACGCAAAATGGCAGGGCCTGCGGCCAGCCAAGCCTGAATGCGAATCCCGAAAAGAGGAACGCACAAGCATTCGCTCTGAACGCCCACTGTCGATTGATTAGGTTTTTCCCCGACCGTTTCGTACACTCGTTCCTGAGTTGGTGTTGCGGGATTTTTTGTACGTTCGAGAGGGACGAGGCGATGCGAGTTTCGGTTGTTGTCGTGTTGGCGGCGTGTTGTTTGGCGGGGTGTACTGCGAGCGGGTTGTTCAGCGGCGGGCCTGATCCGACGCCGGTGGCGGCGGGCAAGCCGGCGGCGTTGCAGGAAGGCTGGGCGGTCAAACGCGACGGACCCGGGCTGCCGAATTTTTATCAGGTCAGCCCGACGCTCTATCGCGGAGGCAAGCCCAGCGGCGGCGGATTCGACCGGCTGCGGGCGCTTGGCGTCACGACGATCGTCGATCTGGGCTGTCGATTCTGGGAGACCGACACGGTTCGCCACCCGGCCTTGCGATACCACAACATCCCGTTCTACACGTGGTCGGCTCGCGACGATCAGGTGGTGGCGTTTCTCCGCATCGCGACGGCCGGCGAGGGACCTGTGTTCGTCCATTGCCGTCGCGGCGCCGACCGCACCGGCTTCATGGTCGCGTGCTACCGCGTGGCTGTGCAGGGCTGGTCGCGTGAAGACGCCCTGGCCGAAATGACCCGCGGCGGTTTCGGCTTCGACGGCCAATACGGCAACCTCGTCGCGTACATCCGCACACGCGACTTCGACGAACTGTGCCGCCGCGCGGGGATCGAACGGGTCGGTGAAGTTCACAACGCGCTGGCGACGAATTTCCGTCCGCCGACGCAGCGCTGAACGTGCGTATAGCCGGCGGATTTCGCCAGGGCGACGGCCTGGTCGAAGGCGTGGGCGATTTCCTGCGGCGCGTGGCTGTCGCTGCCGAACGTGATGGGCACGCCCGCCTGGCGGAAGATTTGCAGCAGTTCCAGGCCGGGATAGATTTCGCGGGCGGGGCGTCGCAGACCGGCGGTGTTGAGTTCGACGATCACGCCCGCGTCGGCGAAGGCGGAGGCTGTCTCGCGGTAGGCGGCGGTCATGTCGCACGTGGGGCGATGGCCGAATTTTTTCGGCAGGTCGCAGTGCCCGATGATGTCGCCGATGCCGCTGCCCGCCATGCGCGTGAGCGTTTGAAAATACGCCCGCCACGCGGCGTTGACGTCCTGGCGGCGCCATTCGTCCAACTCGTCCGGGCTGTCGATGGTCCATTCGCGCGGCGGCTCGGGAGGCTGGGCGCCGATCGCGCCGGGCGGCAGATGGTGGGCCGACACGATGACGTAATCCCATTCGTGCCGGGCCAGCAGGGCCTGGGTCCGCTCGACGCAATCGTCAAAAAAATCCGCCTCCACGCCCAGGCGAACGGGAAAGGGCGCGAATTGCTTTCGCAACGCCAGCACGGCCTCGATGTAGCCGGCCAACTGATCCTCGGCCATGTTCCACGGCGAAGGCCCCGCCTTGGGCAGCGGCAGGTGATCGCTGAATCCGATCTCCGCCAGGCCGCCCGCGACGGCGGCCTGCACGTACTGCTCCATCGTCCCGACGGCATGTTTGCACAGCGCGGTGTGCGTGTGATAATCGAACAGGGTGGTCATGGTGTATTGTTGTTGACTATGGTTGTTGTTTGGAAGTCCGCTCGCGATGAGCGGCGGCAGCGGCGTTGATGGCTTCTACGCTCATGTCGCCGTACAACTCCCTCTGCCATACGGTGTAGTCGAACGGTTCTTTCTGAATCAACAAAATAAAACGCTCCGCTTCCACCATGCCCAGATTTTCCAGTAGGACTTCCATGCCCCGGCGGCGGATTAGTGTGTCATTTGTCATTTTTTGTCCTCGATCTCTCCAACGAAATCCAGCGGATTCATGAGACGTATTCCGTCGACTTTCTTTTTCAGAATTCGTTTGTCAGTCGTCAGGAAAACATGGCATTGTGCTTCGATGGCGCAGGCGATATGCAATGCGTCCTTGCTACGAATGCCGCATTGACCAATGGACACCGCGCGGCGAATAATCTCGTCTTTGGTGTTGATGTCGATTGTCGCCTTGGTTTTCCATTGTGCGATGGCGTCCTGGCGGTCTTCGTAAGGGTTGTCGGCGTTTTCGTAATCCAGCATATATGACCATGCTAGCTCAATATTGCCGGCAACGATCTGCCGTTGAACATGGAGCTTTGCTTCCGCCTCCAGCCAGTTCGGCAGATGTAACGGATCGTCAAACGGACGATTGAAACAGCAATTATCCAGATACACGCGCATCGTCATAACAAATGCCTCTTGGTAGCGACTGATTTACGTTCCAGCGCTATGCCAAACCATTGTAATCCGGGCTTTCGTTTCTGCCGCCGTAATTTGCGGCGAAAACGATCACGTCCACTCGATTCCGCCGTCGCCTTTGACGAGTTTGCCGATGATGCCGCAGCGTTCGCCGTGTCGGCGGAGGCGGGCCATCACGGGTTTGGCGAAATGGGGCGCGACGATTATCACCAGGCCGATACCCATGGTGAAGGTGTTGACCATTTCGATGGCGTCGGCCTGTCCGCGATCGGCGATGAGTTGGAAAATCGGCGGCACGTCCCAACTGCCGCGGCGGAGTCGGACGGCCAGCCCCGCGGGCAGCACGCGGGGCCACGGGCCCGCCAAGCCGCCGGCGGCGATGTTCGTGATGGCTTTGACGACCCGCTTGACGCGGTACGCGCCGAGGACGTCCAGCACGCTCTGGACGTAGATTCGCGTGGGACGGAGCAACTCGTCGACGATGTCGCGTGACGCGGGCGTCTCGCCCGCGTTGTGCGCGGATTTTTCGTCGATGTTGCCTGACGGCGCAGGCATGTCTAACGCGGGCGAGACGCCCGCGTCACGTGGCAGCGTTCGTCTCGCCAGCGATAGGCCTTGGCCGTGCAGGCCTTCGGACGCCAGGCCGATCACGACGTCGCCGGCCCGCGCGTGCGCGCCGTCGAGAAGCCGCCGCCGCTCGACGACGCCCACGGCAAAACCCGACAACGCGAATCCGCCGTCGTCACTGCCGCCCGCCATACTACCGCCAATACCGCCGCCTTCCAGCAGCGAGCAGCCTGCCCGCGAGCAGCCTTCCGCGATGCCCTTGATCACGTCGGCCACCTCGGCGGGCGCGAGTTCGCCGGCGCACAGGCTCGGCAGAAAAAACAGCGGCTCGGCCCCGGCGGCGATCAATTCGTTGACGCACGCGGCCACCACGTCCACGCCGAGTACATCAAGCCGGCCCGCCGCCCGCGCGAGCGGAAACTTCTCGCCCACCCTGCCCGTGCGGGCGACCAACACGGGTTCGGCGTAATTGCGTTGAAACAGGGCTTCGTCATAATCCAGCCGAAACAACCCCAGCCCCTCGCGAGGCCCGATGACGCGCGGCGAATGCGTCCGCTCCACCAACGCCCGAATCCCACGGGCCAATGGATCCGCATCGCTCGCCGCGTCGGCGTCCGTATTCGTGACGGGTTTGTTGGTGGCCATGTGCGTACTGTAGCGAGGAGAGCCACAAGCCACAAGCCACAAGCGACAAGGGTCTTTCCGTTCTCGTGTCGCAAAGGAACCGCCTGGTCGAGGGAACCGCTCAGCCAGTAGCCAATAGCCAGTAGCCAATAGGTATGGAAGAGCGAGGGCGAAAAAACAATGAGAGCGGCAACGTATTGTTGTATAGCGAACCCCGTGGATCGTGTGAGCAACAGTAAACTCCATCATACCTGATGGCTACTGGCTACTGGCTGAACGGTCCCCTCGAGCAAACGATTCTTCTTCACCCACGCGAATCGAAATTCCTACTTCCCCGACAGCAGCCAGATCGCGTTGGTGGCCAGGTCGACGGCGGATTGTTGGCTGTAGCCTCGGAGATTGTGGATGTTCGCGCCGAGCAGGCCCATCGTGAGGTCTTCGGGGAAGTAGAGGATGCCGACCTCGCCGTCGATGGCGGAGGCCAGGACGCGCGCGTCGTTTTTTCGGTCGCTCAGCGTCGTCGCGAAATCGCTGCGGTACGTGACCCGCTCGGCGTTTTCAGGCCCTTTGAAAAGCCGATGCGACGGCGCGAGCTGGCGGAGCAGCCCCTGGCCGAACAGGCCTTGAAGCTGCTTCTGGGCGGACTCGTCGAACGCGCGCGACCCGCCGGAGGCCTCGACCAGCAGCCTGCCGCCGTCGGCGAGATAATTTCGCAGCGCCTCGGCCTGGCTGGCCGTCAGCTCGAATGCGCCCTCGCCGGAAAGCAGGGCCACCGGATGCGTTTGCGGATCGAGCGAGGCGATGTCGATGGGGTCGTCGACGTCAAGCTGCACCTCGTGCCGGTTGCCGATGAGAATGGCCAGCCGTTTCCACGCCAGCGGCTCGGGCATGTAGTTGCCGCTGAAAATCACGGGCGTCAGCCGCAGCGTCATCTTGGGCTTGAACGTCTTCGCCGTCGGCCAGGGGCTTTGGCCAGGCTGGCGGTAGGCGGCGCGGTCGGTGAAGTACATGAACATGTTGGTGGCCAGGTCGAAGGTGGGGCGGTTGGCCTTGTCGGGCCCAAGTTGGAGCCCCAACGACAATTCCTGCGGGCAGTGAACCGCCAGCACACGCACGCCGTTGCTGACGGCCAGCAGGCCGGGCTTGTCGGCGATGGTCGAATGCAACGTGTACAACGGGTGGTTTTCATCCAGCCGCTTCATCTCGTAGCGGTCGAACAATTGACGATAGAGTGTCGACATGTCGAGCGTGAAATCGGCGTTGGCGCAGGCGGCTTCGGAGATGATCGTTCCGCCCTGGAGGAGAAAGAGGCGGAGTTTGTCGATCTGTTCGGGCGTGAACTCGACAGGGGCGGCCCCGCTGATGTAGAGAATCTGCGCGTCGTGCCACATCGTCAGGTCCGCGTCGAAATCGACGATCTGCCATTTGAGCGAGCGTTCGAAGTTCAGGCTCATCCATGTCGCGAGGTTGGCGATGTCGCGCGGGCGGGCGTTCCACTGGCCCTTGTACGCCAGCTTGTTCATCACGACGGGGTCTCGGCCTCGGGTGAGGAAGAGCAGGGCGAACGCGGTGGAGGGCAGCCGTTCGTCGTCGTAGTCCCAACTGCCGTCGGGGTTCTGCCGGCGGATCAACTCGGCGCCGCCGCGGGCGTACCAGTCCACGCCGCCGAACTGTTTGAATCCGCTGGCCAGCCCCACGCGGCTGAGCGTGTACAGCCAATAATAATAGCGGTTTTCGCCGAGTTTTGGGTTCTGGTCGATGGCCATGTTTTTCGTCAGCCACTTCAGCCCGTCGGCGATGGGTTTGTTTTCGGCGGAGGCCTTGCATCGGAGGAAGTCCTCGCGATGGAGCGTGTCGAAGGTGATGTAGAGGGTCGCGAGTCCTGCGGCGGTCATGGAGCCGTAGGTTTTCGTGACGGCGGCGGGGCGGGCAAAGTAGCCCCATCCGCCGTCGGGTTGCTGCTGGAGCAGCCAGTGTTTTTCGACCAGTGCCCAGTATTGCGGCGGCACGTCCACGCCGTGTTGGGCGGCCGTCCAGACGCCCAGCACGGCCATCTGCGCATTGGAGTTGTCGTACTCGGCGATGCGTTTACCGTTGGCGCTGGTGTAGGTGTAGGCGCCGCTGTTGGAGGCCGCCCGGAGTAGCCAGGCGACGTCTTTTTTCAGCCGGACGGCGACGGGCGATTCGCCCTTGTCGGCGGCCGAGGACGCCGCGGGTGGAACGTTGTCGTCGTGCATTTCCGCCAACGCGCACGTCCGCAGGGCCACCGCGTAGGTGCCGGTGAGCTTGGCCTTGAGCAGCCACTGCACCGCCCGCTGAATGTCCGGGTGTTTGGCGTCCACACCCGCCGCCCGTAACGCGTACACGCACAATGCCGTCCGGCCGCCGTACAACGTGCCGTTCTGCGGATGGTCAGGATCCGGCTCGCCCAGGGCGGCCCCGTCCTCGCCGATCTGCGCCAGGAGAAACTTCACGCCCCGCGTCTCCGCCTCGGCCACGCGAGCATAAAACACCGCCGGCGGTTCCGCGGCAAACACCGCGTGCGACACGACCGCCGCCAGCAGTGCCGACACGAGCTTTGCCGTCAGAATAAACGAAAACGCCTTCATGCAGTTACTTCGCCATCTCGATGACGGCCGAACTGGGCAGGACCCGCGGCAGCAGCGGCTCGAGGCCCACGCCGATCTCGAACAGCGTGCCGACGGCTTGACTCATGCCCTCGGCGTCGTACGCGACGCAGATCAGGGCCTGCACGTCGTGGCCGAGGGACTGGAGGTTCCACGCGACCATGCCGTTGCCCTTGCCGGGGAAGGTTGCGCTGGGGCGGTACGGCAGCAGCGTGCGGTCTTGCTGGACCAGGTGGCGGATCATCACGTTGTCTTCTGGCGTGCCGAGCACGATGGCCGGGTGCGGCAGGTCCCAGCCGACGGCGGCGGGGTTGTTGTCGCGTCCGACCTTGATTTGCGACCGCGAACCGGCCAGGCTTGTGCCGCACCAGGTCTTGAGTTCGTCTTCCTTCATGTCGCGGGCGAGGACGTCTTTGGCCCGGACAATCGTGGCGTTGATGTTGTACGGCTTGATGGCCTTGGCGAGGCGTTCGGCGGCGGCGAGGTTGTAGTCACTCTCGCCGATGGCGATGATGACGGCCCGCTGGTCGCGGAAGAATTTGTAGATGTTCGCCTTGTCGGCATCGAGGAACACGGCCCGATGGGTCGCACCGGCGATGTTGCGGGCGCGGGTCAGCGGTTTGTAGTCAAAACTCGCCTGCCCCTTCGTGTCCGACAGCAGTTCGGTGACCTCGACGGTCCATTGACCGGCGGCGTCGTTGGCGGCCATCGGGAGCGTCAGGCTGCACACGCCCAGGTCGGCACCGCGGAACAAATCGTAGCGAACCTTGCCGGCGGGGTCTTTGACGACGATCTGGAACGGCACCGTACCGGCGATGAGTTTGTTGGTCTTGTCCACCAGCGTGGCGGCGAACTCCATCACGATCGGCGACTGTCCTTCGCGGGTCGAATCGAAGTTCACCACGGGCGGCGCGACCTGTACGCCACCGATGGGCCGGGCGGGGCGGGCGAAAATCTTCATGTCGCCGGGGCCGAAGTCGACCTTCGCGCTGACGCCGCCGCTGCCCTTGGCGAACGTCATCTCCTTGCCGGACATCGCTTCGTACACCGGCCTGCCGTTGTCGGGCAGCGTGATCGTCGCGGTGGTTGCGATCGGCTCGGCCGCTCCGCCGTCCTTGACGCGGTCACGCGGCTCGCCCGTGAAGTTCACGGCCATCGTGTACTCAATCTCGCCGCGGACCTGATACCCCGCGGCGATGGTGTCAACGCTCGACGTAAACGGCGCGACGATTTTGTTCGCCGCCAGAACCTCGCGCAATTTCTTCGCGATCGGCCTGGCGTATGCGATCCGGGCGTTGAAGTGATCCAGTTCGCCCTTGGCCAGTTCGGCTTCCTGCTCTTCGCGGGTGGTCTTGTCCGCCATGGCCGGCCGATACACGGCCGTGCCGTAGCCGATGATCTCCATGCCCAGTCTGGTCGCGCCGGGGATGTTCAGCTTCACGTCATCACTAACCAGCACCAGGCCGCCGGTTTTCGCGAAGTCCGCCAAGGCGTCGATGACGGCCGGGTCGAGATAATCCACGCCCGCGATGATGACGGCCTTGTGGCCGTCGGCCAGGGTGCCGTCGAGCACATCCTCTTCGAGAACCACCGACAGCGGAACCTGCACCAACTTGGTGGCCATGTACACTTCATTGATGGCCTCGAACTGCCGGTTGGGGCCGAGGTGGCAGAACCACACGTTGCTCTTGGAGAACAGCATCGTCACGGGCTGCTTCGTGAAGGCGGGCTTGGTGAAAATCGTGCCCAGTTTCTGCACGACGTGGTTGGTCTCCTTGACCGCCTCGGCGCCGGGCGAGGTGTGGCGGATCTGCGGCGGCTGACCCAAACCCTGAATGCCCGTGATGAAGGACATGTACTGTTCCTGGCGGACCTGGTTGTTGGTGTAATCGCCCCAGCCGGGCAGGTACCATGTGGGCTTGTCCAACTGACGCGGCAGCGCCATCTCCAGGGACAGCGACGGATTGAGATTGTACAGGCCGAAGTGGGCGTATCCGCCGTGCCCGCTGACGAGGGGCATCTGACGCACGATGTTGAAGTAGTAGCCGTCGTACGTGGAGGGCCAACCGTAGATGCACTGCGTGACGGCAAGGTGGCCGGGCTTGAGGCGCTCCACCGCGTCACGCGTCGCGCGCCAGAAGGACTCCATGTAGCCGAGTTTGAAATCGTTGATCTGCGTCCAGTCGGCCAGGCTTTCGGGGTTTTTCGTGTCGATCTCGTTGGCCCAGGTTTGTTCCTTGTCGAACGCCCGGAGATAGGCGGCCCGCTGGGCGGGGATGTCGTGCGCGTTGAGCTGCGGTTTGCCGTCCTCGTTCTTGATGAACGGGTGCAGATTGTGTGTCAGGCCCGGCTCGTCATGCAGGTGCACGCCGACCGCGTTGGGCATCGTGCGGAACGAGAAGCCGCGGTCCATCGCCCGCTGAATCGCGCCGATGTACACGTTCGGGTCCGACCAGTCGCAGTCGAGGTTGAGGTCGTGCTGGTGACCGCCGCCCATCGCCATGATGCCCATGACGTCCATTTTCTCGCGGATGGTAATCTCTTCCGTCCCGCCGAACATGAGGTTGAAGCCAAGCCCGTCCTCGCCGAAGCCGGCCAACTCGTCGCCGCGCGGGCCCATCCATTGGTACGTCACATACGTGCTTCGGCGGAGGTGGCTGAACACGGCGATGTCCTGCTTGGCGACCGCATTGCCCATCGTCGCCGTCAGCGTGTACGCGCCCGGTTTAATCATCCAGCCGTTCAGGTGCAGGTGGTCTGTCGCGCTCTCCGAACCGGCCTTCAATCCAAACACAAACGTCATCGTCGACTTCTCGCCCGCCAGCACCAATGTTAGATTCCCCGCCGGCAACGCGCCCTCGCCCGAACGGACGATGGAAACGTCAATCATCTCGTTGGTCTGAAACGTCGTCCTGTCCTGTGGAAAGGTCAGCGTCAACTCCACCGCCAACGCCGTCACTGCCGGCAACATCGCCATTACAGAAATCAACGCCCATTTCGTTGCAGTTCGCATTGTATGCCCTTTCGGTTCGAGAAATTGTGCCTCGACTATACGAAACAAAACCCGCCAGTGCTAGTGAAGTTTCTCGCGTTGTCAAAACCAATCGTCAAAACCTGGATTGACTTCCCGGCGATTCGTGGGATACTGGTCGTGCCATGTGGAAGAGGAGAGACTCGCTATGAAACGAACGCGGATCGTGACCATCGTGGCGGCGGTAGTGCTTGGTGCAGGCACGGGTGCGCAGACGATGCCCGCCGACTGGGGCACGGGGTGGTATTGGACGGACTTCACGACCGAATTCGACGCACAGCCCTTCACGGCTGACAACTGGCGAATGATCAATACCGACAGCGTCAATACCACCGCGACCTTCACCGTCAGCGGCGGCGTGTTGACGGTGACCTGCGCTAACAATCTGGACAGGCCGGCGGCGTATCTGTTCGATCCCGGCGTCGATTACAGCCAAAGTGGCACACAGGAAGTGTTGATCCGCATCAGCGCGTCGAGTATTTCCGGCAATGTACAGTCCGGAGGCAACGGGAACAACCGCGCCGGCCCGATCGTACGGGCCAGCATCAACGAAGGCGATCCCTACTACGCCGCTGCCTGGACGGATGTGACGCCGGCCCGACGATTCTCCGGGTACGAAATCACCTACAGAAATTTGTCGGCCCGGGCATTCTGGCTGACCCGGAACATCGACAACTACCTGACCAATCAAGGATCGGAAGTTTCCTACGGGGCTGCCGGGGCCGGTACGTGGGGGCCGGAGGACTGGTACTGGATGCGAATCGTGTCGGACGAAACGGGCGTGCGTGCCTGGGTCTGGCAGGACGGCACAGACGAGTCAGCCGCATGGTCCTTTGACCGAGACTGGGTTTGGTCATCGGGAACCTTCACGAATGGCACGGGTGGCAGCGGTGTCTCCCCCGATGGCGGCTTGGCCGGCATTTCCGCCAACGGCAGTGTCGCGTTCCAGGTCAGCCATTTCCAACTCAAGGTCAGCGACTTCGCCCCGCTTCCCCGCATCCCCGAACCGGCGACGATGAGTCTGCTGGCATTGGGAGGCCTGGCGATGCTGCGGCGACGGTACGACCGGTAGTGTAGAGTAGTACAACACACTACATTACACACCGACAACCGTTTTCACAACGCCCGTAGCGATGGCTGCAGGGCGTTGTGCGTTAATCCATCAGATGTAGCCAAATTCTTCGGCGGCTTCGCAGACGGCGCGGAGGTTTTCGAAGTGGGTACCCGCGTTCACGCCGCCGGCGGTGCTGAGCAGGGCGAACGCATGTAACGTGACGCGGGCGCGAGCGCCCGCGTTCGACGACGAAACACCTGATTTTTCCACGGCGCAAACGGTGTGGAACGATCCGCGAGGGCAAGATGCCCTCGCCACACGCGGGCCAGACGCCCGCGTCACGTTACATGCGTTTGCCCTGCGGTGCTGAGGACCAGGTTGCCGGTCGGGCCTGCCTGTTCGATGTCGCGCTTCACGCCGCCGCCTGGCGACGCCGCAGGCAGGCCAGCAGCCACAGCAAATCGTGAACCGCTCTAAAAGGGGGAACGACACACAAAAACCGATGAAAAGGCTCGCGAAAACGAACCCTTTCATCGGTTGGTGTCGACATGCGACCTTGAAACCGTCGCCGCAAACAATTACTTCCGTCGCCGCAGCATGGCCAGTCCGCCCAGGGCGAGCAGGGTCATCGTGGCCGGTTCGGGGATGGCCGCGCCGAAGAGCTGGAATTGGTTGATGTTGGCAATGGTGCCGTCGCCCCAGGTGAGCTGGACGAACTTGGCGTTCGCCAAGGCCTCGGCGGCCTCCGGGGTCGTCGCATGGAACGCCATGTACGTTTCGCTGCCGGCAAACCAGCGATACGCGGGATCGGACCAGACCTCGAACCATTCCTCGCCGTCCATGCTGACCAGAATTGTCGCGTCGTTGATCTGCCGGGTGTCACCGATCGTCGCGGTCAGCATCATCCCGTGGAGTTCATATTCCTGCGAAAGCTCCCACGTGCACCAGCCGCCGCCTCCGGCAAGGCTGGTCGAGCCGCCCAACTGATTGAGGTCGGTCATGGGAGCGAGCGACGCGGCGCTCGCCATCGACGTGGTCGGGATCGCCTTGCCGTTTTCGTACCAGAAAATATTGTACGTGCCGTCTATTTTCAGCGTCTGGTCGCTGGCCAGGTAGGCACCCACGGTGCCGAGGTCAGGCCGATTGTAGGCCCACGTCGCCAGATCGGGGTTCGCGTTCGTCAGTGCGGTAGGGAACCCGTAACCTTCGGCATAAAACCGGAGCGTGAGCGACGAGGTCCACACGGGCGTCTCCAGGTTGGACACGACCTTCTCGGACGTCCTCAGGCGATCCGCCGGGTCATAGTAGCCGGGCGTCCCGTACAGCGTGGGGTCGGGAACGGTCAGGTAGGGCACGACCTGACCGTGTTGGGCCAGGATGTTGCCGTTGCTGTCGAGCCACTGGAAATTCGTGATCGAATCGCCGCCGCCGCGAAGATTCACGAACAGCGTGTCAATCTTCACATCCATCCCAAAGTGGAACGTGATGTCGATCCACCGATTGTCCCCACCGGTGCCGGGGTAATTGTTCGTGTAGTTGGTCGGATCATCCGAGTCAGCCACATAACCGGAGGGCCCCTTGGAGAATCGTGCGTTTTGGCCCATGGACGCATAGCTCACCAGGTGGGCAAGATTCAGCGCGTCCTGGCTGCCCAGAACCAGGTTGGGCGACGTGAGAGGCTTGGTCGTGTCGAGCGTGTGGGTTTGGATCAGTTCGCCGTCATTCCTGAACCGGTTGACCGAGGCGGTCATCCCCCAGCCGTAGGTTCCGTCGGGATTCCATCGCTCCAGAATGTTCACGCGCTGATCGGTGTTGGAACTGGTGAAGTCGGTGACGACCTCCTTCTCCGCCATCGCACCGCCCGCCAAAACCACGGCCAGACAAACAGTTAATGTCATTCGAAACATGAGCGTCTCCTTTTGCATCTCCATGAAACGGGCACAGAAATCCGACAATACACCTATTGCACAATGAAGCCGACCCTATCGTACCGCAATTTCGAAAAACGGCAAGGGCAATTTGATATCTGTCCAGGGCTATCGCATCGGATATTCTCTGTTTTTTCGCGAAAAGACTGTAGACTGTAGGCTGTAGTCGCGGCAGTTTTTGCGACAAATTTTTCGACACGGCATGTCGCGCCTACAGCCTACAGTCTACAGCCTAAAAACGGGACTTTTTCGATGCGATGGCCCTGTGGAATTTGGCCTGCATCGTGACAAAACCGCCGTCTTTGCGTTACACTCTTGGCCATGAAAACTGGACCATTTCGAAAATTGGTTGTGTTGGGTGAGAGCACGGTGCAGGGCGGCGGTTGGCTGGCCAGTGACAGCGAACGCTATGCCGACATCCTGTGGCGGCAATTGGAATTGGCGCAGGAACAGCCGTTGGAGTACGTCAACGCCGGGATCGGTGCCAGCGTGATTTCGCCGGCCAGTCCGGGGTACGATGCCTCCGCCAAACCCTCCGCCGCCGAGCGGCTGGACACGCAGGTGATTGAGCAAAATCCCGACCTGCTGGTCATCGCGTACGGCCTGAACGACATGCGAAGCGGCATGGACGTAACGACTTTTCGCAATGAAATGGTTATGTTGCTAGACCGCATCGCGGCGAAGATCGACCCGGCCATCGTACTGGTGAACGTGTATTACGTGACGGCGTTTCATCACTATCCGCCGTTCGATTGTGGCTCTCGCGAGGCCACGCTGGCGTACAACGAGATGCTCCGCACGCTGTCAGCCGACCGCGGCCTGATCTACGCCGACGCCCACGCCGCCACCGCGGGCTGTCCGCACACGGTGCATCTGGACACGGTTCACGCCAACAAACTCGGCAACATGCTGATCGCCAATCGCATTGTCGAGGCCGTGGTCCGCGCCTGCCCCGGCCTCGCCGACAACGTCAACCGCCGCGACGCCACCACCGACTGGTCCAAGCTCATCCTCCCCTGGCAAGCCACAGGCCGCGAACCCAGCGACACCGCCAGCCCCGGACGGTGATGCCGCACGACATGCCATCAGGAAGACAACGATGACGCGAGCTTGAACCGCTCTGGTCCATGAATCCGTGCAATCCCGCTCGGTTTTTTCGAGGTCGGAACCATGGAACGATGCTGCCGCCTTGAAGCATCACGCCTTGATAATCTTTCCACGATTTTTCTTCACGTTTTTGCAGGCGTTTCGGGTGTCGATGACCAGTTTGGCGTGCTGGACGATCATGTCGTAGTCGTAGGAACTGTGGTCGGTGCTGATGAGGACGGCGTCGTATTTTTTGAGGGTCGCCGGCGTCAGCGGCACGGATTTCATGCCCGCGAACTGCGGGTACTCGCGCGTGCGATGGACGGCGGGGATGTGCGGGTCGTTGTAGTCGGCCTTCGCGCCGTGATGCCGCAGGATCTCCAGCAGTTCCAGGCTGGGACTTTCGCGGAGGTCGTCGACGTCCTTTTTGTAGGCCATGCCGAGCAGGAGGATTTTGGCGCCGTTGAGGGCCTTTTTGCGGTCGTTGAGGGCCTCCATCAGCCGCGTGATGACGTATCGCGGCATGCCGACGTTGACCTCGCCGGCCAGTTCGATGAACCGCGTCTGCATGCCGTATTCGCGGGCCTTCCATGAGAGATAGAACGGGTCGATGGGGATGCAGTGCCCGCCCAGGCCAGGCCCCGGATAGAACGGCGTGAAGCCGAACGGTTTCGTGCTGGCGGCGCGGATGACTTCCCAGACGTCGATGCCCATGCGGTCGAAGAGCACTTTCAGTTCGTTCACCAGCGCGATGTTCACGCAGCGGTACGTGTTTTCGAGAATTTTCGACGCCTCGGCCGCCTCGCACGAACTGACCGGCACGACGTTGTCCACGGCCTGCCGATACGCCGCGACGGCGGCGGCGAGGCTGTCGGCGTCGTATCCGCCGACCACCTTGGGGATGGTCTTCGTGGTGTAATCCTTCCGGCCCGGATCTTCGCGTTCGGGCGAAAAGGCGAGATAAAAATCCTTGCCGACGGTCAGCCCGGTCTGCTCCAGCACGGGGAGCATGACCTCCCGCGTCGTGCCGGGGTACGTGGTGGATTCCAGCACGACGAGTTGCCCCTTGCGGAGCTTGCGGGCGATGGCGTGCGTGGTTTTTTCGATGTACGTCATGTCGGGCTCGCGCTGCTTGGTCAGCGGCGTGGGCACGCAGATGATGATGACGTCCGGCTCGTTGAGGCGGTCGAAATCGGTGGTGGCGGCGAACCGTCCGCCCTTGAGCATGGCCGCGACGTCCCTGGCGGGGATGTGTTCGATGTAGCTTTTGCCGGCCATCAGACTTTTCACTTTGACGGGGTCGATGTCGAATCCCAGCACCTTCGCGCCGCCGCGCGTGAACTCCCGCACCAGCGGCAGCCCGACGTACCCCAGCCCGACAATGCCGATCACCGCGTTTTTCGACTCGATCTTTTTCACCAATGACTCAACCAACGGCGTGCCCATGAAAACTCCTTCTGTGTTCCAATGCTGTCGCCACATTGTCTTATCGGCAAAATGGCGGGAAAATTGTAGGCATTGGCCAAATTCGGATTTCGAATGTTTCCGCCGCTTCGCCACAGCCGTTCGCATCGCGCGAATACGTTCCCCACGCCTACAATCACAGCGGAGCTAAGAAGTCGCCGTGAATTTGTCGATACTTGTTGATACGATAGGTCTCCGCGGGCGTGTTGGATGCGTCGGCGGCGGCCAGGCAAGGAGCCATGATGATCGGTGTAGCGGTGGTAGGCGCGGGTAACTGGGGCAAGAACTTGGTTCGCAATTTCGCGTCCCTGTCGGATGCGCGGTTGAAGTACGTGGTGGATCTCAGCGAGAAGACGCGTGTGGCGATGGGGGCGAGTTATCCGCAGGCCGTCGTGACGGACGACGTGGCGGCTCCGTTGGCGGACCCGGCTGTGGACGCCTGCGTGGTGGCGGTGGACGCGCCGTATCATTTCGACGTGGCGAAGCGGTGCCTGGAGGCGGGCAAGCATTGCTACGTCGAGAAACCGTTGACGCTCGCGTCGGCCGACGCGAAAACGCTGGTCGATCTCGCCGAGGCCAAGGGCGTCAAACTCATGGTCGGGCATTTGTTGCAATACCACCCAGCCGTGAATTACATGAAGAAAATGATCGGCGACGGGCAGGTCGGTCAGCCGTTGTATTTGTATTTTCAGCGATTGAATCTGGGCATCGTCCGCAAGGCCGAGAACGCGTGGTGGTCGCTGGCGCCGCATGACGTGTCGGTGGCGTGTTATTTGTTCGACGCCCAGCCGGTGAGCGTGTCGGCCAGCGGGCACGCGTACTTGCAGCCGGGCATCGAGGACGTCGTGTTCGCAAACTTGAAATTTGCCGACGGGCGGATGGCGCACATTCACGTCAGTTGGCTGGACCCGCACAAGATCCGCAAGGTCACGCTGGTCAGCAGCGACAAAATGGTCGTGTTCGACGACATGGAAGCCAGCGAGAAAATTCGCGTGCACGACAAATCCGCCGGCAAGCGGTCCGTCAACAGCTACGTCGAAGCCATCACGCTGCGGACGGGCGACATCCTGATCCCGGCCATCGGCAACGAAGAGCCGCTCAAGACGGAGTGCCGGCACTTTGTCGAATCGATCCTGAAAAACCAGCCCCCGCGCAGCGACGGCCACGACGGCCTGCGCGTGGTGAAGGTCCTCGAAGCCGGCAGCGAAAGTTTACGTCGCGGCGGCGAGCCGGTACGATTGAATTAGCCTCTGGCCACCCGATAGGGAACGACGACAGCGAAAGGAAAGTGAATATGTTGCCCTCGCAAATTCTTCATGAACGGCGTGCGGACATTTTGGACGTGATGAAACGCTATCCGATGTTTGGCAATCTGCGCGTGGTCGGTTCCGTCGCCCGCGGCGAGGATTCCGAGAACAGCGACATTGATTTCCTGGTCGATCCGCTTCCCGACGCGACGCTGTTTCATCTGGGCGGGCTGTACGAGGATTTGCAGGAATTACTTGGTGTTTCCGTTGATATTTTGATCACTGGCGGCGAGATGAACAATCGCATGTTCACGGCCATCCAGAGAGATGCGGTGCCCTTATGAGTGAACCGGATCCCCGCATCATGATGCTTCTTGAGGATATCCATACCTCGGCTTGGCGGATTGTGAATTGTCTGCGGAACGAAACGCTGGAAGGTTTTACCAGCAAAAAGGGCATTGATGCGCAGGATATCGTGGCACGGCGATTGACGATCATCGGTGAAGCTGCCGCGTCGCTGTTGCGAAAATACCCTGAATTTTGCGATCAGCATCCGGAGATTCCTTTGCGGCAGGCGCGAGGGATGAGGAATGCTCTTGTGCATGAATACAATCAGATCGCCTGGCAACTTGTATGGAAGACGGCTAACGAAGAATTGCCGGAACTGATTGATGCGATAGCGCCGTTGTTGTACGAAAAACTGTGACGGTGTTGCCGTGTTGAAAGGGTTGAAATGAGTGACGCAAAACCATGGTATTCGCACCCTAGTGCAATCGTCGACGACGGCGCCGTGATTGGTGCCGGCACGAAGATCTGGCATTTTTGCCACGTGTGTGGCGGGGTGAAGATTGGGCGGCGGTGCGTGTTCGGGCAGAATGTTTTCATCGCCGACGGCGTGGATATCGGCGATAATGTGAAGGTGCAGAATAACGTGTCGATTTACACGGGCACGGTCATCGAGGACGACGTGTTCCTCGGGCCTTCCTGCGTGCTGACGAACGTCACCAACCCGCGCAGCCAGGTGAACCGCCACAGCCTGTACGAGAAAACGGTGTTCCGTCGCGGCTGTTCGGTGGGCGCCAACGCGACGATCGTGTGCGGCGTGACGGTGGGGCGGTACGCGTTCATCGCCGCCGGCGCGGTGGTGGCCAGGGACGTGCCCGACTACGCGCTGATGATGGGTGTGCCCGCGAGGCAGCACGGCTGGGTCAGCCGACACGGCCATCGACTGACCGCCGCCGTCGGCGGCACCCTCACGTGCCCGGAAACCGGCTATCGCTACCAGGAAACCGCCGCCGGCACCCTGCGATGCCTCGACCTCGACGAAGAGTCCCCGCTGCCGGAACAATTTGCCAAGGGCGTGAAAACGTATGACGAACTCAAAATTGTTGCCACCAGTCAACAACCGATAGCCACAAGCCACAAGCCACCCGGCTTCGCCGAGGCTACGCCGGGCAAGCAAGCCACAAGGTAAGGAACGGCATTGGCGAAAAAAATATCACGACTGGCGAAATGACAATCAACGCGGGAATGGATATAAACATACCAACGATTCAGGTCGTGTGAGTTGTCGCGAACGCCTCCATACCTGGTGGCTAATGGCTAGTGGCTCTGATTCCCCCGAACCAACGAAACGATTTCACCGAAACGAAAGGAAGACCGAACATGAAAGTCCCCCTGCTGGATTTGCAGGTGCAGTACGCTCCGATCAAGGCGGAGATTCTTGCCGCCGTCGAGGCGGTCGTGGCGAGTTGTCAGTTTATTAACGGGCCGCAGGTCAAGCAGCTGGAGGAGGCCGTGTGCACGTACGTCGGGGCGGCCTCGGCGGTGGGGGTCTCCAGCGGCACCGACGCGCTGCTGTGCGGGCTGATGGTGCTGGGCGTCGGCCCCGGCGACGAGGTGATCACCACGCCGTACACGTTCTTCGCGACGGCAGGGTGCATCGCGCGCGTCGGCGCCAGGCCGGTGTTCGTGGACATCGATCCGGAGACGTACAACATCGACGCGACGAAAATCGCCGCCGCCGTCACGCCGCGAACCAAGGCCATCATGCCCGTTCACCTGTTCGGCCAACTGGCGGACATGGACGCGATCATGGCCGTCGCGGCCAAGCACAACCTGCCCGTTATCGAGGACGCCGCGCAGTCCATCGGTTCGAAATACAAAGGCAGGCAGTGCGGCACGATCGGCACGATGGGCTGCTTCAGTTTCTTCCCGAGCAAAAACCTCGGCACGCTCGGCGACGGCGGGATGATCGTGACGACCGACGCCGCCTTAGGTGAAAAACTCGCCGTCTTCCGTAATCACGGCTCCAAGCCGAAATATTATCACAAGTGGGTCGGCGGCAACTTCCGCCTGGACACGATTCACGCGGCCGCCTTGCTGGTGAAACTGCCGCACCTGGCCAAATGGACCGACATGCGACGCGCCAACGCCGCCCGGTACGACGCGCATTTCGCCGGCTGTTCCGCGGTGAAAACGCCCGTGATCCACGAATACAACACGTCGATTTACAATCAGTACGTCATTCGCGTGCCGCGGCGGAGCGAGTTGCAGGAGTTTCTCAAGCAGGCCGACATCGGCACGGAAGTGTACTACCCCGTCAGCATGCACCTTCAGGAATGCTTCGCGTACCTTGGGCACAAGAAGGGCGACTTTCCCCACGCCGAGTCGGCCCAGGACGCCACCCTCGCGCTGCCGATCTACAGCGAACTGACCGAAGCCCAGATCGCATACGTGGCGGGGAAAGTGAAGGAATTCTTCGCGTAGCGAAAACGAGCAGCCACAAGCCACCAAGGCTTGCGGTGCGGCAGTGCAAAAACGATCCGTTTGTTCGAGAGAGAGGTCCCGATGCTTCGCAGACACGAAAGTCGGTGAACCATTCGTTTGTCAACCGATCTTCGCGTCTGCGAAGCACGGGGACCTCTCTCGCCAATGCGCTGCATGATTTTACCGTCATACACCGCAAGCCCTGGTGGCTTGTGGCTAGTGGCTGGTTTGTCAGCGAAAGGACCATCGAACATGATCACACGTTCTACCGTTTCCATCGTCACGATCGTCGGCGCCAGGCCTCAGTTTGTGAAGGCGGCCGCGGTGAGTCGGGCCATTGCCGACTGGAACGCCGCCGGGCAGGGGCCTCGCGTCGAGGAACGCATCGTTCACACGGGGCAGCATTATGACGAAAACATGTCGAAGGTGTTCTTCGACGAGTTGCACATTCCCAGGCCTGCGGTGAATCTGGAGGTCGGCTCGGGCGGACACGGCGCCCAGACCGGCGCGATGCTCGACCGCATCGAGCAGGTGCTGCTGGAGAATCCGCCCGACTGGGTGCTGATTTACGGTGACACGAATTCCACGCTGGCCGGCGCGTTGGCGGCCGTCAAACTACACATTCCCGTCGCGCACGTGGAGGCGGGGCTGCGAAGTTTCAACCGCCGCATGCCGGAGGAGATCAACCGCGTGGTGGCCGACGCGGTGAGTCGGCTGCTGATGTGCCCGACGCGGACGGCGGTGGAGAATCTCGCTCGCGAGGGCGTGACGCGCGGCGTCGTCGAGGTCGGCGACGTGATGTACGATTCGGTGCTGTACAACACGCAACTGGCCCGGCGTGGCAGCACGATCCTCGCCCGGCTGGGCCTGTCGCCGCGGGAGTATTATCTCGCCACCGTGCATCGCGCGGAGAACACCGACGACCCGGCCCGGCTGGCGGGCATCATCGACGCCTTCTCCCGCATGGACCGTCCGATCGTGCTGCCGCTGCATCCGCGCACGCGGAAGACGCTCGGTGCGGGGTTGGCGAAATTGGCGGACAGCGTCCGCATCATCGACCCCGTGCCGTACCTCGATATGCTCATGCTCGAAGCCAACACGCGGCTGATCCTCACCGATTCCGGCGGTGTACAGAAGGAAGCCTACTGGTTCAACGTCCCGTGCGTGACGCTCCGCGACGAGACCGAGTGGGTCGAGCTGGTACACAGCGGCTGCAACAAACTCACCGGCGCCAACCCCGCCGCCGTGGAGGTCGCCGTGCGCGAGTTTGAGAAAAACGACGCGCAACTCCCGCCTGACAGGCCGACAAATCTCTACGGTGACGGCCACAGCGCGGAGAACATCGTGCGGGCGATTCTCGCGGAAGCGTAATGCGTAACGGTTACGCCTTGGCTTTGCGTCGCAGTTTGATCAGCAGGCCCGCGCCGCCCAGGGCGAGCATGGTCAGGGTGAGCGGTTCGGGCACGGCAGGGGGAGTGCCTTCGCCAGGCCCGCCGCCGATGGGGTCGAACAGGCCGCTGACCAGGATGTCCTGCCGGGTGTCGGAACGCAGCACCATCAGATTGTTTTGGCTGGTGTAGTCGTCGGGCATGGCCGACAGGCTCAGCAGCATGGCGTTGCCCAGGTCGATGATCTGCTGCGTGATGGGGTTGTTCAGCCGGTTGTCGATCCAGTATATGCCCTCAGGCCCGGAGAGGCTCAGCGGGTTTTCGGGGGCTTCGTAGAGGCACTCCCAGAACGACGCCGCCAGGGCCGCCCCCATCACGTCGGAGTCGACGTTCGGCGCGTAGAGGTCGTACAGATACGAAATCTCGCGGTAGCGATTCAGCGACGTGATGCTGTCGACCGTCATCAAGCCCGAGCCGACAGGGTATTTTTTGTCCACGCAATATGCGATGGTTTCCCAGCCGTCGATATCGAACAGCAACTCCCCGGCGGTCGGCATCATGACCGCGCCGCCGAACTGTTCGAACTGGAGCACGGTGGCGTGCCCGCTGCCCAGGTATGACGCGTCCAGCACGTCGCCTTCGGCCAACGAAATCCCCTGCGCCGCCGTCACCAACGCGGCACTCGCCAACACGGAACAAATCCACGATACTCGTTTCATAATCCCTCACAGTACGCAGGCGTCTGACGACCGGCGCGCACGTCAAGCGTTCCGCCGTGTTTCCATGGAACCCTGTCCAGAATCAGCCACATGAAAGACATACGACAACGGGCGGGCGGTGGTTCGGCGGGCGGCACATGTTTACGTCTCTTTTTCGCGCGGGATTCGGATTCAGGCGCCACTGGCCGCAGGCCCTGCCATGTTGCGTTGTAGATCATGGTGATAAACGAAGCGTTTCGTCGCACACAACGTTTTACAACGCAACATGGCAGGGCCTGCGGCCAGTGGCGCCGTATACAAAGGGCACACGACAAACGGATACCCGCACTGGCCTCGCCAGTTCGCCTTGCCCTTGCCTCCGCCTTGCCGACGGGCGTACAATGCCTCCTGAGGTGACACCGATGGCAGGACTGGGCGTGAATATTGATCATGTCGCGACGGTGCGGCAGGCGAGGCGAACCGTGGAGCCGGACCCCGTGTGGGCGGCGTCGGAGGCCGAACTCGGCGGGGCCGACTGCATTACGTTTCATCTGCGGAAGGACCGCAGACACATTCTCGACCGCGACGCGGCGCTGCTCAAGCAGACCGTCAAGGTCAAGCTCAACATGGAGATGTCGCTTGACGAGGAGATCGTCTCCATCGCGCTGTCGCTTCGGCCTGCCCAGGTGACGCTCGTGCCAGAGAACCGCCAGGAGATCACGACCGAGGGCGGGCTGGACGTGGAGGCCCATTTCGATCGTGTGCGAACGGTGACGGAGCGGTTGCATCAGGCGGGGGTCGGCGTGGTCAGCGCGTTCGTCGATCCGGCCCCGCGGCAGATCGAAGCTGCCGCCCGCGCCGGGTGCGACGCGATGGAAATCCACACCGGCGCGTACGCCAACGCGTGGCTGAGTCATCTCGCCAGGCCAATGAAAAACCGCCCGCACGACGAGGTGGCGCGCGAACTGGACGCCATCGAAGCCGGCCTGCTGGCGGGGCTGCAAGCCGGTCTGGAAGTCCACGCCGGCCACGGGCTGACGTACACCAACGTCGCGCCGATTGCCGCGATGGAAGGCTTCAGCGAATTCAACATCGGCCATGCGATCGTCTCTCGCGCGATCTTCACCGGCCTGCGCGCGGCGGTGGCGGAGATGAAGGCGTTGATCGCGTAGGCGGACAGCGGGGGGTTCGCGGCGCGTGAGGGAATGCGGATTGCGTGGACAAGAACGGATTGGTCTTCCCGGCCTCATGCGGCAGTCGCCGGCCCACAGCCCCAACGGGGCGTCTTGGGTAGCCCAGGGTGAGCGGTACTCCGCGAACCCTGGGGGATGGAGAGTTTTTCTTCTCCTCTTCGTGCCTGACGCCACTGGCCGAAGTCGTCTACGCGGGCCTGTACGGCTTCGAACGGCGTCACAGGGAGATCGTGCGAGCCGTTCGGTGCCGTCTTCGTGTGACGGTGCGCCATCGGCCAGCGGCGTCAGGCACGAGGAGCGAATTCCGAAATGCACATGGTCCCAGGGTTCGCCGGGTACGGCTCACCCTGGGCTACCCAAGACGCCCCGTTGGGGCTGTGGGCCGGTATTTCCACGCGAGACTGTGGAGGCCGAACCGTTCGTTTTTTCATACAACGATACCACAGCCTCACGAATTAACCGATCAACGAGATGTTATGACTACCGAATTCCCAATAGTAATTATCGGCGCCGGCCCGGCAGGGCTGTTTGCGGCCATGGCGGCGGCGGGTGCGGGTGCGCGAGTGGTTGTGGTGGAGCAGTTGGATCGTGTGGGCGTGAAGTTGTTGGCCACGGGGGGCGGGCGGTGCAATGTCACGAACGTGTGCGAGGCGGGGGCGTTCATGGGGCGGTTGGGTCGGCAGGGGCGGTTTTTGCAGGACGCGTTGGCCGACATGGATTCGCGCGGCGTGGTCGAGTTGTTGGCGAGTCTGGACGTGCCGACCGTCGCGGAAGGGCATCGCGTGTACCCGGCGAGTCACTCGGCCCAGACGGTTCAGCGGGCGCTGGAGCGGCGGGCGCGGGAGTTGGGCGTGGCGTTTCGTTTTCAGACCGTCGTGACGGACGTGTCGCCGCCGACGGACTCGCGGCCTTTTGTACTCACGCTGTCGCGGGACGGACGCGAGGAGATGCTGGCTGCCCGGGCGGTGATCGTGGCGACGGGCGGGCGGAGTTACGCCAAGCTCGGCGGCACGGGCGGCGGATATGAGTTGGCGCGTCGGCTGGGACACACGGTGACGGAGTTGACGCCGGCGCTGGTGGGCCTGGTGACGCGTGAGGATTGGGTGCGAACGCAGGCGGGCGTGAGTTTGCCTGCCCGCGTGGCGATCCTCGGCAAGGGCGCGAACAAGGCGGGCGTTCGCGGCGACATATTGTTCACGCATCACGGCCTGTCGGGCCCGGCGGTGCTGGATATTTCCGGCGACGTCGCCTGGCGGCTGACGGAGCAGAAGGAGGTTCCGCTGGCTGTGGACGTGACGAATCCGCCGGGTGGGGTGGGGCAGGCGTCCCATTCATTTCCATCACCGGCGGAGAATCACGCGTTCTGGCTTGGCGAATTTTCGCGATGGCAGAGCGGCGACGGCGTCAAGGCGGTGACGACGATGCTGGCGAGGCATCTGCCCGCCCGGCTGACGAACGTCGTGTGCGGCCTGTCGGGCGTGGAGCCGTCGACGCCATGCGCCCACCTGCCCGGCGACGCCCGTCGCCGGCTTGCGGGCACGCTGACGGGGCTGCCGTTGACGGCCGTCGCGACCGACGGCTGGGAGAAGGCGATGGTCACTCGCGGCGGCGTGAGCCTCAAGCAGATCGATCCGCGCACGCTGGGCAGCCGGCTGGTCAATGGCCTGTACTTCGCGGGCGAGGTGCTGGACCTCGACGGTCCCAGCGGCGGATTCAACCTCCAGATCGCCTTCACCACAGGCCATCGCGCGGGCCTGTCGGCGGCGGGTTGACTCCAAGGCGACCCCCCGAAGGCAAACGCATGTGCATTCCTCTTTTTCGCACGGGATTCGTATTTAGGCGTACCTGGCCGCAGGCCCTGCCATTTTGCGTTGTAGGCCGTTGTGACAGGCGAAGCGTTCTGTCGCGCACCCGTTTTACAACGCAAAATGGCAGGGCCTGCGGCCAGGCATGCCTGAATAGTAGATTTCGTGATAAACCGGACACGCACATGCGATTGCCCTGTGTGCCGCTCCACGAAACGTTGGCATGACCGCCGAGAAGATGATATAAGAGGGGTACCAGCAAGGAGAGCCTTGATGAACAGTAAAGTTGGCATGATTCTCGGCGGCGCGATCGTTGTGTTTGTGGGCCTGTTGATCATGATTCTGGTGTTCTTCCCGTCGCCTTCGGATCCGACGTCGGTGACGAAGGCCAAGGGGGCGTTGGCCCGGTATGACATTCCCCTGTCGATCGCGACCGTGCTCGGCCACGAACCCAGCGAGCCCGGCAACGCGGGCGAGGATTACAAGGCGGCCTTGGACTCCTACCGCGCCAACCGCACGAAGTGGTCGTCGATCGCGCAGCGCATGGCCGATGCCGGCGCGGGCGCGATCATCAGCGAGATCGATCTGGTCTCCATGCGGGAATTGGCCGACCACTGCCATCGCGGCGCGCGGAAGGCCAAAATGGAATTCTCCGCGCCGTTCGGCGGCGCGCCCGTGATGGCCGTCAACCAGGCCGACAGCGTCGCCTTCGAGCGGATCTCCGACAGCATGCTCTGCTACGCCCTCTACCACTGGAACCAGGCCGACGAAAACGTGGAACGAAATACACGGAAAAAACGCGAGGATCGGCTCAAGGATGCTGAAAAGGCCGAGACGATCCTGAAGGATTGGTTTGTGATGGGGTGGCATCTCACCCAGGAACGCGCCTATCCCGCCACCGTCGCCGCAGGGTTCCTCGCCCAGGAGGAGGCCTGCTTCCGGCTGGAGAAAATTTACGAACAATACCCCGAACTGATCTCGGCCTCCCCCGACCGGATCGCCCGCGTGCGCGAATACGGCAGCGAGGCCCGGCTGGCGGGCAACACGACCACCGGCGCCGGTCGGCTGTGGGCGATGTGGACGCCCAATCCCAAACCGGGCGATTATTTCAACGTGATCGAAAACGGCAAGGATCCCTCCTGGCGGGTGCAGGCATTGCTGGGGCTGGGCATCGTCAAGTGGCACAACGAGGGGCATCGAGGCGACCGCCGGTATACGCAGAAACTGCTGGAAAAATACGCCAAAAGCGGCACGGAGCTGGAAAAACGGGCCGCCAAAGCCTCCCTCGAATTCACCCGCGATCAATACCGCCTCGTCAGCTCCATCGAACCCCCGGAACCCTGATCGCGGAGAGAGAGGCGGCAACCGGTAGGGGTGGGATTCGAACCCACGGTGCCCGTAAGGGCACTCCGGTTTTCAAGACCGGTGCATTAGGCCGCTCTGCCACCCTACCTGCGGCACGGGCGCCGAGGCCCGTTGGTTCGGCAGTATATCGCGAGGCCTGGCGCGAGTCAAAATTCGAAATCCGAAACTCGAAATTCCAAATGGATGTGCCACGTTTTCATCTTGACGCCCCCCTGACCACGGGTCTGCATGTGGAGTTGTCGCAGGCGGAGGCGCATCATGCGGTGCATGTGTTGCGGCTTCGGGCGGGGGACGCGATTGAGTTGTTCAACGGGCGAGGCGAGGTGGCGGCGGGGCGGATCGTGTTGGCCAAGCACGGGTGGGCGAGTTGCGAGGTGGGGGCGGTCGAGGCGGCGAAGAGTCGGCCTGGGCCTGGGATTCACGTGGCCTTTGCCGTGCCCAAGGGCAAGCGGCTGGATTGGCTGCTGGAGAAGGCGACGGAGTTGGCGGCGGCGTCGCTGACGCCGGTGGCGTTCGAGCGCAGCGTGGCCGGCGGCGAAGACCTGGAGGGCGCCAAGCGTGAACGCTGGCTGGGGCACTGCATCGCGGCGGCCAAGCAGAGCGGCCTGAATTTCCTGCCCGAACTTCGCGAATCGCAAACACTGACGACGCTCCTTGCCGTCACGACGGCCGACGCCGACGCGGGCACGTTGCGACGATTGGCCGGCGACCTGACGGACGATTCCGTCCCGCTGACCGACGCGCTGGCCGGTGCGCCGGCCGATGCATCGGCAGGCCCGGCGGCGGACATCCTGCTCATCGTCGGGCCCGAGGGAGGCTTCAGCGACGCCGAACGTCGCCAACTCGCCGCCGCTCGCGTCACGCCCGTCCGATTGGGACAAACCATTCTCCGAATCGAAACCGCCGCCATCGCCCTCCTCGCCGCCGCAACGGCGCTGGCGGGGGCTCGCTAACGAATTCTCGGAAACGTGCCTTCGGGGTTTTCCGTGGCTTCGTGGAGCAGCGTCATGAATTGGCACAGGTTCTCGAAATCCACAAACGGCTGGAGGCCGTGGTCGCCGTTGGGGAAGTATCGCCCGGCGCGGATCAGGGGCCGTCTGGCGTCGATGACCGGTCGAATCATCGCCGCGTTGCCGGCGTTGACGCTTTCCTTTTCAAGTCCGCCGAACAGAATGAACTCCGGGTAGTTTTCGCGCACACGATCGAGATCGTTACCGGCTTTGACTTCCCAGGGCAGCAGGGCGTTGACGCCCAGCGGGACCACCAGCGGCAGGGCGGGCTCGACGAAGCCATCGCTGTCGATGACGAACACCGGCACACCGGCGGCCCGGACCACCTCGCCGATTTCGCGGTAGGTCTGGGCACAGAATCGCGTGAAATGTTCCGCCGAAATGAACATGCCGTGGTTGTAGCAGAAATCCTCGCCGATGAGGACGGCCTCGGGTTGAAGCTGCCGAATGAGTGGAAACAAAAACGTGCGGTTGATTTCCCGCAGCCATTCGAGGTAGTCGTCGACCAGTTCGGGATCGTCGTAGAGCACCGTGCAGGCGGCTTCTGGCCCCATGACGGCCCGCAGCGAACCCCAGGAGGAGTTCAACGTCAGCCACAGCGGGCGCGTTCGGTTGGCGTAGGGCAGGCAGGCCTGGGCGATCTGGTCCGCCGTCCACGGCGCCGTCGGCGTGTGGAGGGCTTTATAGTGTTCAAGGCTGTCGCGGTCGCGCACATGATGGCGGATGAAGTCCGGCATGCCGTACGAAATGTCGTTGTCGATAAACTGCCGCGTTAACGCGCCGGTGTCGTACTCGATGAACTCAAAGCCGTCCCGGACGGTCCGCTCGCTGCGAACCCCAGGCCCGCCCTGGCCTGGGAAAAAATCGATCGCCATCGGCGTGTCCGTGCCCCAGTAGTCGCCCCAGCCTTCCGGATTGTACCGATGCAGGTTTGCGAGATCCCAGCAGCCGCCGACGTCCGGCATGCCGCCGCGCCGCAGGTGGTCGTAGGTGGTTTTCAAACACCCGCCGGACATCCCCGGCGCCCACGGATGGCCGAGTATGGGCACGTAGTCGGGTTTTTCGCCGTGACAGACCGCCAGGAAGCGTTGTAATGTGTTCATGGCGGTCCATTTTTATCGAAAAAATAAAAATTTTAAAGTTTTTTCCCGAATTTCCTTGCGGATGGCATCAGGATGTGTATGCTTTCTTATGGTTTACGGTTGTAATGACCCATTGTGTGGGTCGTGTATATTATGAAACATAGGGTGCGTGATTGCCGAGGAGCGTGAGGGCCTGACGTGAATTTTGAATGAAGCCCCTCCTGTCCGCGTTTCGCAACCTACACTATTTTGGCCGAGTGAAGGCTCTTTCGGAATGTGACCCAGAAAGTAAAAAGCGGGTCTGTAATGCCCTGTTACTGGAGAATGAAATGGGCAAGAGACTGTATGTTGGGAATCTGCCGTATAGCGCTACCGATGCTGATCTGGAACAATTGTTCGGGCAGCACGGTGCGGTGGAAAGCGCCCAGGTTGTTATGGACCGCGCGACGGGCAGGAGCAAGGGATTCGGGTTTGTCAACATGGCCAACGATTCGGAAGCGAACGCGGCCATGGAGGCCCTGAACGGCCGTGACTACGGCGGCAGGCCCTTGACTGTCAATGAAGCCAAGCCCCGCGAAGGCGGCCGCGAAGGCGGCGGCGGTGGTCGCGGTCCTGGCGGCGGCCGGGGCCCCGGCGGCGGCCGTGGCGGCTTCGGCGGTGGCGGCGGGAGAAACCGCTTCTAACCGACCACGCGAACACAATGCGTATAAGAAGGCCTCCGCCTTGTGCGGGGGTCTTCTTGTTTTTACCGGATCGGCACTTAGAGCGGTTCACGATTTGCTGTGGCCGCTGGCCTTCCTGCGGCGTCGCCAGGCGGCGTCGGCCTGCATCGCCGATGCGACGCATCGGCTGCTTCGGCCTCCTGGCCTAGCTCGTCCTCGGTGGCGGCCAACAGCCACAGCAAATCGTGAACCGCTCTAGTGGTCCGTCAATCGTGAACGGATGGATTGGCCACGGGCTTGGCCTCTTTGCGCTGTTGGAATCCCAACAGCGCAAAGAGGCCAAGCCCGTGGAAACGGTTCCATGAACCCATCAAAACACGGCGGATGGTCCACTAGTTCTTGGCCGAAACGAGGGCCGACGCGACAGGCCGTGCCGAAAAACAGGTCGAAAAAACTGTCGCGCCTACAGCCTACAGTCTACAGCCTAAAACCGGGCTTTTTTAGATGCGATTGCCTTGGGCACCACGGCAAACCCATTGAACATTCCCTCGTCAGCCGGTACGCTCGTAGGCCATGGTAACGACGGAACACATTACGGTAATTGGCGACGGCGCGTGGGCGACGGTGTGCGCGGTGATGCTGTGCGAGAACGGGCATCGCGTGCGGATGTGGTCGCCGTTCGCTGAGGTGGCCGCGGACATTCAGGCGCGTCGCGAGAATGCGAAATATCTCCCCGGCGTGTCGCTGCCGGCGAATTTCGAAGCCACCGCCGACGACGCCCGCGCCTTCGACGGCGCGACGCTCGTGCTGCACACGACGCCCACGCAGTTCATCCGGGCCGTCTGGGGACGGCTGCGGGAGCACTGCCCAAACCATCTGCCGATCTGCTCGGTGTCCAAGGGCATCGAGAACCGCACGCTGCTTCGACCGACGCAGATTCTGCTGGACGTGCTGGGCGGCCGCGAGGGCGACGTGTGCGCGTTGTCGGGGCCTTCGATCGCGCCGGAGGTGGCGGCCCGGCTGCCGGCAACGGTGGCGGTGGCGGGCGAGAACTCCGCGATGTCGCACCGCGTGCAGTCGGCCATCACAAGGCCTTATTTTCGCGTGTACACGAACACGGACCTGATCGGGACGGAGCTGGCTGGCGCGACGAAAAACGTGATCGCGATCGCGGCGGGGATTCTCGACGGGCTTCGGGCGGGCGACAACGCCAAGGCCGCCTTGCTGACGCGCGGGCTTGTGGAAATCACGCGGTTGGGCCTGGCGATGGGCGCCAAGGCGGAGACGTTCGCGGGGCTGGCGGGCATGGGGGATCTGGTGACGACGTGCATTTCGCCGCTTGGCCGAAACCGCACGCTGGGCGAGGCGATCGGCCGCGGCATGACGCTCGCCGAGGCGCAGGCGACGATCAACGGCGTGGTCGAGGGCGTCGCGACGACCGCCAGCGTGGTCGAACTCGCCCAACGCGCCGACGTCGAAATGCCCCTCACCCAGGCCGCCTACGACGTCCTCTTTAACCACCGATCCCCCGCTGAAACTATCGCGGGCCTGATGGCCAGGCCGATGAAGGCGGAGTGAACGGGACGAGTTTCTCGACCATCCGGGCGGCGCGGAGCAGCATGGATTCACCGAAGGCGGGGGCAACGAGTTGCATGCCGATCGGCAGGCCCGCTCGGGCGAGGCCGGCGGGGATTGACACGCACGGCAGGCCGGCGAGGCTGGCGCTGACGGTGAAGAGGTCCTGCTGGTACATCGCCAACGGGGTGGCATGCTCGCCGAATGCGAACGGTGTTGTCGGCGTCGTCGGGCACAGCAGCACGTCGCAATTCGCGAAGGCCCGGTCGAAGTCGTTCGTGATCAGCCGCCGCGTCTGGAGGGCCTTGGTGAAGTACGCGTCGTACAGGTCGCCCGTCAGCAGGTACGTGCCCAGAATGATCCGCCGCTTGACTTCGTCGCCGAATCCCTCGGCCCGGTTTTTGGAGTAGAGTTCGTGGATGTCGCGGCAGGGTTTATCGGTGCGATGGCCGAAATGCATGCCGTCGAAACGGGCGAGGTTGCTCGACGCCTCCGCCATCGCGATGATATAGTACGCCGCGACCGCGTAGCTGGCGAGTCCGCCGTCGGCGGATTTTTCGATGCGGCTGTGCGGCAGGCTGATGTCGACGAGCGTCGCGCCAGCGGCCTGGTACGCGTCGGAGGCCTGCTGGAGGGCGGCGTGGATTTCCGCGTCGAGAACGCCGGCGTCGCGGGCCTGGTCAAGGAACTCGCGAGGCAGCCCGACGCGCAGGCCCGGCAGCGGTTGGTCGAGGGCGGCGAGGTAGTCGTCGACGGGCCGGGGCGCAGAGGTCGCGTCGTTGGCGTCGTGCCCGGCCATCACGGACAGCAGCAAGGCCGCGTCGGCGACGTCGCGCGTCATCGGCCCGACCTGGTCGAGGCTCGATCCGTGTTCGGTCAGGCCGAATCGGCTGACGCGGCCGTAGGTGGGCTTGAGTCCGACCAGGCCGCAAAACGCCGCCGGCTGACGGACCGAACCGCCTGTGTCGCCGCCCAGCGCCGCCGCGGCCATCCGTCCCGCCACGGCCGCCGCCGAGCCGCCACAGGCCCCGCCAGGCACGCGCGAAACGTCCCACGGATTTCGCGTCGGCTTGACGTGGCTGCTTTCCGTCGACGACCCCATGCCGAATTCATCGAGGTTGGTTTTGCCCAGCACGATCGCCCCGGCGGCTTCCCACTTCGCGACGGCCGTCGCGCTGTACGGCGATCGGAAATTCGCCAGACTCTTCGACGCGCACGTCGTATGGCCAAACTCCGTGCACAGATTATCCGCCACGGCCAGCGGCACACCGGCGAGCGTCCCCAGCGGCTTCCCCGCCGCCCGCGCCGCGTCCACGGCCGCCGCCCGCTCCAAACTGCGCTCGACAAACACCTCCAGATACGCGCCAACCCCGCCGTCGCGCGTCGCGATCGTATCCAGATACGCCCGCACCGCCTGCTGCGCGGAAACCGCGCCAGCGGCAACGGCGTCACGAAGTTCCACGACGGAAAGATTCAGAATGTCTGTTGTGTTGTTCATGGTGTTATTCGCTGTCGTCATTGGCTGTCGCCGAGGACTTTGGGGACTTTAAAGAAGTCGCCGTCGCGATCCGGGGCGTTGGCCAGGGCGGCGTCGGGAGTGAGGGATTCGTGCGGCACGTCGGGGCCCAGGACGTTGACCCTGTCCACGCAGGGGTTCACCATCGGCTCGACGCCGGCCGTGTCCAGCTCGCGGAGTTTGTCGAAATACGTCAGAATGTCCGCCAACTGTCGGCCAAACGTCTGGGCCTGCTCGTCGGTCAGCTCGATGCGGCTCAACTCGCCGATCTGCCGCGCGCGATCGCTATCCATGAGATTTTCCATGCCGAAAGCTCCTGTACGTAATGATGGCAACTCCGGCGGGAGAGTCAACGGAAAATGTGTAATGAACCGTATAAGACGGGGTTTCGTGGCGGGTTGGTGAATGAGGGCCGTCAGCTCGAGGGAATCAGAGCCACTAGCCACCAGGGCTTTCGTGGCACAATGGTAAATTCCTCTCTCGCGCTGGCGAGAGCGGTCTCGCGGCTTCGCAGACACGAAAGGGCATCCGTCACCTTGATCTTTGTGTCTGCGAAGCATGGAGACCACTCTCTCGAACGGGATGTTCACGTTTACAGCGATGCACGCGAAAACCCTGGTGGCTTGTGGCTGGTGGCTAGTGGCTCTGATTCCTTCGACCCCACGGTTCCATTTCACCCGCATGCCGCGAAGCCTCTGTCATTCCCCGCCGTATTCGAACGTTTTCGTCGTCCGTTCGCGTAGCGACGGCAGTTGGCTGCGGATGTCGGTGAACGGGAAGTGTTCCATGAGGTATCGTAGTTTGTGGTGGGTTTTGGCGAGGTTGACGCGGTGTCGCCATTGGCCCAGGCGGCTCATGGGCAGTCGCGGCTGGCCGGGGTCGAACTCCCACGGGTGCAGGTAGAGCATGCCGCCATGGCCTTGTTTTTCGGCCCGGCGGAGGCCTTTTGCGATCAGGCTGGTCGGGAACAGCCGCAGATATCCGCCGCCGCCGACGGGAAGATTATTGCCCAGCACGCGAAGGGTCAGCGGCGGCAGTTCGAGCAGCCGCCCGCCGTCGGGGCCGACGCCCCAGTGCGGCCAGGTGGGCGCGTCGGGCACGCCGTAGCGGTCGTGGCGGACGGGGAAAATCGAGGAATCGTACTCGTAGCCACACTGGACGAGCACGTCTAGCGCCCAGGCGGTGCGCCGCATCACGCTGAACGTCGGCGCGCGGAACCCCAGCACGGGCTGGCCGCTCATGTCCTCCAGCAGCGATTTGCTGTCGGCCAACTCCGCCGCCAGCGAGGCCGGCTCGAGTTTTGTGACCATCGCGTGACTCATGCCGTGCGAGGCGATCTCGTGTCCCGCCGCCGCGATCCGCCTCACGACGGCCTCCTCGTGCCTGGCCACCCATCCGAGAATGAAAAACGTCGCCGTTGTCCGCATGTCCGCCAGCAACGTCAAAATCTCATCCACCGCCGCCGGCAGCCGTAGAGGCCACTCGTCCCACCGCTCCCGAGGCACTCCTACCGAGGCCGCCTCCACGTGGAAATATTCCTCCACGTCAAAACTGAGCATGTGTTGGATGGGGTTTCGTGTGTTCATGGGTAAACTCGTGCCGTGCGTTCGAGGGGACGAAAGCCAATAGCCAGCAGCCAATAGCCAATAGGGTTTGCGATACGCAAATGGAAACGCGTTCCGTTTGTTCGAGAGAGCGGGCTCACGGCTTCGCAGACTCGATCATCGGCAACCATGGATACTTCCGACGATTGCCGAGTCCGCGAAGCATCGTGGCCATTCTCTCGAACGTGAGATTCTATTTTACCATGATGCATCGCAAACCCTTCTGGCTACTGGCTATTGGCTTTGTTCTCTCGAACTGGTGGTTCCTATTCATCAACACGTTATGTCACACTTCCACCGCCTCGGGAATTTCGTCCGGGTCGACTGGCCTGCCGAGATACGCGCGCTGGTGCATACGGTAGTACACCCAGCCGCCTAGCGCCCCGCCCACCGTGTAGCAGAAGATATCCGTCGTGCTGGGCACGCGGCCTGGGATGAAAAATTGCAACAATTCGATGCCCGTGCCGACACATCCCGCCAGCAACGCGCTGCGCCACATCCTGCCGACGCGGCCCGCCCGTTTCCACACGCCCGTCAGGTTGACCGCGAACAGGATACCGGCCGTCACCAGGATATTATAGCAGAACAGCCGAACGTCCTCCTGGTTGCACCGCTGATAGTAGTGCCACAACGGCAGCAGCGAGATGTCCCACTCGAACACTTCCGACCCGGGCGGCCCATACTCGCCGAACTTGTTTTTGTACGGGACGAGCTGCTGATACAGCATGTACAGGGTGACAATGGTCAGGCCTGTCCACGCTTTGCCCCGGTCGGACAGGCGCGGGGACAGTTTCGCCGCCAGTAGGCCGCCAACGATCGCGCCCAGGCTTGACATGAGGACGTTGCCCGGATTGGAAAACCGCGATTCGATGAAGGTTTTTCCCGCTTCGAGAACGACGGCCACGCCGATCGCCGCGAGGGCGCCGATAACATACCGCGCGGTCCCCTCGCGCCGGCTTGCGCCCGACAACATGGCCGCCAGCGCGGCGAAAACCATCACGTTGTTCACCAGCCAGGAATGCCACGCATGCGCCGCCAGCGGGTCACGCACGTGCTTGAGCGTCTCCTTGATGCTGTCCTTGATGTTCCCGACGTCGATGGTCGGCATCAGCGGGTACAGCGCGTCCCCCGCGAGCATGAGAATCATCACCGCGCACGCCAAAAACACCGGACGCATGCGGATGCTCAGCCGTATCGACCGTCGCAGCCGCGTCCACGCGATCCGACCGAAGAGGATGCCAACGAGCGCGCCAATGGCCGTCCCGATCGTGTTGGTCAGCCAGTCCTGCGCGCTGGTGACGCGCACGTGGGAATACGATTGCGACATCTCTAACGACGCGCTCAGCGCCGATCCCACCACCACGGTGATCGCAAACGCAACGACGGGGAACGGAAAGCGACGCCACCGGCCCATCGACAGCCGCGTCCCGCCCAGCAGACCGAACGGAATGTACAGCAGCACGTTGGTGATGATGTCCGAGCGCCCGACCGGGCCGTTGGGATCGAACGGCCAATTGACCCACGCATTCTGCCTCTGCTCATACACGTTGGTCGCGTCACCGGTGAGATCAAAAGGAAGCAGGCTGCCGTACACCACCAGCAGTGTGAAGGCGAACCACAAATATGTTACCTGCCGTCGTCCCATCTACCAGTTCTCCGTCATCAACCGTAGCACGGGCATCTTGCCCGTGAGTCCCACGGGCGTCCCGCCCGTGGCGCGATTGGCAAACATTGCGAACGTAAAACCGCTGCCGCCCGCGCCAACTCCAAACCGCTCCAACCAAGGCCGCTTTGCATGGGCGAGACGCCCATGCGACTCACGGGCGAGACGCCCGTGCTACGGCTACCAGCTTTCCGTCAGGGTTCGCGAGACGATTTCCTCCTGGAGATTTTTTTCCAGCAGGACGAAGCGGTCGGTGTAGCCCGCCACGCGGACCAGCAGGTTGCGGTGGTCGTCGGGCTTGCGCTGGGCGGCCTCGAGCGTTTCGCGGCGGACGCAGTTGAACTGCACCTGCATGCCGCCGAGATCGAAGTACGCCAGCACCAGGTCGACGAATTTTTCCAGGTCGTCCTCTGTGCGAAGCGCCGACGGATGGAACGCCACGTTCACGCACAGCCCGCCCGGCGCGAGGCCGTGATCGAAGCACGTCGCCGAACGAATCAACGCCGTCGGGCCCTGCACGTCGGTGCCGTGGTCGCCGCCGAAACTGCCGCTGACGGAGGCGCCCTGGTGTCGCCCGTCGGGCGTGGCGCCCGTGACGGCGCCTCGGGCGGCCTGTGCTTTGAATCCGAAATATTGCGCCCCGTACACCTGGCCGTTGTTATTGCGGTAGGTCGCCAACTCCGTGTCCAGCAGCGTCACCAGCCAGCGCATCAGGTCGTCGACGCGGGCGTCGCCGTTGCCGTATTTCGGGCAGCGTTTGAGCAGATACTGCCGGTCGGCTTCGCGTCCGGCGAAATCGTCGCGACAGAGATCGGCCAGTTCCGTCAGCGTGAACCGCCGCTCCTCGAACACCGCCTGTCGAATGGCGGCCAGCGAATCCACCGCGTTGGACAGCGCGACGAACGACGGGAACGACTGTCCGTACAACGCGCCGCCGTGCATGCAGTGCAGGCCCCGCTCGATACAGCCGTCGATGAAGGCCGAACTCAGCGGCAGCGGCGCGTTCGCCGTTGTCCAGCCGGTCAGCAGGGCGTTGGTTTCGCGCACCAGCACCGCGATCGTGTGCTTGACGTACAGTTCGTACGCGTCGCGGAATTGGTCGAATGTTTCCCACGCAAGCGGCATCTCCGGCGGAGGCGGGGGGACCGCGCCCGGCCAATTGTTGTACTCCTCGACGACCGGCTTGCCGCCGTTGAGCATGAACTCGATGGGCTTGACGAGGTTGGTGTAGTTGTATCCGCTGAAGATGGCGGTTCGTCCCGCCGAGGCCAGCTCGATGCAGTTGCAGTTGACGTAATCGACGGCGTGCTCGGCCTTGAATCCGCCGCGGACCATGGCGCCAATGGTGGCGGCATCGTTCCAGAATGCCGGATGGCTGGTGCCGGCCTGCACGCAACGGGCCGCCCTTCGGAGCAGTTCGCGCGGCATGCCCTTCGCCCAGCGGAAGGCGATTTCGGGTCCGACCGCGTTGAGTTGCGCCACCGCGTCCAGCACGAAGTATGTAATGTCGTTCCAGAACGGCGAGCCGTCGGCCAGGCTGCCGCCGACTACCACGCTGTCGGACCAGATCGACAATTCCTGAAGGTGGGCCATGTACAGTTGGATCATCTCAGCCGCCTGCCGCTGCGTGAGTCGCCCCTCGGCCAGGTCGCGGTGATAGTGGTCGCCCACCATCACGTCCAGCCGACCGACGGCGGAGTCGGGCTCCAGCAGCCGCACGCCGAAATGCAGCAGCAGCATGGATTGCAAGGCCTCGAACAGGGTCGTCGCGGGTTCGTACGGCACGCGGGCCAGGGCGTCGGCGATGCGTTGTAACTCCGCCCGCCGCGCGGGGTCGGCCTCGGCCTGCAACAGCCGCAACGCCTCCTCGCGATACCGCCGACCGTACGTCACCAGGCCGTTGAGCGTGATTTTCATGGCGTCCAGAAACACGCAGGCGGCCTCGTTGCCGGCCTGCCGGTGCCGCCCCTGCGCCGCCTCGATTTCCGCCAGCACGCCGCGAACGCCCAGCCGAATCAGCTTGGCGTAATCGATCGACGTGTGATGGCTGTGGCCCTGCATGGGAAATTTGTTCACGACCTCCAGGGCTTCCTGGATACGCTGGGGCTCGCAATTCGGCATGATCGCGCAGGCGGCGAAAATTTGCAGCGGCGCGATCTCCACCGGCGCCAGTTCAAACACACGCGCCTGCACTTTGCCCGCCCGCAGGCGAGGGTCGGCCTCGTCGGAGAACTCGCCAACGGCCTGGGCCTTGTACGGCATCGAGTGCCACCCGATGCTGTTCCACACGCCCCAGCCCCGCCCAGTTTGACACTCCGCATGCAACGCCGCCGCCCGAGGCAACAACGGAACCACCGGCGGCACGGTTTGCGAGGATTGAGAGTCTTGCGTCATAGATACCTTATTTTTCCTTTATCGGCATTTTGTTTCGATCACAAGCGAAGTATTGTACTACAGCACGTCCAATTTCGTCTGACTCAGAACGAGCGTTTTCACGCCGCATTCGTTGAAGGAGACTTTCACGCGGGTTTCGGGCCAGGGGTGATTGATGGCCAGGATTTTCCCGTCGCCGAATTTCGAGTGTCTCACGCGGCCGCCGACGCGGAGGTATTCGTATTCCACCGGCAGGGGGGCTTGATCCGCCGCCAGGTCGAAGTCCTCGCCGGCGATGCGGCGCTCGGTTTCCGCGACGAAATCCTCGAACTGCCCGCGCTGGCGCTCGCGGTCGACGCGGTCGATGCGCTCGCCATATTCGTCGCGCTCGGTGGCGTCGCCACCGCTGCCGCCGCCGTAAAATCCGCCGCGCCCGGCGAAGCCTGGCCGGCGACGCGGTGCCGACGTCGCGCTGGCCTCCAGCCTCGTCACGCCCTCGCGGCCGATCTCGTGCAGGAACAGCGACGCCTCCTGGTGCATTGTCTGGCCGCGGAGCATTCGCGTGCGGGCGCTGGTGAGCGTCAACTCATCCATCGCCCGCGTGATGCCCACGAACGCAAGCCGACGCTCCTCTTCAAGGTCCTTGTCGTCGATCTTGCCGAAGCTGTCCAGCCGGCTCATCGGCATCACGCCCTGCTCCCAGCCGGCGATGAACACGCGGGAGAATTCCAGCCCCTTGGCCGCGTGAAGCGTCATCATGGTCACGCTGCCGCCGGAGCCTTCCATGTGGTCGGCATCGCTGACGAGGCTGATCTGATGCAGGAAATCCGCCAGCGTGCCTTCGAGGTTGGCGCGGTCGAACTCCGCCGCCGCCGACACCAGCTCCTGCACGTTGGCGCGGGCCTGTCGGCTGTCTTCGTCCCTGGCCGCGTAGCTTTCCTCGAGCCCGCTGCGGCGGATGACCTCCTCGACGATCTCCCGCACGCGGCCGGTGAGCGTGACCGCCATCGAGACGATCAAATCGCCGAAATCGCGGGCCTTCTTCGCCGCCGCCGCGGACAGCCCGGCGGCCTCCGAACTCCGGGCGGCCTCCAGCAGACTCCCGCCCCGCAGCGACGCGTGCGCCCGAAGCCGATTCACCGTCGTCGCGCCGATCCCGCGCGCCGGCACGTTGATGATCCGCTCGCACGACAAATCGTCCGCCGGATTCACCAGCACCCGCAAGTACGCCAGCACGTCCTTGATCTCCTTGCGATTGTAAAACTCCGTGCCCCGCGCGATCGCGTATGCGATGCCCGCCTGAACGAACGCCGTCTCCAGCACGCGAGACAACGAATTGAGCCGGTAAAACACGGCCACGTCACTCAGCGCCCCGCCGGCGCGGCGATACGCGCCGATCCGCCGCACGATCTCGGTGGCCTCCTCGTGCTCGCTGTCGCAGAAGATCACCCGCACCGCGTCGCCGCCCTCGCGACGTGTCCACAGGTCTTTCTTCTTCCGTTGCGAATTGTGCGAAATCAGCCGGCTGGCCGCCGACAGAATCGGCTGCGTCGAGCGGTAATTCTCCTCCAGCCGAACGACCGTCGCGCTGGGGTAATCCTTTTCGAAATCGAGGATATTGTTAATGTCCGCGCCGCGCCAGGCGTAGATGGACTGGTCCGGGTCGCCGGTGGCGCAGATGTTGTTGTGCTCCATCGCGATCCCGTGCGCGAGCACGTACTGCGCGTGGTTGGTGTCCTGATACTCGTCGATCAACACGTAATGATATCGCCGCCCCAGCCGCTGGCGGATGTCAGGCCGGTCGCGAAGCAGCCCCGCGACGCGGACCAACAGATCGTCGAAATCCAGCGCCTGATTCTGGCGGAGAAGTTTTTCGTACTCGCGATAGACCTGCGCGACCTTCTTGCCGAAAAAATCCAGATCCTGCTGCGCGAACGCCTCGGGCGAACGCAGTTCGTTTTTGGCGTTGGAGATCATCGCGTGCACGCGGCCTGGCTGGAGGTTTTCCTTCGGCAGCTCGAGATTTTCCAGCGCCTGCTTGACGATTTTGAGCTGGTCGTCGCGGTCGTAGATGGAGAAGTTCCCCGCCAGGCCGGCCTCGGCGGCGAATTCCCGCAGCAGCCGGGCGCAGAGGGAATGGAACGTGGCGACGGTCGCGCCTCGCGGCACGCCCAGGGCTTCGACGCGTTCCTTCATTTCGCCGGCGGCCTTGTTGGTAAACGTGATCGCCAGCACCTGCCACGGCGGAATGCCCTGTTGCACCAGATGGGCCACGCGCCGCGTGATGACGCGCGTCTTGCCCGACCCCGCGCCCGCCAGCACCAGCAAAGGCCCGTCCACATGCATCACCGCCTGCCGCTGCGGCTCGTTCAAATCAGACAGAAGATCCATGTCCATCGTCCGTTCGCTCCATCGAATCGTTCAGTATACCGTATTTCAGCGTCGTCCGTTACAGTCGTGCGCGGCTGTTCAGGGTCTTTCCGTTCTCGTGGTGTACGGGGGGTATCCGTTCGAGGGAACCGTTCAGCCAATAGCCAATAGCCAGTAGCCATCAGGTATGGCAACGCGTGTTGTTGCTCACACGATCCGAATTTTTTACGGTGTGCCAATCGTTGCCGCTCTCATTGTTTTTTCGCCCTTGTCCTTCCATACCTATTGGCTACTGGCTGAACGGTTCCCTCGAACGAGCGGTTCTTCTCCGCCACGAGAACGGAAAGACCCTGCGCGGCTGTTGTAAATGAACCACTCCGCGCATACCAGAAGCAGGACGACGGCGGCGAGGTAGGGCCAGAGTTCCAGGTGGCCTCGTCGCGGTGAGCCGTCGGCGGCGGCGAGGATGCCGGCGCCGAGGTGGAGCGCGTCGGCTGGGGCGATGAAACTTTCCTGCTCATCCAGGATGTTGACGGCGAAGCGGCGGGGGTGGCCCCCGTCCGGCTGGATCGTGTACAGCCCCGCCCGCGTGGTGCCCGCGAACCGCACCGTGCCCGACGCGTCGGCGACGAGCGGTTTGTCCAAATCCACCATCAGCCCAGGCCCGCGGACGGTCGCCTCCTGCCCCGGCGGGAGCGACGTGACGGCGAGCGGCTCGCCGACCTTGAGCATGGCCGCTTCGGGCGAGTCCTCCATGCCCAGAAAGGCCGTCGCGTTGTAGAGAAAGATGACGAAGCTGTAGTCGTAGACCCAGTTGGAGTCCAGCACGTTGAATCCGACGGCCAGCACGGTGGCGCCGCTTTTTCGCAGCAGCGCGACGGCGGGGGCGTGCGAGAACTCGGCGAGCACTTCCGCGTCGCGTGGCAGGGCCAGCGCGGGCGGCTTGACGACGTAGAGATTGGCGAGATTGACGTTTTGCAGCACGGCGTGGCGGGAGCGCCAGTCGACGATGTATTGATCGTCGCCCGGTTGGCCGAGGGAGGCACCCATGTCCGGCGGGGCGGCGCCGAACAGGATGAACTGCCCGCGCGGCATGACGGCGGGCGCGTGGCGGTCGAGGACGACCACGTTGTAGGTTGTCGCCAGGGCCGCGTCGTCCCTGGCGCGTGCGTCGAACTCGGCGGGTGTAAGGACGTCGAGTTGCTGGAGCGGGCAGGCTTTCAGGGCGGCGTGCAGAGGGAGGTTGCCCTCGGTGACGAGCAGGACGGCCAATTGTCGCGGCGGCGGCAGCAGCGCCCACGCGGTGTCGTCGTTTGGCAGGGCATCCGGGCGGAGTTGGCGGATTTCGATCACGCCGCCGGCATCGTCCTGGAAGTTGAAAGTGACGTTGATCTGGCCTGGAGTTTCGGGCAATCCCGGCCCGGCGGCGGGGCGGAGACCTGCGATGTGGACGGTTCGCACGCTGCGGATGTCGCCGTTGAGGCGAAGTTCGACGTCGCAGTCGACGGCGGTGGGATTGTAGTTCGACAGGGCGACGAAGAGTTCGACTTCCGAGGGTTTTTCGTAGCCGCGACGGGCCTGGAGGGCGGTGACGGCGACGTTGTCGAAGGCCTGTCCGATGCGGTAGAAATGGAACGGTTCGCTGCCGAGGGATTGCGTGGCCGCGTCGGCGATTCGGCCGTCGCTGAAGAGTTCGATCGTCGCGGGCGCGACGCTGGTGCGGTTGTTGGAGAATTCGCTCGGTTCGGCCGACGCGCGGGCGACGGCGAGGGCTTCGCTCAGCAGGCTGGGGCCGTCGGAGGGCTCGATGGCGTCGATGGCTTCGCGGAGTTGGCGCTTGTCGGTGGTGAAAGTGCACATGACTTTCGCGGTGCGGTCGAAGGCGACGACCATGGCCTGGTCGCTGGCGTCGGCGATCGAAAACGCCTGCCGCTGCCGCAACCCCTCCACGAGCGTCTTCGCCTGCGTCTTGGCCAGGTCGAGACGCGTGACGTCGCCCTCGCGGGCGTTCATGCTGGCCGAGCGGTCGATGAGAATCACGTGCCGCCGGCTTTCGGTGGCGCTGTCAAAATCCAGCACCGGCCTGCCCAATGCCATCAACGCCGCCGCCAACGCCAGCAGTTGAATCAACAACAACAAATTCTTCCGCAGCCGTTGAAACGGCGCGTTCACCTGCAAATCCTGCACGGCCCGCTTCCACAACAACGTGGAAGACACAAACGCCTCCTGCCGCCGCAGCTTGAGAAAATACAACGCCAGCAAGGCCGGGATCACGATCCCGGCGGCGATGGCGGCAATGCCAGGGGACAGCCACGTCACGTCAACAGCCCCCCTCGCCGCAGGGCGTTCAACACGACGGCCTCCGGTTCGTCACTGGTTTTCACCAGCAGATACCGTGCGCCGCGGTGTGTGCAGAAGTCTTTCAGTTCGTTGCAGTAGGCGGCCAGGTTTTTTTTGTAGTATGTCATCAGCGGGCCTGAGATGGTGATTTCCGCCTGGTCGCCGTCTTCCATGTCGACGAGTTTCAAATCGCCGGCCAACTCGGGTTGGAGTTCCTGCGGGCTGAGGAGGTGGAGGACGAAGAGATCGTACCGCTGGCTGATGAGTCGTCGCAGGCCCTGGTCGAAGCCGCCCTTGAACAGGAAGTCGCTCATCACCACCATGACGCCGCGGCCGGTGCGGGAGGTGACGACCTGGCGGCAGGCCTTGTCGAAGTCGCTCACGCCGCCGGGTTCGCCGGCCAGCAGGAACTCGGCGAGTTGATGCGTGTGCGAGCGGCCTCGCAGGTTGGCCAGTTGCCCCGCCAGGCCGTTGCCGAATCGGCTGACCGTCACGCGGTTGTTGTTGACGATGCCCACGTACGCCAGGGCGGCCGCGAGCTTCCGCGCCGCCACCGCCTTGGTCGGCTGCCCGAAATCCATGCTGGCCGACGCGTCGTACATCACGTGGACGCTGAGGTCCTGCTCTTCGAGGAACAGCTTGAGCACCATCGCGTCCAGCCGGGCGTAAATGTTCCAGTCCACAAATCGCAGATCGTCGCCGACGACATACGGCCTATGGTCGGCAAACTCCACGCCCTCGCCACGTCGCTTCGACCGCCGCTCGCCCTGCATTTTTCCTTGGAGCAGTTTACGGCTGACGACATCAATCCCATCCAGCCGGGCGAGAAATTTCCCGTCCAGCAGATCGGTAATTTTTTTCCGGGATGTGGCGGTGGGGGTCATGGGGTATTGAGGTCAGCCGACGCGGTGCCAGTGGGTTGTGTAGACAGGGTAGCGGGCCAATGATTGCGGATAGAGACGATCCATGGGCCAATGCCGTGAGTATACGTTTCCAGAAAACGGTCAAGCTTTAAGGCTACGTCACATAACTCAGGCGATATCCAGCCAATCGTCTCTATGAGGCGACTGTGTTGTTCCTGGAGGTCTTTCCAATGAACGATCCGTTCATGGTGAAAGACGCGATTTCGCAGATAACGAATCTTGTTCAGCCGATCTTTGATGAATTTTCGTTTATGAAGTGGTTTGGGCATTTTGGGAAGTACGTTACGTATCCCACCTGGGAGGAATTGCGTGTTTCGTTCGTAGTGGTCTTCAAACATGCTGGTCCAAAAACCGAACGGAAGTTCAGCCACAACTCGGCAGGGGACGATAGGCCTGCGCGCGTTGCTAATATTTTTTTTGGCCGCGGCAAGTTGTTGTTTGCCAATATCTCTTAACTCGATCCGATCATACCATGCGTCACCATAGAGTTGGCACATGGTGTAGTGAATGGCGTTCCGCAAGGCTACCTCGCACATTTGCAGAGGCGAATAGAGGGATTCGCACAGGGCGGCATTCCATAGATATCGTGCCAAAACAACGCAAGACCCTGGGTGGTCCTGACCGTACGCGGATAGTCGTTCTGGCGAAAGCACTTGCTGTATGTTGACAAAAAAACGTTGGTTCATGATTCGGCCGCTTCTGCTTCAAAAACGAGACTTTCACACGTATTCGTATCCTCCGATTCTGGAGAATGGCAACGAATAAAAATGTGGAAATTGCAACTAATTATATTGCAACATAGGCCGTAACGCCGATAATAATCAACGTATACCCCGGACCTTCTTCCCCCGTCCTTCGCGACGGTGCAGGAGCCGGGGTGTCTCTTTTTGATAGTTGCTGCTCGGCATTGTATAATCCTTATGTATACCCTGGACCTTCTTCTCCCATCCTTCGCGATGGTGCAGGAGCCGGGGTGTCTCGTTTCGGCAGCCGCCACACGCGGCTGCCGTTACTTTTTCCCCGCCGCCTTTTCCTCCAGCGATTTTGGTGTTTCGTCGAGGAGTTTCCGCAGGATGTCGTCGTTGGTGATGCCCTCGGCCTGGCCTTCGAAGTTCAGGAGCACGCGGTGGCGCAGGGCGGGCAGGTATGCGTCGGCGAGGTCGCTGAAGGCGACGTGGTATCGGCCGTCGAGCATGGCCCGCACCTTGGCGGCCAACACCAGCGCCTGCACGCCGCGGGGGCTGGCGCCGAAACGGAGGTACTGGTTGGTCATCGCCGACGCGAACTCGCCGCCCGGATGCGTCGCCAGCACCAGCCGAATCGCGTAATCCTGAACGTGTGGCGCGATCACGATGCGGCGGACCAGCGCCTGGGCGGCGAGGATTTCATCGCCGTTGGCGGCCGGGCTGGCGCTGACGCTCGCGCCGGTCGTCGTGCGGTCGAGAATGGTGGCCAGTTCCGCGCGATTGGAGTAGGGCACCAGCAACTTGAAGAAGAAGCGGTCCAACTGCGCCTCGGGCAGCGGATAGGTGCCCTCCTGCTCGATGGGGTTTTGCGTGGCCAATACCAGGAACGGCTCGACCAGTTTGTACTGCGTGCCGCCGCTGGTGACGGAGTGTTCCTGCATGGCTTCGAGCATGGCCGACTGCGTTTTGGGCGTGGCGCGGTTGACTTCGTCGGCGAGGATGATTTGCCCGAAGATCGGCCCCGGCTGGAATTGAAAATGCCGCTGCCCGGTGGCTTTGTCTTCCATGACGATGTTGGTGCCGATGATGTCGGCGGGCATGAGATCGGGCGTGAACTGGATGCGGCGGAAGGTCAGGCTCAGCGCGTCGGAGAGCGTGCGGACCAGCAGCGTCTTGCCCAGCCCCGGCACGCCTTCGAGCAGTACGTGCCCGCCGCAGAACAGGCACGTCAGCACGCCGTCGACGATCTCCTGGTGCCCGACGATCACCTTGCCCACCTCGTGGCGGAGCTTGTCGAACATCTCCCGAAACGCCTGACACTGAGCGGCCACCTTTTCCTGACTATCTGCCATGGTTGGGCTCCTTCACGGAAGAAGTATACCCAAACGCGGCGGCGTACGGAACGACGGAATTTTTGTGACGCGTTGGTGAACGTGGACCGCGTGTTCGAGAGAATCTTTTCGTTGACTCGTTAACTCGTGAACAGGTGGATTGGTCGACGAATCAACGAGTTAACCAGTTAACGAGTTAACGAAACCGTACTTTCGAACTGGCGGCGCGATTTCACCGTCGAGCAAACGAATCTCCGAATCCCGTTTTTCCGTGACTCTTCCCTTGCGAGTCGGTTTAATTGGCGCAGAGTTTGTCACGCATATCGAAAGGGCAGATCATGAAGCGATTCGGTTGGATCGGCGGCGGGTTGGGCGTGTGGACGGTTTGTGTGCTGGCCGTGCTGTCGCTGGCGGTTTCGGCGGCAGCCCAGGAGAACAAGTACATCGCCATCGAGCCGATGGCGGAGCGGCAGAACATCGACGTCTCGCCGGACGGCTCGCGGGTGATCCTCAGCACCGACAAATTCCTGCTGATGGACGACAAGGGCGCGCTCCAGCGGCAGATCGACTTTCCCTCGCGGGGCAACCGCGGGTTCAAATATTTCGGCCTGGAGGACGGCTGGTTCCTCCGCGGCGTCACGGGCGGCACAGGGCACATCTCGCTGTGCAGGCCCGACGGCACCGAGGCCAAGACGCTCATCAGCAAGGGCAACATGGGGTCCACCGTCGGCACGATGGGCGCGTCCTATCTCCGCCACGACATGACCGCCTGGTCCAGTCCGACGGCGATGGCCGTCGATCCCGTCAACAAAATCATCATCCTCGCCGACACCACGGTCTCCCCGCGCGACGACCGCAACCTGCCCGACCTCGACTGGTCGCGCATCGCCCTGTGGGACTACGACGGCAAATACATCGGCGACTTCAACCGATACGACGCCTACGCGCCCGACGCCAAGGAAAACGACGCCAAACGGACCTGGTACTACACCCTCGCCGTCGACGGCGAAGCCAAACGCATCTACACCGTTCTGTTCCGCTACCGAAAACTGGTCTGCTACGACTACGAAGGCAACGAACTCGCCGCCGCCGACTACGACGTGCAAGGGCACGCCAAGATATGCATGCTGCCCAACGGCCGCGTCGCGCTGTCGCAGGGCACGAAGGTCGTCATCTTCGACCGTGACCTTAAGGAACAGGAAACCCTCACTGTGCCCGCGCATCCGCTGTGTTTCGACATGCGCATCACGAACCTCGCCGCCGACGACGAGGGCAGGCTGTACCTGATCCTGGGCGACCCCGCCGTCAAGTACGCGCGGTGGTCGGCGGATTTCCAGACGTTTGACGTGTTCCTGTTGGACCACCTGCGCATCGTGGTCGGCTGGACGGGGCAGTTGACCGTCGGCGGCGAGGTGGCGATGAAGGTTCGCGCGCAGGGTCAACCCGCGCCGGAAGCGGACGGGACGTGGCAGATCATGGTCCGCCCCAGCGACGGCAGCAATCTGACGTGGCAGGCGTTGGCGTCGGAGTACGACGCCGAAACGCAGATGCTCAAGGCAACGTTGCCCGGACATGTCGAGGGATATTACGAATTCGTGGTGCGTTACGGCAAGGGGCCGATTGACTGGACCAACCGTAACAACGATCCGTATTTGCAGCGTCGGCTGCTGGTGCTGCCGAAAGATCAGCCCAGCGTGAGCGTGGTGACGACGTCGCTGCGGACGGCGTTTCAGCAGGGCGAGCGGATCGGATTGCAGGTCATTCGTCGTGGCGGGCGGGACGTCGAGGTCGGCTGCTGGTATCAGCTCACGGGGCAGGGCGTGGACCTTCGCAGCGAGAACATGCCGTTCACGCGGACGGCCGCGATGGAGATTCCCGAGGAGATCACGTCTCGGCTGGCACCGGGCGACTACGTGTTGACGGCCCACGCGAGCGGGTGCAAGAGTTATCCGCTGGCGTTGCACATCGCGTCGAATCAGGCGGATTCGCCGATGCAGCGGATTCTGTATCACGAGTTCGGCGGCGGGCCGACGATCGGCGGGTTGGCCGACGGCGCGGAGCAGGCGGCGTATTTGCGGCAGTATTTTGTCGCGGCGCGTCGTCAGGGGTGGACGCGGGAGACGGACCGCGCGTTCGGTGGGGCGTCCAACGGCGGCAGTCCGACGGCGGGTCTCGTGTGGCCGTGGGGGCAGGAAGATCGCGACGTGATGCCGGCCGGCGAGCGGTTCGCGCCGTTTGCCAACGACCGCAACCGCATTATGGACCTCTCGACGCAGTTTGGCATCGACCGCGACAGCCAGGTGCTTGGCCATTGCGCCAGCCCGCGTTTCCGCGACGCGCAGCTTCGCCGCATCGCCCCGGCCATCGCGCGGTTCGCGCAGGCCCATGAACGCTATCCGTCGTTCTACGGCGTGAATTACAACGACGAAATGTTCTTCGACAACATTTACGACAATACCTGGACCAAGGCCGACACGCAGTGGCTCGACGAGCTGAACAAGACGCGCTTCCCCGGCCGGCCCCGTGCCGACGCCTACCGCGTCGCGCTGGACCGCATGTACACCGCGTTTAACACCGCGGTAAAACAGGCCGTCCCGCGGGCGAAAACCACCACCACGCCGATGTGGCAGTTCCCCGCCGTCGAGGGCAGCTACGCGCCCACCATGTACGCGGGCATGGACGAAAGCTACAGCCATTTCCTCAGCGAGGGCATGCACACGCCCTTCTACGCGCTGCACAGCGTGGAATTCCTGCGGCGCCCCGGCAAGCCGATCATGGGCGTCTTCGACAACGCCTACCACGGCGAGGGCGGCGACATTTACCTCAAGAACGCGATGATCGTCCTCGGGCGCGGCGTGCAGGGCGTGGGTGTGGAGCACACCTCGCCACTGGGCACGCCGACGATGGGCGATGTCGACCCGTTCGGCGCCGATGCCTACCGCGTCACGAACCTGCTGGCCGCCATGTACGGGCCGGTGTTCGCGGAGTTCCCCCTGGCCGACGAGGCCGCCGTGCTGTACAGCTACGAGCAGGACATCACCGAGCGTCGCAACAGCAAGGGCACGCCGCAGTTCGAAGGCGTGTACGCGATGGTCTCCGCCGGCGCGATGGCGGGCCTGCCCATGCGGATCGTCTACGAGGAGGACCTCGCGGCCGACTGCCTGCTGGATAAAGACGGCAAGGTGGCGATTCCGGCGCTGTTCATCGTGGCCGTGAAGGTGGACCTGCCCGCCAAGACGCGCGCGGGCATCGAGCGGTACGTCGCCGCCGGCGGAAAAGTGTACATCGACGCCGATTCCAAGGACTACCCCAATGCCACGCGGCTGGATTTCCAGGCCTACACCGATGTGCTGCGAAACGCCTTCCGTGACACGTACTGCTGCGATTCGTGGTATCCCGAAATCATGCCGACGCTGGAACTGCTGGCCAGCCAGTTGCACGCGGCCCTCGGCGACAAGCGACGCATGAAGGTGGACACGAGCGACCCGTTCGTGGGCAAGAGTTACTTCGACGGCGGCGCGGTGCAGTACGTCATGCTCGCCAGCGAAACGTCGCCGCTTCCGTGGGACGCGCCCATGCACTGGTCGATGGGCGGCATGTACAACAAACGGTTCTGGCCGAAACAGATCACCCTCTCGCTGCCGCCGACGGCGGTGCTGTACGACGTGTTCGAACACAAGACGGTCCCGTTCATCAGCGACCGCGCGACCGGCCGCGCACGGCTGCCGGTTGACCTCCGCAATTTCCCAGGCCGACTGTACGCGATGGCCCCGGCGGAACTGGGCCCGCCGGAGGTGACGGTGCTTTCGACGGGGTTGTCGTCACAACTGTATAGTGTCGTGATGAAGGACAAGGCCGGCAATCCGATGGCGGCGCGCGTGCCGCTTCGCATCCGGCTGCTGGATTCGCAAGGCCGGCAGTTGCAGTGCTTCTACCGCGGCAGCGACGAGAAGGGCATATGGGGCGGTTCGTTGACGCTGCCACTGAACGACAAAAAATTCACGCTGGAAGTGTGCGAACTGCTGGGCGGCAAGGCATCGCAGGTTGAGATCGAACTCGACCTGCCGGCCGCGAGCTTCATCCAGGCCCGGTCGCCCGTGGAGGCGATGCGGACCGATCGAATCACGACGTTGGTCAAAGAAGCCATGGGCCGCGCGGTGCTGGTGGCCGGCGAAACCGACGCCCTCAGCAGCCAGCAGAAAAAATATCTCGCCCGCGCGTTGGAATCCCGCGGGGTGAACATGGTTAACGGCACGCTCGGCGCCGAGCCGCGGGCAGGACTGTACATCACTGCCTGGCGGGCGAACGATCCGAAAACGCGAAGCGCGATCGCCCGCGCCATCGAAGGCGGCGGCCTGCTGAGCATGCCGATCTCGGCGAATCTTCCCGGCCCCGGCAACGGCATCGTCAGCGCGGTGTACAATCCGCGCGGCGGCAATGAACACTGCATCGCGATCGTCGCCGGTGACGAACTGGGCATCGCCCGCGCGGTGGACGAACTGGCCGCCTTCCTCGAACGGCAGTCCGCCAAGGACCTGGAGGACATTGAAATATCGAGCGACGCGAGAAGTCGCCGCTCGCAGGCCGTCGACGTGACGCTGCCGTCGTTGAGCGAGATGACGGGCATCACGCTGGGCGCGATGAAGGTCTCGCCCGACGGCAAGCGGCTGTTGCTGTCGGCGCCAGGCTACCAGCGGAATCTGGCCTTTATCCAGGACGACGGCAACGGCGCGACGCTGCTGAAGTCGGTCCGCCTGGGCCAGGGGCCCGCGGTGGAGAGTTTGTATATTTCCGACGACGGCCAAACGTTCGGCGGGGCCAACACGTTCACGCAGCCGTGGACGCAGGGCCTGCAACTCTTCCGCCCCGACGGCGAGCAGTCCGGCGGCAAGAGCGAGATTGTCGCCTCGTTCGGCGAGTACGGAAAATTCCGCCACCACTTCGCCGTCAGCGGCGACGGCAACACCGTCGTCGCGCCAGGCACATACGGCGTGGTCTGCTGGAATCGCGACGAAAACGGTGCCTGGTCCGAAACCTGGGCCATCGACTACTGGAAGGAATTCGACAAGCTCAATTGGGAAGTTTCCAACGAAGTCATGCGAATTCCGCAGTTCAACGCGTTCATTCCGCCCAAAGCCGACTTCGTGCTCGTCGCTTTCAGCGAGTTGACCAACAACGGCTGGGTGCAGGCGCGGTATCACGGCAAGGCGTCGCTGGCCGCGTACGATCTGAAAACCGGCGAGCGGAAATGGCAGTTCGACGTGCCCGTTCCCGACGCGCTGCTGTTCATCGAGTTGTCCATGAGTCCCACAGGCCAGCGGCTGCTGCTGCGGGCGCAGCAGGGCAGTTGGGGGCAGGAGACGTTCTATTACTACAGCCTGAACCTCGCCGGCGAGATGCTGGGCACGTGGTCGGCGAAGACGCCTCCGACGAGCCTTTCCGTGAGCGACAACGGCCGCGTTGTGAGCCTCTATAAGGATCGCCTCGTGGAAGTCCGCGACGAAAAAGGCCGCGTGCTCGTCAGCCGGCTGTGGGACGACTGCCATCCGCTGACGGCCGTGTTTGTCAACGACACGGTCTTCCTCACTGATGACAAGGGCACGCTCTCGCGACTCAACGGCGAGGGCAACGTCGACGTCCGCGTCGAACTGGGCGGCGTGGCCAGGCTGGCCGCGGGAGGCAACTCGCTCTACGCCGCGCTGTGGAACGGTCGGGTGAAATCCTTCACGTTCGACCTTCAGCCGCGATGGGAGATCGACGCCAACCCGCACCTGCGCGACGCCGATCCGGTGGCCGCCCTGGCCGCTTCGATGAACCTCGACTCCGTTGCCGTTGTGGAAGCCCAGCGCGAAAGCACCACCTCCAGCGACGTGCCCGCGGGCGAGAATCTGCTCGCCGGCGCCAAGGCCGCCAAGGAAGACGTGCTCAACAGGGACGGCAGGGTGGTGCGGCAGCGCGACATCGCCGCCAACGACAAGGCGACCGTCCGTGTCGGCGGCACGCCGGGGTGGCTCAGCGGCGGAAAAATCTCCGTCAAGCCCGAGCAGCTCGTCAACGGCCTCAAGGACGACGTGACGCTCCAGTGGGTCCCCATCGGCGACGTGGACAACGACGCCTCCACCGGCAGACAGGTCTGGGTGGAAATCGAATTCAAGCAGCCCACCGACGTCGCCGCCGTCACGGTGTACGAAAACCCGAAGTTCCCCCTGAGCTACCCGCGCGAAGCCCAGGTCATGGTCTGGAACGAACAGACCCAGGACTGGGACACTGTCCACCACAGCGTCTTCATGAAAGGCCCGGTCAACACCTACACGGTCAACCTCAAGGCCGTCACGAAACTGCGCTACGTCCCGTGGCACAGCTACTGGCGGAACTTCTACACCAGCGAAATCGAGGTGCGGTGACGGCGAACGTCGATCGTGGATAGGGCTTGCCTCTTTGCGCTGTAGAACGTTGTGAAAAGCGAAATGTTCGCTTTTCACAACGTTCTACAGCGCAAAACGGCAAGCCGTTGCGAGACGTTCATCCCCTCGGGTGAAATTTTTTGTGCACGGCGCGGAGGCGGTCGGCGTCGACGTGGGTGTAGATCTGCGTGGTGGCGATGTCGGCGTGGCCCAGCATTTCCTGCACGCTTCGCAGGTCCGCGCCGTGGGAGAGCAGTTGCGTCGCGAAGCAGTGGCGGAGCGTGTGCGGGCTGACGTCGCCTCGCAGGCCCAGGCGGCGGACGTATTTTCGCACGATGCGGTAGATGTCCTCTCGCGGCAGCGGCAGGCCTCGACGGGAGACGAACAACGCGCTGGCCGAGGCGGCGTTGGCCGACGCCTGGGCGAGCAGTTGTGCGCGGAGCGGCAGATAATTCCGCAGGTCGTCCAGCGCCAAGGCGGCCACCGGCACGATGCGTTCCTTGGAGCCTTTGCCCAGCACGCGCGCGACGCCGACGGTGAAGTCCACGTTGTGCAGTGGCAGTTGGGCGATTTCGCTGGCCCGCATCCCGCTGGCGTAGAGCAGCGACAGGATGGCGCGGTCGCGCGAGGCGAAGGGGTCCATGCCGGCCGCGGGCGAGTCGATCAACTCCCGCACGGTCGGGTCGTTCAGGACGGCCGGCAGACGGTTCCACTTCGACGGCGCCTGGATGATCTCCGACGGGTCGGCGGCGATGACGCGGTGCAGCACGAGGTAGCGGCAGAACATTCGCACCGCCGCCACCGCCCGCGCGACGGAACTGGCCGCGGCCTTGGCGCCGTGAAGCCGCCGCATGAACGCGGTGATGTGCGTGGCCTCGATCCGCACGACGTCCGCCACGCCGAGGTCCTGCAGCACGTCGAAAAACTTCTGCAAATCCCGCCGATATGCCAGCCGCGTATTTTTCGCCAGCCCGCACTCGGCCTGCAGGTAATCGAGAAACCCGCGCAGATGCAGCAGCACGGCAGGCGGCAGCGGGTTGCTTGTGGTGGCGGTCATGGAGGGTATTTTTACCACAGAGACACAGAGAACACAGAGAAAAATACGAGACTGTAGTATTGCAGGTGTAAGGGTTCGGTGTTGAAAACAAACGACTATTCCTCCCCGGTCGCGTGTTAGAGTGTCGGCACCCAGCCGCGGGGCGGCGTCGTTTTTAGCCCAGGGTGAGCGGTACTCCGCGAACCCTGGGGTTTCGGGTGTTTGGGACCCTTTCATCGTGCCTGACGCCACTGGCCGAGGGCGC
>Ga0123353_10000322_pt1 | contig 59157 bp, 46 predicted proteins | sample TergutLab28metaG_3_FD_92763 | JGI IMG/M metagenome (GOLD analysis project Ga0123353, IMG submission 92763) | Labiotermes labralis P3 segment gut microbial communities from Petit-Saut dam, French Guiana - Lab288 P3 | ecosystem: Host-associated > Arthropoda: Insects > Digestive system > Gut ... | reverse complement strand
TACCGGATTTTGAGAGATTGGCGTACCGTTATCGCCCTCCGTCCAGTGGGTAAACACCCAGTGCTCGTAAGCAGTGGCGGTTACGGTATAAATGGTTCCGTAGGGGAGGTCGGTGGTGTCGCAACAGGCAGTGCCTCCTTGGGGAGGGTCTGCCGTTACGGTAACATCGAACGTTTTAGGTGCGAAATTCGCCACTAAAATACGAGGTCCCACTATAGTAAAAGTATAAGAAGCCTCGGAAGAAACTTCCGGTCCTCCCGGAGTGTTTTCCGTCCAGTTGACAAAATTATTGTAAAGATTAGGGGTAGCCTTTACAGTATGCGATATCCCATATATAAAGGTACCCATGCCGGTAACGTCGCCCGGATTGGGATCGATTGGGTTTTTTATTATAGTAATTACACAAGAAAGTTGTATGAATGCCGGGCTTGAAGTAATTGTTGCACCGCAGGCGGTCTCTCCGGTTGCCTGCCTGCGATAATACATATTACAGGTCAAAGCAGGGGTAGTATAGTCTTGAGTATTATTTGGAATTGCTGCATCTATCCATGTAGTGCCATCAATGCTTTCTTGCCACAGGTAAGTAATATTTCCGGAATTTCCGATAACCGGCCCTAAAGTAATAGTATGGGTTGTACCGTAAGGAATAGTTGCTCCAACCGGATTGGATTGAGAGATTGCAGGACTCACCACTACCGTTACCTCTTCAATATTGCTACAAGCGCCGGAGGTCAAGGTATAAAAATATGTTACCGTTATCGGGAAGTTAGTAGAATTGGTCAAAGTTTCATTAATGATAGGACCTGTACCGCTACTTGTTGTTGGCGATATACCCGGTATATAGGGGCGCGACCAGCTAAAAGTAACATCACTTTGTACGCAAGTTGCCTCATATTCAGCATTCTCACCACTACAAATGTCGGGAATAATTTTGGTTTCGTTGCTTAGTTCATGGTCTCCGTAAATAGGTACCGATATGGGAGGCAGGGTGTCGCAACTAATAGAATCTGTTATCAAAAGCGAATAATCACCAAAAGATAGCCCTGTAAAAGGGATACTTACAAGTTGCCAGGTAACCCCATTATTAATACTCATCCGTGCTTTAGGCGAACCACCAGTAACAGAGACTGCGATAGTTCCTTCTCCATTCAAACAGGTAGCAGTCACTATTGGATTCTTTATTTTGCTATAAACAAGTAGATTAACGGTATCAATCTGATCACAATTTCCTCTTGTGGTAGTGGCTATTATTTGTATTGTTCCTCCATTAGCGGTTACCGGATCTTTAACTTTATACGGAATATTTACTGTTGAAACCAATGGTTCTGCAATGAGTGATAATGGCATAGGAGAATTATCTAATTGACAAATGTCATTTGCTGCAGGCCCGGAGTATGTAAAATAAAGAAAGGTTGTATCTGTCTCACTTTCTGGAAAAGTAATTTCCAACTCATTATTTTCACAAGATTCAAAAATAGTGTTCGTTTCCTCGCCTCCTTCACCGAGGTTCATTAAACCCATACCCAAATTTAAACTTCCAGCCCGTAGAAACACTCCTGAGCCATAACTCTGATCCCCAACATTAGCAACTGCTAATTTTAAATGATACTTTCTTCCAGGGGTTACATTTGCTTTTGCTGTAAGAACCACTGTGCGACCATCAAATTCTGAATAGACTCCCTTATAGGTAGGAGGCTCGTAGTTTGCAACATAATATTGGGAATTTGTTGGATTATTGCCGGGAAAATTTACCGGCGAGTTACCACTGCCCACCCTTCCATTATTTACATTATTGATTGACACTACCTTTGTATTGGTTGTGGAAGTAGGTAACAATGCAATGTTTTGCGTGGTTCCAGGTATAATATTGCCATTTCCATCTACTTCGGAGATAAAAAAACCAAATACATCGTTATATAAGTCATTCACAAATTCGGGATATTCTTCTGAGGCAAAAATATAGTCAAAACTTATCTCAGATTGTAGTGGCACAAAATCAAACTCTAATTTTGCACCATTTCGAATGGTATTTGTAGCCATTGGGGTCAAATCAGGGTCGCCGGTTAGCATCACATCTGTGTTAGTACCCATACCACTATTTTTAGAATTTGGTCCTTCTGCATCTCTACCGCTGCTCGTTGATAACAATAAACCACTTACCATATCTAAACTCCATCTTATCGTATATCCATTTATGATGGTATCATGATCTTCAGTACCATGACTGAAATAGGACAAACTTCTATTTTCCGGTGGATTTGTCCAACTTCCCTGATTCTGATTCCATCCGTATCCTGTAAAAGTAACATTACTTATTAAGCCTTCTACTCCGCATTGAGATCCTCCTTGCCCCAGTAAAATATCTCTTACTAATTCTTCGGGAGTGAAGCTATGCACGAGTTTTCCGCTAATTGTTTCGTCTCTGTTTACCCAAATACTTCCGGGGTTAGGGACGGGTCCCCATCCATCACGAGTAGGAGTGGAGATTCTTTCTTCTTGTGAAAAGAGGTCATCATGTGCGAACGTCAACATGATGATAAGAATTGATATTAAAAATGGGTAGAATTTTTTCATAATTTTTTCATAATTAATTAATACTCAAACATTTTTTGTATAGATGGCAACGCTTTTCTAATTACTTCATCATCCAGAATTATTTCCGGGGATTCGGTTAGTAAAGCATTGTATATTTTTTCCAATGTATTCAATTTCATGTATTCACAGTTGTTGCAGGAACAAGTTTCCGGATTGTTAACTACATAAAACCGTTTTTCAGGATTCTGTTTTTTCATTTCATGCAAAATTCCTGTTTCTGTAGCTACAATAAATTCAGACGAAGTATCATTTTTAGAGTAACAAAGCATGGCAGCGGTTGAGCCAATAAAATCGGCAAGGGCTAATACGGTAGCCTTACATTCCGGGTGCGCCAATACTTTAGCATTCGGATATTTTTCTTTTAATTTATAAACCTCTTCTGCTGTAAGTTGGTCGTGCACATGGCAAGCGCCATTCCAAAGAACCATGCTTCTTTCTGCTTCCTTGTTAATGTAAGCGCCCAAATTTCTATCAGGCGTAAATACAATTTTTTCATCTCTAGGAAGCGCATTCACAATCTTTAAGGCATTACCTGAAGTTACAATAATATCAGAAAGCGTTTTTACTTTTGCAGAACAATTAATATAGCTTAAAACCTTGTGATCAGGATAATTTTTTAGAAATTTTTCTAACTCTTCTGCGCGGCAACTGTCGGATAGTGAGCATCCGGCATCTATATCAGGGATCAATATTTTCTTTTGAGGGGATAAAATTTTAGCTGTTTCAGCCATAAAGTGCACACCCGCAAAGAGAATGATATTGGCGTCTGTTTCGGCAGCCTGCTTAGAGAGCGCCAAGCTATCTCCCACAAAATCAGCAACATCCTGCACTTCGGGCAAGGTATAATAATGCGCAAGAATGATGGCATTCTTCGATTTTTTCAGGCTAAAGATTTGGTTTGATAACATGCGCGCAAAATTAGAAAAAAAATTGAATAAAAATATTTTAGCCCACTAATCAAAACCAAGACACAAAATAATTTTTATAGTTTTTCGATTTAATTAAATTAAGTTTAACTATTAACTCTGTAACTCGCAAAATAATTATGAATCGTTTTATTATTTCCGGTGGTGGCACAGGAGGTCACATTTTTCCTGCCTTAGCTATTGCAACCCAACTTATGGAAGAGATTCCTGGTGCAGAAATTCTTTTTATCGGTGCAAACGGAAAGATGGAGATGACTCGTGTACCTGAAGCAGGTTACAACATTGAAGGGCTAGATGTGTTTGGTATTCGCAGAGATATTTCATGGAGCGGTATCTTGAGCAATTTGAGGCTTCCATTCGTGTTGTTAAAAACCATGAGCAAAGCCAAAGCTATTATGTGGCGCTTTAAACCCGATGTAGTGATTGGCGTGGGTGGCTATGCCAGTGGACCCGCTCTGCGAGCCGCACAAGCACTCAAAATACCTACCATCATTCAGGAACAAAACTCCTATCCGGGAAAAACAAACAAGTGGCTTGCAAAAAAAGTGTCGAAAATTTGCGTGGCTTATGATGGGTTAGAACACTTTTTCCCTGTTGATAAAATAGTGAAAACAGGAAATCCCGTGCGTGCTGAAATCATTAATTTTCAACCAAAAATAGAAGCTGCTTACTCTTTTTTTGGATTTGACAAAAACAAGAAAACAGTGCTCATCATTGGCGGAAGTCAAGGGGCGCGCACTATTAACCAAGCTGTTTTTGCTTGCATCGCTCAATTCAAAAAAATGGATTATCAGTTTTTATGGCAGACAGGCGAGCTTTTTTATTCAACCAACGAAGCACAACTATCTGGTTTAGTGTCTAAAAATATGAAAATTGTTCCTTTTATCAAGCGTATAGATTTGGCGTATAGTGTGGCCGACTACATCGTATCCCGCGCCGGCGCACTTGCCATTGCAGAACTTGCCATTGTGGGCGCTCCCACTATCTTAGTTCCACTACCCACTGCTGCCGAAGACCACCAAACCGCTAATGCACGCCAACTCTCTGAGGCAGGAGCCGCCTTGCTTCTACCCGATAAAGAGGTTCTAAAAAAATTGTTTGCAACACTGGAAAATCTTCTCTGTAATGATGAGAAAGCTAAAGAGCTAGCATCTAATATTAAACAATTCGCAAAACCAGATGCAATTCTGAATATCGTGAAGGTTATTAAACAACAATAGATTGTTTTTTTAAAATAACCCTAATAAAAGCCCCATCCCTACTCCTATGTAAGTACCAATGGCATACCCTACCAACCCGATGGTGATCCCGCTAATCAACACTTTACGATTTCCCATGGCAGCTACAATTGGCGGAATAAATGGCGGCGAACACAACATCCCTACTATGGCTACAGAAAATAAGTCACCCGGGATTTTAAAAATCCGACATAAAATCAAGTGTAAAACAACAGTTATGAGCGTGATACTTAACACAAAAAGGAATATTTTAAGCGCTTCACCTACAAAGGTAACCAAATTAAATTGAGCAGCAACTATTATGCTGAATATCAAGATAAAAAACATTCCCAGCTCAAAAGTTCTGGGCAACATCCGTATCTTTTTATTAAAAGAAGCAGCAATTGCCAAAGTGGTAATCGTTAATATGATAACCAATTCGTTTAATCCGCCGGTTATGAGAAAAGAGAGACCAGCTCCAATAATGACACAGCCGAGAGATAGTAAAAAACCAAGCATCGTTTTGGGAAATACTTTTTTTGTGAGCATTCCGTCATAATTTTCAATATCGGTTAACTCAGGCTCTTTGGGATCGGTTTTATCAACAACCATAGCTTTATCTTTAAAAGGCAATAACCAGCGGAAAAGTTTGTAACCCCCTGCTGTTAAAAAGATTAAGAATGGGAAAACGATGATCATTTCAGAGGTTAAAGTTATGATAATACGCGTTTCATCAACATCAAGTCCTTTGCCCACCGCAAAAAAATTCATAGAGCCTCCGTTATAAAACCCCGCCATCATCCCTGCTACTTTATTTAAAGTGGTAATTCCGGAATCTTTAAACAGAAAAAATGAAACTACTACCGCCACAAGAACGGCAAAAACTCCTGTAACTAAGGCAATTAGTGTCTTAGGCAATGCTTTCGACCATAATTTAAAATCGGAACCAAATAACATCAATGGAATTGCTATAATTACCGAAACATTCATCAACAAATCGGTAATTTTTTTAAATGACCCTGCTTCATCTGGTGAAAAGAAATCGGTGTAAGCAAACAAAAACGAAAACAATATCCCTATTGCATAAGCCATAATAACCGTGCCAATATTTTTGGCAATCTTGTATTTACGAAAGGCAGTAATAATAAGGAACGGGATAAGAACAAAAATGGAAATAATAATAGCTACTTTCATACGCAAAAATTTTGGCGCAAAATTATACTATTTTATCAATTTCCTGATAATTGTTTCATGTTTTTCATTTTTAATTTTTAAAATATAGATTGATGGGGCAAAATCAAACCTTCTACTAAGTGAATAACCACCGGCAGCTATATGTTCAGAGAATTGATCAATTAGTTTTCCTGTAATGGTAAAAATCTCAAAATGAAAAGTTTGATCATTTTCTGCATAAATCTGTAGGAAAATCTTATTTTTTACAGGATTTTCTACACGAACAAAAAACGATGAGTGGTATTCTTTAATATTTACAGTTTTAGTAATTTCAAAGTCGCAGATCACGGGCAGGTGGTCGGAAAAGTTATACATAGCTTGTAAAATTTCTGTGGGAAGCGTATGGTTTGCAGGTGAAAGCAAAGTTCCTTCCAAACGCAAACCATCTTGTCCCATTGCATGATAGGTATCCGGAAGCACTTTCACTATTTTCGTGCCATAAAAAAGTGTAGGAGAAACTAATATGAAATCGAAGCGGTCGTCTAAACCACCTGTAGCAAAACATCCATTTTCTGAAACTCTGTGTGTAGATTGGGTATGTATTTTTGCAAACAGTCGGTTTTTGTGCCAATTTCCATATTGATCAATAGGGTCAAGAAAACGAAATGCCGTATTATCATTAAACAGCAGATGTTGATATGCCGGCTCATTAGCATTATAAAAATTAAAATCACCGGAAAACACGTAATTGTCAATGCCTGTCTGCTCCAATTTAGTAGTCATACGCTCTACCTGAGTTTTACGGGTGTTTCTATCCGATTCATTACTCCCCGCCTTTAAATGTGCGATAATAAATGTGATAAAAGCGGTATCTCCTTGCGCCAAACCCTCCGATTTGTAATACATTTTGTAAGCATTAATATCTCTTACAGATGTTGTTACATAGAAATAGCTATAAAAAACCAATTTTCGGGAATCGTAATACAACATGTTAGCAATAGTGCCGCCGGAATAATTGGTTAAAGGACAATTGGCATAATAGGTTCGTCCGTTAGTATTCATCACGTTGTTTAGTACGCGGTTAATGTAAGTGGTGGAACTGCCTATTTCATTTACACAAAAAATATCGGGCAATACATAATCAATAATGGTTTTCAGATTTTCATCTTTTTCATTCATATAAGTTCCTGATGTATTGCAACCCGAAGGAGATGAGGTGGTGTAGTACATCAGGTTGTATTGCATCATGCGGATAGTATCGGCAGTGCAATAAGAGAAAATGCTGAGGAAGAGTAGGAAAGAGAGGGAAGTTTTCATTTAAGGTTTAAGGTTTTTCGGGCGGCAAAGATACACTTCTAAAAGGGGTTTGTCAAGGGGTTTGAAAAAAAATAATAACATGGCAAGAACTAAAGAAAATTTAAATATTTTTGCGTGGCAAAAATAGTCCGAAAATGCCGCTCCGCCACTTCAACCCACAGCCCCTTGTTCGCCTAAGGCTACATCCTCTGACGTTCGCAACCACCCTGGCGGTTTTTGAGTTTTGGAACGGCACCGAGTGGAAATCGTTGTGCGATAGCGGAACATGTGGCGGTGGAACAGGCACCGGCGGTGGCACCGGCGGTGATACCGGTCATTGTGGACACATTGAGTGGGGCACTCCCATGCCTGCGGCTAATGCTTAGTTAGATTTGCTCTCTACGAGAGCAGGAGGATGAACTTCATTTATCATTTCAAATCGGGGAAATTAAAAAACCGCTATAATAATCTGATATCCAATAATTTCAAAGAGCTATATTTATAAATAACGCAATACTACTGGTTGACAATTAAGAATTAACAATTAATAATTAATTAATTTCAAGACAATATTGTTCAGTATCATCAATAAACGACGCAATGATAGAAGAGTTAAGTATAATACGGTCAGCAATTTCATCTCAAACATATTGCAAAGTTCGTTCTCTTTGAGAGGCATATGCAAGGCAAGCGAGAATATCCTGCATGGTCAACTCCGGGAAATCCGCAAGTATTTCATTGTAGGTCATGCCTGTCGACAGCCATCCCAATACATCGTAAACGGTAATTCGAGTCTCCCTGACACAAGGTTTGCCAAAGCGTTTTTCGGGATTTATTCTTATAATATTGTGATAATTAGTCATAACAATTAATTCTTTAATTATTACAGCGCGAAAATATAATAATTAACAATACACTATAACAATTAAAAATTAAGAATTAAAAATTAAGAGGATATTACATCTATTAGCCATTAACCATTAATAATTAACGCCCAGCGGCTTTATGAGGTGGCGGCTTCCAACACATTCTCAACGCGAGCCAACGGCGGCGAAAATACACTAAATTTGTCAACGCGAGATAATGCCGACATCTCATAAAACCGCTTGTTGTGGGCAGTAGCAAGCCTTCCCACGAACCTGTTCGACAATGGTATTTCGATGCTGAACTTCAGTGTCCGAATTGGAGCGCGGGGTAGCTCGAAGCAAGCTAATGGCGCAAGTCATTGGCTTGCTGTGCGGGTTTGCAATATGGTGTGTGTGCGTTTGGTTACGTGCGTGGCAACACGATATTGCAAACTTGGGAAAGGCGACTGTTGGGACTTGTCTATTCCTTTTCTGTCAATTCTCTGTGTCCTATATTTAACTATTTGCACTCGTTCTAAATCCTATAGGATTGCTCGGTTTTTCAAGTTCCTTTTTATATGCAATATATTCGTCAAACAATGCAAAAAGCGCATCGAATTTCAGGTCATTTTTATCAAATTTTCTGTCATTCTCGTCAAATTTTGCATTGGTTTTATGCATAAAATTATCCAATTCATGCTTTAACTCTGCGTAATTTAAAACATATTGACGAAGAGCAACAAAAGCTCGCATTATTCTGATATTTTCCTGAATTGCTTTTTGTGAGCGCAATACTCCCGACAACATGGCAACGCCTTTTTGGGTAAAAGCAAGAGGGATAATATAACTGTGTTTTATGTTGTTAGGTAACTGGTCGCAATTTGCGGCCAGTTCTTTCCATTCTTCTTCTGAAAGTTGGAACATGAAATCATCGGGAAATCTCTCTCTATTACGTCTTACTTGTTCTTTTAATCGTTTTGTTGGAACCTGATATATTTCCGCCAAGTCGAAATCAAGCATTATTCTTACACCTCGTATTTCGTGAATCCGTTGAACTATTGACAACTCAATAACATTTTCTTATTTTCCGGCAGGTACTACTATGCTTGTCTCCATATTTCAAAAATTTCCGCAAAAGTAGATTTTTTTTGAATGTGCAGTACTAATTAGTCTCTAAAATTCATCTGCAATAAGGTAACAGATAACACCAATTGCCAAAACTACGATTATTACAATCCACGGTATAATTTTCTCTTTTAGATTCTCATTCCTCTTTTGTTTTTTTGCTTCCGTTTTCGCTTCCATTTGCTTTTGAAGAAAATAATAAACCATCGGATTATTGGGATCTATTGCCTGAAGCATAATTACTCCGCTATCAAATTTGGATTTTGCTGCAGATAAATGTTTACCGGGCTTACTCTCTTTTGCCCATAGCTCCACATACACAGAAAGTTCTGTCAAGGCTTTAATGAGCGAATTTTTGTTGCCGGGGTTTAATTCAATATTCAGAATATTCTCAAACTGTTCCTGCTTTTTATTGTATCGGGTCTCGGCAAAAGGGTCTGTTTCCGTTATAAAAGATTTTTGTTGTCTATCCGAAGTAACAATCTTCACGCCGTCGCTTTCTCCTTTCAGTTTACCACGATTTACACCTACTCTTTTATCATCGGCGTAGGCACCGTACATTTTGTTTCCGAGTGCCTTGCCGGTCTTTTTGCCAAATTCGTTTTTGAATGCTTTAAAAAATCCCATAATGTTAGTAGTTATTTACCCCCTCCAAGTTTGGTTCTTTTGTCTGCTTTTCCTTTTTTTGTTACTGTTTTAGTAGTGTGCCTTGACCCTGTAACACTGTTAGTTTTTGTAATTGGACTGTTAGATGTACTTTTTGCCATGATATTAATTATTAAGATTTTGCCTCCACTTAACGGCTATCGGCTTCTCCGGTATTAATTTACATCTGTTTCCATAACTTCAAAAACTGCTTCAATTATTCCTTTTTCTTTCCAATTTCTCAAATATCCACTTCTTATATTACTTGTTATATCGGAAGATTCTGTAAAATTATTAGCATTCCAAACCCCATTTTCCTTTCTACCGTCTGCGTATGATATTGTCCAATTGGCTTTCTTACTTATCAAAAGTCTTTTTTTAAAAGTATTTTTATCAGGCAATAATGACAAAGAAAGAGAATTATTACCTACAAAAGAAACTTCCTGTGTCTGTTTATTTTTCACAGCATTTTTGGTTTGTTTTTTAGGTTTTATTTCTATTTCGTGATTGTCATATTTCTTGTGGCATTCAGGACATAAAAAATGAAATACTTTATCAATATATTTGTGCGATTCCATTATTTTTTCTTCGCATTCTTCTAAATACACATCAAAACATGCCCCTTTTTTATATTCTCCTAAGACTTCGGCAATTAGCGTTTTTCTATCATTACCATGCTGATGTGCTGATTGCAATTCTGCCTTTTTTCCACAATGATCACAAATCCCGTTCCTTTTCGTACGTTCTTTTTTTGTAAGAGTTTGTATCCTATTCCTTATACGAGGTCCAACAAACTTCACATATTCCTCTTCTGTTCCAATAAACCGTGCCATTACTATATCACTCATAATTTCCTCCTTTTTTAAAAAATTATTTATTATACACTATTTTAACAAAACTCAATATTTGCTAACTTAGAGCAATATCCAAAAACTTTATCAAAGTTTTGTATGCTGGGTAATTTTGCGGAAGTTAAAGCAGTACAAGAAATAAAAGCAGATACTTCAATTGATTGTACACTGTTTGGAATTTCAATGGATGTTAAAGCAAAACATCTGCTAAAGGCATGATTTTGAATTATTTGCACGCTGTTTGGAATTTGAATAGAATTTAAAGATTCACAACGATAAAAAGCACCTGTTCCAATTGTTTTTACGCTGTTTGCAATTTCAACGGAAATTAAATTGATGCACCTGCTAAAGGCACATTTTCCAATATGTGTAATACCATTTTCAATAATTACCTTTTTAATGGAGTATTTCATAGGTTGCCATGGATGTGGTCTATCATCTCTACTAACATATTCCCTACTCCAGTCATCATAATAATAATCAGGCATCGGACCATTACCTTTTATGGTAAGGATTCCATCTTTAATTGACCACGAGAAACTATTTTCAACCGGTTTTGCGGGCGTTTTTGGCTTTGGCTCAGGCTTAGGTTCAGGTTTCGGTACTGGCGCTGCTTTTGGTTCAACTTTCTTATCTTCTTTTTTTACTTCCTTAGTTTGCGCCGGTTTTTCTGTTTCAGGTTTAACTGCCGCTTCTGCTTTTGGTTTTTCGGTAGTATTTCCCGTTTTAAATTCAACATACAGATTTACAGCCTGTTTTAAAGTTGCAGACCCCGCCTTTAAATTTCCACTAATAGGGATTTTGTGTTTTGCAGGTCGGTTGTGTTTTTCATCATCGGTGGAATAGGACAATTTTTCAATGAGAGAACGGCAGGCATCTTTTTCAAAATATTGATCCAAATCACCTTCATATTTACTAACATTTAGGCAATTGGCTTTTCTTGCATTAGCTGTATTTGGGTTGTATTTTATTAACAACCAATCATAAAATTCATTTTCTAACATACCATTAATATTTTTTAATTACGCCTCTACTTTACGGCTATCGGCATCTCCGTTTATTTACTTTTTTAAGAGTTCTTCTTTGCTTATATCTTCTTGAATGTTTTTAAATTCTTTCCATCCTTCGGCTTGTGCATATTTATCTTTACTGCCAATAGGGACGTATAGAGTACAGTGATCATCATTGACAACGATATGTTTGTCTATTAATGGTGGATCTTTACTTAACACAAATATCTGTTTTAAACTATAGCAATGCTCAAAAGCAAGATAACCAATATTTGTAACGCTATCGGGAATTACGATGGATTTTAAATCCCAACATTCAGTAAAAACGCAGCTTCCAATATTTGTAACACTATCAGGAATTGTAATAGAGATTAATTTTTCACAACCATCAAAAGCATTATTTCCTATACTTGTAACACTATTGGGAATGCTTACGGAAGCTAATCTTTCACAACAACAAAAAGCATGATCTCCAATTGTTGTAACACCTTCCTCAACAATTACGGTAGTAATAATTTCATGAAATACCCACCATGGTGGCTCTTTAAAATTGCGATAATTCGGCATCGTACCATTTCCTTTAATTATGAGTGTCCCTTCGTTTAGAGTCCATGTAAGCCTACCTGTTTTGCCGTTTGTTTTTACCATAATATTAAAAATCAATCATTAACAACTATAAATTCCGTCCTTCTATTAACATCCAACTGTGTTTCATCAATAGGTTGCGAACTCCCCACACCTTTAAATTCCAATCTTAAAGCCTCAATGCTGCGTTCATTTACCAAGAAATCAACGGCGGCTTTTGCCCTTGCTTCCGACAGTTTTTGGTTAAAATCTTCTGCGCCCTCTTTGGAAGTATGCCCCACAATTCTAAGTTTTAAGTCGGGATTGTTTTTCAACATCTTTCACAATCACTTCTCTTTCAATAATTCTTTCAATAACTACAGGTTCTTTCTTTTTGTTTAGTAAAAAGAAAAGAATGAGACCTATTATCAATAACAAGGCTAACAGTATCCACAGCCACCATTTTGGTTTTTTGAGCTCTGATACCGGAATTGGCGGAATATATCCGTTTAAATACTCTAATCTGATTGAGCCTCTTTTAAAAGCTTTTCTTTGCTCAAAACTTGCTAATTCAATATCATATTGTTCGGCATGTTTTGCAAAATTTTCAAAATCAACATCTTTCCAAAAATAGGGCATTGTTGCTTTTATTCCGTTTTGTAAATTCAAAAGTTCATTTGGCGCACCAAAATATGATGCGGTTGTGGTTCCACTTAATTTTTTCTTAGCTTCTTCAATGCTAACAAACAAGTTATCCAATGGAAATGTACTGTTCAGTTGCTTTGGAAACGCCTTGTTTAAATCATCTAATGTTGCGTGAGGATACATTACTAAATAAGCATTGGCAATTCCTAACGCTGTACGAGAATTGTTTTGTCCGTAAACTCTTACTTTATTTGCCATAATTATATTTTTTTAAGATTGATTAATTGTTTGTTTAATAACTGAAAATAGAGGCTGTCTGAAAGTTGTGTCAAAGACAGCCCCCATTAAAAGTTAAAATGTTACGCTTTGGAAGCCGCCGATAACGTAACGTTGTCGGCAATTAATTTAGAGTCATCGGCGCTGGAAACTTGCACTTTAATGCCATAAATTTCCTTAAATTTTTTCTCGAAAGTACCGGCAAACATATTGCCGCTGGCTTTCAGGTCTCCTGTTTTCGCTTTATCTTCTCCTTTGCGAAGAGAAGCAAGTGTTGCGTCTTCGTCTGCAAATCTCGCGCCGTTATAAACGCGCAATGATACGCCAAACTCTTTTTTGAATTGATTTTTGAGCGACTTAACTGTCATGCGCCCACTTACTGATAATTCTGCCATAGCATTTGATTTTTAATTAATAAATAAGGTTAAAATATATGATAGTGAATCATTTTTTTTGAATTTTATAAAATAAAAAAGCGCGAAACTTGGCTGTTTCCCGCTACTAGTGGTATTTGGCGTAACCTTGCATTCAAGAAATCAAGTCAAGTTCACGCTCCAACGTGAACATCTAACCTTTTCTTTGAATGCTACTATATATCGCCAAATTTTCTAGTAACAAAGAAAAAAGCCAATGCTTTTATTATGTTTTGTTTGTGCTTATGTCAGCAACTTTTTATACCATATGCAATAAATTTATGTTAATAATATCGTTCGCGAAAATACAATAAATATTATCAAATCACATTTTTTTAAAATTTTTCCTGCCTATGCTGTTTTGGGGTGGTTGGGTGTGGGTGGCGGAGTGGGATTTTTTTTAGCATGATTTTTTCTTTGTTATATTCAATAAATAATTTATCTTCGCCGCCGTTATTGAAAAATAAGGGAGATGTCCCAAGTATTATTACAAAATACAACAAATGATGAAAAGAAGGAGAATAAGAGTTTTTCCCAACTTTTTTCAAAAACTCGCGGAATCTGGAAAGATTACGTTTTAGATGACAAGAAACTCCGGAACGAAGCGAGGGGAAGGAGTGAAAAAAACTCAAGATGATATTTGTTGATAAAACTCCGGTATCCGAGATGAAAATAAAAAATAATTGTGCAAAATTCTCCTTCCGTTAACTTCCAAAAAGTTATCGCAATAAGCACAAAAATTGTAACTATTTGATTAAAAATGTATTGTAATTTTCTTTCAGAGGAAACTTATGAGAAACTGTCTTTCTGGTAGTTTGTTTTTTTCAGCTGATCACTGTCCGGCTATTGCCCACAACACATAGGTTGGCGTATTCCAACCCAAGCCGAGTGGAGTTTATTGCAAGTTTATCCTGCTTCTCAGTTGAAGAGTACGAAATATTGGCTCACTCCGCAAACTCCCGGAACTGATGACTATTATTTTAATGCCCTTCCGGCAGGTTGGTACAACAGCGCCACAGACAGATTTGAAGACCTGTACGGTTTTGCCGGTTGGTGGGCAAGCGACACCCCAGACGGCGCTACTGCAAACTACTCCTACATAGCCTACTACTGCGATGCTTTGCAACAAGGCGAGAAGAAACGTAGCGACGGGTTGAGTATGCGGTGTGTGATGGAATAGAGAAAGGGAGTTGGGACTTGAAAGAAAAGGACTTGACACAATAATAATTCCCAACAAACGTTTGTAAAAAAATTAATTATTCATTCATTAAATCTTACAAAAATGAAAAAAGTACTTTTGTTATTTATGGCAGTTTGTCTGCTCATCTTTGGATGTAAAAAAGAAGAGGGTGTTTATAACCCCGATAAAAAAATTAAAAAAATCTTGCAAGGTAATGACAAGCGATTACAGGAAGAATGGACATGGAATAAAGATCTCCTGCAAAAAATTGATTATTATTTTGGCGAAGACGAAGTGTATTACACTGAAATCTTTAAATACGATAGCAAAAATCGTATCATTAGAATTGAGGATCCTGAGTGGGGAGATTATAGTACCATATCTTACAATAATGATGGATATGACAAAATTAGCTACTACGATGAAGAGGAACTATTAATGACTGCCGCTTTTAAATATGAGAAAAAGAAGATTTCAAGAATTGATATCACTGTTTATGATTTTTGGGGATTTGATAAAACTATTAAAAAAGATGGATTTATAACCAAAATTATTCCAAAAGAAATTTTTATTAATGCAAGTGAATGTATTAACAGATCCGGAGCAAAAAGCGAATTTACCTTTACCACTAATTTAAAATATAATGGAGATAATGTAAGTGAAACGGAAATGGTACTTGGCCCAATTACAATTAAGAGTATTTCAGAGAACTATGACAAAAAATTGAATCCATTTTATTCTTCTCTAAATGGTTTTCTTGACATTGGTGAGGGGGGTGTTTCCGGATTTGGGGGATATTCTAAAAACAATGTAGGAAAAGTAACCTCAAAATATATGAATGAAGAAGAGGTAGTTGAATATACTTATACGTATGAAGGCAAGTTCCCATCATCGATTCAAACCCAGTATTCGTATGAAAGACGAATAAACATCACTTACTTTGAGTATTGTCCCGTCCCGAAATAGGTTCCAATTCCGCGTACCATTGCGCTCCGTATTTTCTTATGAGAGGTTCTTTTAAGAATTTATAGAGGGGTAATTTAAGGGTTTTTCCTTTTTCACAAGCAGATTGGCAAACACTCCAGCGGTGGTAGTTCAGCGCTTCATAATCGGGAAGAATTTTCACGCGGATAGGATATAAATGGCAGGAGATCGGTTTTTGAAAATCTATCTCACCGTTTAAAAATGCTTTTTCGATCGCACATTTTGCGCTTTTGTCTTCAAAATAGACAAAAGCGCAATTTTCGTTTTGCAACAGCGGAGTCACAAACGAGCCTTCCATGTCATAATCAAAAGTTCCGTCTTTTTCAACTTTATTAATACCTTCCTGCGTCATATATTTTTTGAAGATAGGGTAATTATCTTCCAAGTCAGCAATTTCATCTAGTTCAAGAGGGGCTCCCACATCGCCTTCAATACAACACAAACCATTGCATAGATTGAGGTCGCAGCAAAAATGTTCGGTACAAACCTCTTCGGAGATGAGTATATTTTGGATGATTTTCATTGTCTTTTTTAGTCGGCAAAGATACATATCTGGCACATACACCCAATTTTTAACATTTTTTGATACTTTTGCCAGATGAAAAAAAACACTTTTTCCCTCTTTCTTTCAGTTTTTCGCGCTCTACTTTTTCCCTTTTCTCTAATCTTTGGCACTATTGCTGCTTTCCGTCGAATAGTTTTCAAAAAAGGATACCTTCGCTCTAAAACCTTTACTATTCCCACAATTTGTGTGGGGAATCTGCGCGTGGGAGGTACAGGAAAAACCCCTTTTGTAGAATATCTCGTCCATTTTTTGTCAGAAAATCTTCAAATTGCAGTTTTAAGTCGTGGATACGGAAGAAAAACAAAAGGATATATTAATGCACATGAAACTCAAAACCTCAGTAGCGAAATAATTGGCGATGAACCGATGATGTATGCTGAAAAATTTCCCAATGTTGAAGTTGCCGTATCCGAAAAAAGAGAAATAGGAATAAAAAAGTTATTGCAGAAAAATCCAAAATTAGAAGCTATCGTTTTAGACGATGCCTACCAACATCTATCTGTGAACTATACATTAAGAATACTTTTAACCGAATATGATCGTCCTTTTTTCAATGATTTTCCACTCCCCTCAGGAGGATTGAGAGAATTTAAAACCGCCTCAAAATATGCGGATCTCATCATCGTTACTAAATCTCCCGAAAATTTATCAAACAAAGAAAAAGAGAGTTTTATAAAAAAAATAAAACCAACACCAACACAAGAGATTTTTTTCACGAAGATTCAATACAAATCTCAAATCTCAAATCTCAAATCTCAAATCCTCCTCATTACAGGAATTGCCAATCCCGATCCTCTTGTGCATTACTTAAGAAGTCAATATGATAAAGTTCATACCCTGCATTTTCCCGATCATTATCGGTTTACTAAGAAAGATATTGAGACTATTATTCGCTTAAAAGAGAAATTTGGTGGGGATAATTGCACTGTACTCACTACCGAAAAAGATGCGGTACGTTTGCGGGAGTTGGAGAATATGCCTGATTTTTACACAATTCCAATAGAAATTGTTTTTTCTGAAAACGAAACTGTTTTTAAAGAAAAACTGCTTTCTTTGCTCAAACAAAAAGATGCGTAAAATTATACTGATTTTCTGGCTATTTCTGTTATGGAATGCGGGGTTTTCCACACACCAGCGTGCCGGTGAGATTACTTATAAACATGTGGGTGGCTTAACCTACGAATTTACAATTATTACCTACACTTATACACCAAGCACGGCAGATCGTCCTATTATAGAAGTGCTTTGGGGTGATAACTCAAGCAGCGAGATCTCAAGACTTTCTAAAACTTCTGTTGGTACAGATATTTCTAAGAATGTTTATGTAGCTACACATACCTACTCTTCCAACGGCGTTTATTCTGTTACTTTTGAAGACCCAAATCGAAATGCCGGAATTATTAATATTCCAAATTCGGTAAATATCCCCTTTTTTATTGAGACGATAATTGTAATTAATCCATTTTTAACGTATAACAACTCCGTTCAGTTGCTCAATCCACCCTTAGATAACGGCTGTGTGGGTGTTACGTACTATCATAACGTAGGTGCATACGATCCTGACGGCGATTCTTTATCGTATAAACTGATTGATTGTCGCGGATTTGACGGGCTTTCCATTCCCAGATACCAGCTTCCTCAGGCATCTCAATATATTCAAATTAATGAAGTTACAGGAGACTTGATTTGGGAGACACCCATTACACAAGGAGAATACAATATTGCAATTTTGATTTCCGAATACCGAAAAGGCCAATTCATAGGGAGTGTAGTGCGTGATATGCAAATTACTATCGCTGCTTGTAACAATAAACCTCCAAAAATATTATGTACTGATACTTGTGTCATTGCCGGCACGATGCTTTTATTAGATATTTTGGTAACAGATGAAACCTCTTCAGAAGTAACCCTCACAGCTACCGGCGAACCTTATATGGTTGCCACCTCTCCTGCCGTTCCTGTGAATGTAACCGGAACGCCACCGTTACAAACCACCTTTACTTGGCAAACTATCTGTACGCATGTAAAAAAAACACCTTATCAATTATTATTGAAAGCGATTGATAACGGTCCACAGGTACCTTTAGCAAGTTTTAAAACTGTCAATATCCGTGTAATTGCCCCTTCGCCACAAAATTTAACATCACTCCCTGTAAAAAATTCAATTACCTTATCCTGGGATAAATACAGTTGTTCGAATGTAAAAGATATACACATTTATAAAAAATCCGGAAGATCTGATTTTGAGCCCGATATTTGTGAAACAGGAATCCCTTCAAGTACCGGTTTCCAATTTTTAGCAAAGCTAAATGCCGCCAATACTTCTTATGTTGACGATGGAACTATTATTCCTGTTCTGCACGGGCGAGAGTACTGTTATCGTATTGTGGCTGTTTTTGCAGATGGCGCTGAGAGTATCGCCTCAAACGAAACTTGCTTCGCCATTGCCAACGACGCCCCCATGATTACTCACGTGGATATTGTGCAAACATTTAAAGATGAGGGTGAAATATTTTTAGCATGGCTTCCTCCGCCTGAAATTGATACTACTAATTTTCCGGGTCCAATGTATGAATATAGATTGTACCGCTCTCCAAACGATAAAAGCAATTTTGAATATATTGCCACAAACCACTCCCTTTATGATACTGTGTTTGTTGATAAAAAATTAAATACGAGGGAGATACAGTATTATTACAAGATTGAATTTTGGGGGCAAAATAGTTCAGGAATATTAGAACATATTGAAACTTCTGATCCTGCTTCTTCCATATTTTTAACTATTTATGAAACAGACCGCCGGTTAGTTTTAACATGGTTTGATGATGTTCCATGGGAAAATTACGCACACACCGTCTATCGTTTCAGCAATAATACACAACAGTTTGATTCCATTGTAACCGTTCCTACAAATCACTATGAAGATTTTGGGTTAACCAACGGATTCACATACTGCTACTACATTAAATCGGCAGGTCGGTACTTGTTTCCCGATACGGTGTCACCGCTTTACAATCGTTCGCAAATTGGTTGTGGCACACCCGTTGACAACGTTCCACCCGATACACCTGCTACTGAGATTAATACCGATTGTGAAAATGTTACTTTTTTATGGAGTTTCCCATATCCTGATTCTTATGAAGATGCCTATCAATACTATATCTATTATCAGCCCAATTATAAGACGCCCATGTTTTGTATTGACTCATTTCAAAATCCCTCCACCTGCTATCCTTCTCCGTGTAGTTACATCATACAAAACATGCCCTCTATAACAGGTTGTTATTCAATGCTCATTAGAGACGAAGCGGGCAATATTTCCGATACTACTTCCAAACGTTGTTTTGATGTGGATGAATGTGACACCTATTCCTTACCCAATGTTTTTACACCCGATGGCGATGGTATTAACGACACCTGGATTCCATTCCCTTATTCTAATGTAGAGAAGATCAATTTAGATGTACATGATCGCTGGGGCAGGCGCGTTTTTCGAACCGAGAACCCTGATATAAATTGGGATGGCACTGACATCAATAGCCATCGCCCACTCCCTGAGGGTACTTATTACTATGGTTGCGATGTTTATTTATACACTTTAGAGGGTGTAAAGAAGAAACTTCTCAGCGGTATCGTAATGATAATAAGAGATAAAAATGCAAAGCAGAACTATTAACGCAGGGGATTCGCAATGAGAAGTAGCGGTTTTGAAAAAATCATTACTCCTGCAACTCCATCCACAGCTCCTCTTTCTCGAAAATGCTTTTTTTAAGTTTTTCATATTCGGCATATAGTGAACCGTTTTCAATCTCCTTTGCATATTGTTCGGGTTGGGCTAAATTAGTTTCAATTTGATGCAGTTTTTGCTGTTCCACTTCAATCTCTCTTTCCAATTTTTTGAGTTGGTTTTGAAATTTTCGTTGACGTGCTTCCTGCTCTTTTTTAAACAAATAGTTCTCTTTATTAGCAGAAGTTTGTTTTTCTTCTCCTCCGCCCCCAACATTCAGTTTTCGTTGTAACTCATTGAGGGAGTCTATCTTTTTCTTTTCTAAGAAGTCGAAAACATCGCCGATATAGGTTTTTATTTTCTTGTCTTTAAACTCAAAAATTTTGTCGCACAAACCGGAAAGAAAGTCGCGATCGTGGGAGACCACAATTAAACTACCTGTGTAATGCAGCAGCGCATTCTTCAGCACATCTTTCGATGCCATATCCAGATGATTTGTAGGTTCGTCTAAAATAAGCAAGTTAAAAGGTGAGAGCAGCAATTTAGCCAATGCCACGCGCGATTTTTCGCCTCCTGAAAGAACCGACACTCTCTTCTCTGTATCCTCAGTAGAAAAGAGAAATCTTCCTAATATAGTTCTGATTTTTGGACGAATATCACCTACTGCAACCTCATCAATAGTTTCAAAAACGGTTTTATCTGGATTTAGTAGCAATGCTTGATTTTGTGCATAGTATCCAATTACCACTTGATGTCCAAGTTGCACGGAACCATGCTGTTGTACAAGTTCTCCGACAATACTTTTAACAAAAGTAGATTTTCCCTCGCCGTTTCTTCCCACAAATGCCACACGCTCTCCACGTTCCAGATGCATATCAATATCTTTCAACACATTAAGATTTTCATAGCCCAAAGATAGCTGTTTTGCTTCTACGGTAACTTTTCCGGAATGTGGTGCTGGGGGAAATTTAAAGAATATGGCGCTATCGTCCACCTCCTCTACTGCAACTTTATCCATTTTATCCAACAATTTCAGCCTACTTTGCACTTGCTTGGCTTTGGAGGCTTTATATCGAAAGCGTTCAATAAAGCGTTCAATCTGAGCAATCTCTTTTTGTTGGTTTTCAAAAGCAGCTTGCTGAGTTTCAATACGTTCAAATCGTTGCTCTACATATTCTGAGTAGCTGCATTTATAATCCTGAATATTTCCAAGTGTAATTTCGATGGTACGGTTGGTAACTCTATCCAAAAAAGCGCGGTCGTGCGATACCATGATCAGGGCACCTTCATAATTAGCCAAGTACTCTTCCAGCCATTGAATAGACTCAATATCAAGATGATTTGTGGGCTCGTCTAAGAGGATAATTTCCGGTTTTTGGAGCAAAATTTTGGCGAGCGCCACACGCATTTGCCAGCCTGAGCTAAACTCATTCAACGGGCGCGGAAAGTCGGTTTGCTTAAAACCTAACCCCATCAACACTTTTTCCGCATCGGCATCCATTGTATTTCCACCGAGAATGTGAAACAGATCAGTAAAATCGGCAAGTTGTTGTGCCAATTTATGATAGGTCTCCGACTCATAGTCTTCTCGTACAGAAAGCTGTTCTGTAGTATGCGCAATTTGTTTTTCCAATAGTTTCTGTTCCACAAAAGCAGAGAGTGTTTCTTCCCAAACGCTGCGCAAAAAATTGTTTGCCATCTCTTGTGGTAAGTAGCCGGTTTTATATCCTGCAGTAATAACCATCGTTCCTGATTCGGGTTCCAACTCTTTATGAATGATCTTTAACAGTGTTGATTTCCCTGCCCCGTTTTTGCCTACCAATCCGATACGATCGCGATCGCCCACTACAAAAGAGAGATCTCTAAATAAAAAGTCACCGGTAAAATTAACTGAAAGTTTATGAATCGAAATCATGGCGGCAAAAATAGCGTTTTTGTTTGTAGTTTAAACCCATTTTATGGTTAAGTTTTTTTAACTGGATTTTTTAATAGATAAATACCATATTGAAAAATGTCATATTTTTGCGCCCAAGATTAAAAATCTTAGTATTATTGTTTACGTCGTGATAAAAGAAAAAAACAAATGGAAAAAATTAAAGAAACAGGGCAATTTTTAGCTTCAAAAATGAAAAATAAACCGCAAATAGGAATTATTTTGGGTTCCGGTTTAGGAGGTTTGGTACAACATTTAGAAATGGATGATGAGGTTCCTTACCACACAATTCCAAATTTTCCTGTATCCACAGTTAAGGGGCATCGCGGCTCTCTAATTTTTGGTAAAATGAACGGAATAGATGTAATCGTCTGTAGTGGACGTTTTCATTTTTATGAAGGCTATACCATGCAGGAGGTAACCTTTCCCGTTCAGGTAATGAAAGAATTGGGAGTTACTAAATTAATTATATCAAACGCATCGGGCGGCATGAATCCCACTTTTAAGGTGAGCGATATTATGCTGATTCGTGATCATATAAATTTATTCCCTACCAATCCGTTAATTGGACCTGCTGATGATAAGCAGGGTCCTCGCTTTTTGGATATGAGTGAAGCATACTCTAAAAAAATGTTAAATATTGCGTTTGAATGTGCAAAAGACCTTGATATCCATGTTCAAAGCGGTGTTTATGTAGGAGTCACCGGTCCCTGTTTTGAGACCCCCGCCGAGTATCGCATGTTTTCGATTATAGGCGGTGATGCAGTAGGTATGTCCACCGTTCCTGAAACCATTGTAGCCCGTCACCGCGGAATGGAGGTGTTTGGAATATCGGTTATTTCAGATTTGGGTATTATAGGACAGGTAGAGAAAGTTTCGCACGATGAAGTACTTCAGGCTGCAAATGTTGCCGGACCAAAAGTGGTAAGATTAGTTTATGAGATGTTGCCGAAATTGTAAATACTTGAATCACAAATTAGGTTAAGGATACACGGAGCGCCTCTAAGTATCTTCTAATCGTTTCTTCCAACCCCAAATACAAAGCATCGCATATCAATGCGTGACCAATAGATACTTCCAATAATTGAGGCATCTTATAGGCAAAATAGGAAAGATTCACCAAATTGAGATCATGACCGGCGTTTAGACCCAATCCATGTTTTACGGCTTCTTCCGCTGCATAGTAATAATCTTCAATAGCCGCTTCAGGATTTATCAGATAATTTACAGCATAATTCTCTGTATATAACTCTATTCTGTCTGCTCCACAAAGTTTAGCATTCCGCACCATAACGGTGTCAGGGTTTACAAAAATAGAGGTCCGAATCCCCTCATTTTTGAAATTCCTGCAAATTCCAAAAAGAAATTCTTGATATTTAATGGTATCCCAGCCGTTGTTTGAAGTAATGGCGTTAGGAGGATCCGGAACCAAAGTTACCTGATGGGGCTTTACTTCCATTACTAAATCAATAAAAGAATGAGAAGGATAACCTTCAATATTAAACTCTGTAGTAACACCCTGTTTCAAATTTCGAACATCTTCGTAGCGGATATGGCGCCCATCGGGTCGTGGATGTACAGTAATTCCTTGCGCTCCAAATTTTTCGCAGTCAGTAGCTACTTGAATGAGGTCAGGAAGATTGCCACCGCGCGCATTACGCAAGGTGGCTATTTTGTTGATGTTTACACTTAGTTTTGTCATAAATAATAATAAGTGATCAATGTTTATTCTCGGGCGGAGCTTTTAATTTTTAGTTTTTCGTTTTCATTTTTTCTTTGTGATTGTGCAATTGAAATACTCACATTAAGGTCGAAGCCAATAAGAATTGCCATACAACTCCAATAGAGCCACAACATGATGAGGAGCAATGCGCCAATAGAACCATACACTAAATTATAGGTTGAAAAATATGAAAAATAGAAATTTAATGCATACAACAATATTATTAACAGTATGGTAGAAAAAAAGGCTCCGGTAGAGAAAAATTTAAAATGTTTTTTATTATAAGGAGCAAAATAAAACAGTGCCGCCAAAAACAGATACAGTAAAATAAATAACAAAAACCACTTTGTAAAAGCAATGGCATAGTGATAAAAAACTGTAGAGTCGAAGAAATTTATTGTTAAATAATTCACTAATAATGAGGCGCCAATAAAAATACAGCAGGCAATAATAATTACAGCCAAAAAAACTACAACCATAGTAAAACTGATAGGGAGCTGTTTTATTGCTTTGCGCTGCTCAATGTCAAAATAACTTATATTTAAGGTAGTTACAATAGCATTAACACTTAAAAAAGTGAGATAAATACCCAAAGAGAGCGAAAGGTACAAGATGGTTCCACTTTGTCGCTGAATTAAGCCGATTACAATTTTATTAACAGCCGGCCATAAATATTCTGGAATGCCTGCCTGAATAAATTCTAAAAGATTGGTTTGGAGTTGTGGTCCTAAAAATGACAACAACGCGATGAGCGCCATAAACAAGGGAATGAGCGCAGTAAATATGTAGTAAGTCATCGCGGCAGCTCTTTGAAAGAAAATACCTTGCACTAATGATTCAACAAAGAATTTCATCACATCCCAAAAAGGGATTTTTTGGAATCCGGGAAGCACTAACCGTTTCATAAATAATATCGCTTTCCGAATGAAAGGGTATTGGGTAAATTTTACCATCCTTCTTCTTGCCTTGAAAGATATTTGCGGATGCTGCATTACAAGGCAATAAATTTTAAACTTAAATCCAAACTTAAAATATGATGGGTTAATGCGCCAATAGAGATGTAATCAACGCCTGTTTGCACATATTCTTTAATATTTTTCAATGTAATCCCGCCAGAAGCTTCGGTCTCATATTTCCCATCTATCCAAAGCATTGCCTCATTAATAGCTTCGGGAGTGAAATTGTCTAACATTATTCTGTCAATTTTTCCGTGTTTTATTACCCGTTTTACCTCTTCAATTGTTCGTGTTTCAATCTCAATTTTTAAATCTAATTTGTTTTTTTTCAGATAATTATGTGTAGCATCAATCGCATTTTCGATTCCTCCTGAAAAATCTATATGGTTGTCTTTCAGCATAATCATATCATACAAACCAAAGCGATGGTTTTCCGAACCTCCAATTTTCACGGCGTATTTTTCAAGCACTCTAAGGTTAGGGGTTGTTTTGCGTGTATCTAAGATTTTTGTTTTTGTACCTTTCACGGCATCGGCATATTGTTTAGAAACTGTGGCAATTCCGCTCAAACGTTGCATAAAGTTCAACAACGTTCTTTCTGCGGTAAGCATACCTCGTGCATAACCTTCCAATTCAAATACAATATCTCCAACACATATTTCATCTCCATCTTTAAAAAAATATTTCATTGAAATAGAGGGATCTACTTGCTGAAGCACCTCTTTTGCTACTTCAATTCCGGCTATAATGCCGTTCTCTTTAGCAAGTAATTTCATTTTTCCTTTGGCAGTTTCAGGAATAGCAGCAAGTGAGGAATGATCCCCGCTACCAATATCTTCCTGAAGCGCATGCCGGATTAATTCTTTTAGTATCATACTGTTTGTGCTTGTTGTACATTTTGGCAAAATAATAAAAAAAACATTACTAACCGTAAAAAATATTGAAAATTTCTGAGTGTTTGACCACCTAACTTGTTCTGTTTTTTACGTACAAACATACATTCAAACGTTTATTATAGCCAGCAATTCTTTGGCAATAATCTCCTGTGTATAGCTGTTTTCTATCAAATTTCGTGCATTTTTTCCTATCTCTTCGCATTTTTTTATATGATTTGTACAAAACATAATCGTTTCTATCATCTCTTTCTTGGTGTTTGCAATAAAAATGTTCTCTTTATTGGTAATTTCAATTCCTTCTGCTCCAATGGTAGTTGTTATAATGGGTTTTCCTAATGCCAATCCTTCCATGATTTTAATCCGCATGCCACTTCCCGAAAATAAGGGCACTATCATAATATCATGATCGTTGATGAACTGTTGCGCGCTTTCTACGAAATCTAAAATTTGTACATTTTTTAAGTTTTTTTTTCCAAAAACAGCTTTGTTATCTTTTCCGGCAAGCGTCAAAGAGATTTTGGAATTCTCTGCAACTTTTTCCCAAACATTCTCTAAAAACCACGTCATTCCCTCAATATTAGATTGCCAGTTCATACTTCCAAGATGAAAAAAAGAAACATTGTTTTCATCTATAGTATGCGCTTGAAGAGGATAGTCATTCAAATTGATGGCGAAAGGTATTACGTTGCTTCTAACTGCCGGAAACTTTTCTTTGAAGAATTGGTGATCAACTTCTGTAATGGGCATATAGCCATCAATTTTATTAAAGAGTGATAATTCAAAACGTTTAAGCGATTTTGCAAGGTAAGTGTAAACTGCTCTTTCTAACAGTTTTTTAGCTTGTTTTGAAAGCCTTTCCCAAATCAAGTATTCGATATTATGTACCCGCAAAAAAATACGAGCCTGTGAGTGTTTTCGTATAGTTTCGATATAGTTTCCAACAAAAATAGACTCCAAAATAACTATATCAAATTGTTCGTTCGAAAAAATAGCTTCCAATTTTTTAACCATCTTTTTTGAAAAGAATCTGTCGGCTTGCAAGGAAGATCTTTTAAGTATTGAAAAAATGGATTTATGGATTTTTATTTTAGTGTTTACAGCCACCGATTCAAAACGTGTTTTATTTTGATATTGGATAGATTCATCGTTAAAAACCACAGGGTGCTTGGGTGTAGCAATAGAAACCACTTTCACTTCTATCCCTGCATCTAAGAGGCAAGAGGTGATTTGGCGCATTGCCAAACACCCTCCATCAATGCTTGGGACTGGTGGTTTATGGGTGAGTTGCAGTATTTTCATTTTTTTTTCTTGAAAATATTTTTTTCAGATTAATTAGTTTTATTTTCTTTTGAATCTCTTCTGAAGATAAAAATGCAGAGTCAACGGAAGCCTGATAGGTAAGAAAAGTGCAAATAGGAATGAGGATAAAAGTGGAGAGCCACATACCAAACCAAACAGGCACAGCACCACCCTTTGCAATTTTTTCTCCGAAAATGGAAAGCATAAAATAGGTGGAAAAGAAAGCAACCGTGATTACCAACGGTACACCGATGCCCCCTTTACGAATAATAGATCCAAAAGGCGCTCCAATGAAAAAGAATAAAATACAAGCCACCGCAAGGGCATACTTTCTAAACCATTCGGTACTATAGGAGCCAATTCTTGTATATAAGTATTTTTTGTATTCTCTATTTGTATTTAATCCATTATTAAAATCATTTTTCATGGCAATCACTTTATCAAGCATATCGGATTTTTCCTTATCGCTCAATTCGTTGTAAGGAATATTGGGCGGGTCTGACCTTTTTTGTGAAACCTCCTCTGTATAAATGAAATGTTTAAAAGCATAACAGGATGAGATAAAACTCGACAAAATATCTCTGTTATTATTTTCAACAGAGATCATTACGGTATCAATCATTTTCAATATTTCAGCATTAGAGAGAGATTGGGTGTTTTTAGAATAGAAATTTTCATCTGATTTTTCAAATTTAAAAGATGATATGTCAAATCTTTTGTATTGTTCTGAAAATGTGGATCTAAATAAAGGATTTTTAGATGAAGAGTTTGAATTTGTACTTTCATCCCAGAAAAAGCCATCGTACAATGAAAAGAGCATATATTTTTGGTCGTCTGTCATTTGCATTTTACCACTTTTAGCATAAGTAAAAGTAGAGTTTCCTTGATATTTAGTATGATCAAAAAGAAGGACATCGTATATATCAATATTATTTCGATTTTTTTTCCCCACACGGATGCTATAGTTATCAAGACCATCATAAAAAACACCCTCTTCAATGCTTAATGTGGGTTTTTGGTCCATAATATTTCTGAGTAACATTTTCGTTTTATAATAAGCTTTAGGCGCCACCTTATCCGCAAAGCAAAAAGATCCAAAAGCAATAAGTGTAGAAAAGAGGGCAAGAGAGAATATTAGTTTTTTTATAGATATACCAGCAGCTTTCATGGCAATAATCTCATATTGTTCTCCCAACGAGCCAAAAGTCATAAGCGAAGATAGTAGAACAGCGAGAGGTGCAGCCAAGGTAACCATTCCTGCACTTGCATAAAAAAGGAGTTCTAAAATTACCGACAACTCCAATCCTTTACCCACTAAATCATCTACATATTTCCATACGAATTGCATTACCAGAATAAATAAAGCAAAGAAAAAAGTGAGGGCAAAAGGTCCTAAAAATTTTTTAAAGAGGTATCTATAAATTATTTTCACGACCAATAAATTAGTTAAAAATCGCCAATAGTTTCCGGGAGTTGGGCAAGTGCATTTTTTGCTTGTTCGTCATTAGGAGGAGCGCCGTGCCATTTGTGTGTACCCATCATAAAATCCACTCCCATACCCATTTCTGTGTGCATAATTACTACAATCGGTTTTTCTTGAAGGGTTAGTTTTTTAGCATTTTGCATTTGGGTTAAAATATTTTCCATAATATTTCCATTCATTTCAAGCACGTTCCAATCAAATGCTTTAAATTTTGCATGCAAATCTCCCATGTCGCATACATTTTCAAGAGAGCCGTCAATCTGTTTTTTGTTATAATCAATAATAAGGATAAGATTATCCACTTTATTAGCTGCTGCGAAGAGTGATGCTTCCCAATTTTGACCTTCTTGAAGTTCTCCGTCTCCGCAAAGCACATAAACTATATTTTGGTCACTGTTTGCTTTTTTTGCTAAAGCAGCTCCAATAGCCACAGATACACCTTGTCCCAGCGAGCCGGAAGCCACTCTAATTCCCGGAATAGAATACAGTGGCGAAGGGTGTCCTTGTAAACGAGTTCCCAAAAAACGGAATGTTGCCAATTCACTTACGGGAAAATATCCTCTTCGAGCCATCACGCTGTAAAGCGCCGGCGAAATATGTCCGTTAGAAAGGAAAAACATATCCTGATTGTTACCGGTTTCAGTGAGATTCACAGGGTTGCAGTTTAGAATATTAAAAAACATTGCAGACAGAAAGTCGGCACAACCAAGTGAGCCGCCGGGGTGTCCTGATTTAGCTGTATGAACCATGCGAATAATATCGCGTCGAACTTGCGAAGCAATCTGCTCTAACTCGGTTGTGCTTTTTTTCATAATATTTAGCTCATTGTTAATCAATAATTAGATTTGTTTTCACAGTATTTGCAATCTCTTGAAATTCTTCATGGGTGAATTTTAGAATCTCTTTTCCGTGATTCATATCGCCTTCAACACGAATTGGAATTAAGTGAATATGTGTATGGGGTACTTCCAGTCCAATTACCTTAACTCCTATTCTTTCGCAAGGGATTGATTTTATTAAGGCTTTTGCTATTTTTTTTGAAAAGAGTACTAATCCACAAAGTTGGTCATCTGATAAATCGAAGATGTAGTCATGTTGAATTTTAGGGATCACCAAAGTATGTCCTTTAGATGTGGGGTGAATATCCAAAAAGGCGAAAAAATCATCGTTTTCAGCTATTTTATAACAAGGGATCTCACCCTTAACAATTTTAGAAAAAACAGTATCCATATTACCTTGAAATATTAATAATTTTAAACTCTAACGTTCCAGCGGGAGCTTGAATTGTAGCGATCTCATTTTTTCCTTTTCCAATCAAACCTTTTGCGATAGGGGAGGCGATAGAGATTTTTCCTGCCTTAAAATCTGCTTCAGATTCAGGCACTATGGTGTATGTCATCACCATATTGTTTGCAGTATTTTTAATAGTTACAATTGAATAGATCAAGATTTTAGAGGTATCAATTTTCGATTCATCCAATATTCTTGCATTTGCCACGAGGTCTTTTAATTTTCCGATCTTAAGTTCCAACAATCCTTGAGCCTCCTTGGCGGCATCGTATTCTGCATTTTCCGATAAGTCGCCTTTATCTCGTGCTTCTGCAATAGCAGCAGATATCTTTTTTCGTTCAACTGTTTCCAAGATGTGGAGTTCCTTTTTCAACGAATTTAAGCTTTCTTCAGAGTAGTACTTAATGTTATTCATGTTTATATTTTTTTTAATATCAAATAAAATATGAAATTAAAGAGGCTTATGGTAAGCCTCTTTAATTATAGACATAAAATGAAGGAGTAAATTACAAGCAGATTTTCACTCCAATGTAATGGTTTCCTTTCCAGAAATTTGTAAATTTATATGCATAGTCAAACATGAGCATTTGGTTTCCTTTACCTTTTTTAGCCAAAGGAACACCTACAGAAACACCCGCGCTGGGTCCTAGATACATATTTTCGTGATTAACAAATATCATATCTTTATCATCAATCGTTTTTTTAGAAAAACTTTCGATGAGGTATCCGGCACGAATTTGCAAGAATTGCATAAATCCGTACTCAACACCGATAGCAAAATTGTCTCTTGAATACGCGTTAGCAATAAAAGAGCCGGCTAAAGTGATACGATGTACGGCATCTGTGCGTGTTAATCCTTCCTCTTTTCTATCTTGCTTGCTTAAAAGTTGGTACTCTTCAGAGAAAATAAGGAAGTCGTAAGATAATCCGATAGAAAGCAAAGTAGGCAGTTCATAGTCAGCTGAGCGTTGTTCTAGGGTAGCAACATGAGTTGTACCTTGTTGCACTGCTTTAATAGCGAGTCCGTCACCTTTATACCTCATAGCGAGTCCAAAATTTTTGAGAGCAACACCAATTTTGAAGTTTTCATAAGGACCTGACAGGTATTGCACGCCAATATCAATAGCCATTCCATTAGCGCCAAGGTCAGAGATGCTTTCATTAACGATTTTGAGAGAGATTCCGCCATGAATATACCTGTTAAAAGATTTAGCGTAATGCACTCCAATATAGTTTAATTTCGGAGAGAAGATAGATCCGTCGGTATCAGGTTGTTCAATTGTTGTTCTAAGAATATCGCCAAATCCCATAGCAAATACAGAAACAGCAATAGTTCCCAAGTCAATTACACGACCTGTTTCTTTGCTTTTAGTTGTAACACCTTGTGCTACACCTACAGCATTGATACTAAGTCCGCCGTTAGATCCGGCAAGATATTGAGTACGGGTATAAGAGACTTCTGTTCTTCTAGTAAAAGCTAATCCAGCAATATTACTAAATACGGATTCTAATCCACGGGTTTCAGCAACACCGCAGGCGTTCCACCCGGCAGAGCGAGCCCATGGGTCAATAAGTAGATGTTGTGCTCCGGATTGACCCGAACGGTCTCTATTTCCTGCCATTGCAGTAAATGCAACCGCAAAGAATCCGAGCATGACACAAATTAGTAATGTTTTATGTGTTTTTTTCATAATCTATATTTTTTTATTGTTACTAATTAATAATTTGATTAGAAAGTATTCAAGTCGGTTTGGCGCATTGTACAGAAGAACTTCAACATTCTTTCACCAATACCCGGACAATTAACATGAATAATATATACACCGCTTGCAATTGGGATATTTGCATAGTTTTTCAAATCCCAATTAACGTAAGAAGTTTCACTATCACCCTTGGTTAGCGTACGAACTAAAATCCCGTTCACTGTAAAAATATTAATAGTTACAGGGGCATTGTTTTTCAGGTCGGTCGGTAGATTTGTAATCTTAACCATTGTTTCAAGGGCATTAGTTTCATAAAGAGAAGCTCCATAGTAAGGATTTGGTACAATATTTATATTATCAAGTATTGATTGATAGAGTCGCGTATCGTGAAATGTTGGCGACAATCCTTTTGTGGAGATTTTATAAATAGGGAGACCTTTATATTTTTCATATTCAGGGGGTACCGTATAATCTAAATCTCTTAATTCGGGAGATTCGTACCATCTTGAAATATATCTCATATAAGGTCTTGTAACTCTGATTTTATAAGTAACATCACAAGTGAGCCACTGTTTTTTAATATCTGGGTCACTGGGCTGCATTGGGATATGAGCATACATTACATTATTAAACAGTTGCATTTTATTATGCTTTCTAGAGATGATATTAAAACCTCCATCTGTACCGGCATCTGAAAAAGAAAGGACTTTGGCAAACTTTTGAACCAACCATTTAGATTCATCATAAGGGCCACAGTCATAAACTGAATATTTATTTTCTGCATCAAGGTATCCTCCCCAAGAGATATTAATGGGGTTAGGAGTTGTACCATAATTGATAGTAAAGACGGTATCACGTACATTAAAATTACGTCTTCCAGGCAAAAAGTTTTCTGGAATGTTTATTCCTGATCCATTTCTGTATAGATAATGTGCAGGAGATGTATTTCCGGCACTATTACAAACATACACATAATGCATGCCGCCCAGAACTCTTTCAATTCCTAATTCATATAATGCACTTTGTCCACTCGTAGCAATAAAGTAGTCAAATAAAAAATCATATTGTTCTTTTGATATTGGTCCGGCAGGGAGCAGAGCTCCAAATCCCTGTACATCATACTTTGCAATCGCATAAGTAGAGGTAGGATTAAAAAGCATATCTCTTCCATTCACAAGATCACCAAACTCATCATTTAAAGTATAGTCAGAATTTTCAGCGAACATCATATTAAGACGTTCACCGGTTTCAACATTGATAGCATATCCGGGGAACCATCCCATACCGTATTCACCACCTGGTTTCCCATCAATAGTAAATCCATCTTTTGAGCCATCTGGTTTACCATCTTTGCCCACAGATTTAGCTTTACGGGGCTCATGCTTCAATGCGCCTCCTTCAGATTTTTCGCGGTCTTGGCAAGCTTCCAATACAATACATCTTGTCCATTTACTCTTATCAGGTGTTAGCACCACATTCACAGAGTAAAGATTGGTCATCGTTTGGCTAAATCCGGGTTGGCTAAAGTGCTGTATGTATCTTTTATAGTCATGATAATTGTAGAGTCCTTCTTTTGCAGTTGACCCGAAAATAGGTTCGGTAAGACCTTCAGGAACAAAGACAGGTTCGGGCGCAGTATATTTTGCCATTGGACCGTTATCATACGGAGAGGTCAAAACATAGGGTGCCCATGTTCCTTTACAAACAGTACCGAATTTTCCTGAGATATCTTTATATGCACGTTCTTCAGATGAATTACTATTGGGTTCAATAATTAGAGAAGAGGGGAGGAAGAAATCTTCCAATCTTTCTTTATTAAAATCGCCCTTCACTTGGTCTTTTCCATTGTTTGTCCATGGTCCAAGGTTTGCATTCCCTGAACGAATCCAGTTAGAAGGTAAACGTCTGTTATCGTCCACCAATCCGGTAATCCATGGAGTTTGATTGTTTTCAAAAACAATATCATTGGTCATATCAATTTTTTCAGATTGATAGAAAGCGAATTTTACTCTGTACATATCCTCTTTGTACTGAGAAATAATTTTTGGCAAGTATTTATTAACTCTAGGGTCTTTATTAACAAAATCAGTGTTAAGAATATTCACAGAAATACCCAAAGGCATAATAATTTGCTCATAGGAGTATCCTATTTTTCTTTGCGAAACAAACTCTCTGATAGCTTGATCATTATTGTCAACCAATCCGGTTGCTTTAATATCCTCATCGCTAACTGAATTGTCAATTGTAAATATCCAGTATGCATTATCCGTAATGTCAACTCTGTTTTTAACATCATTAGGTATTGAATCATTTTCAATAGTATCATCCACAATGACGAGCGTATAATCGAATGGTCTAACACGCAATGGATCAATTACTCTAACATTAAGAGGTCCGGCATTTTTCTCATATTCTAATTCTCTCACACTCCAATTGTCTCCTTTATCTCCACCGCTCATAATCTTATCAATAGTTTCCTTTTTAAGGTCTATTGCAATACCTCCATTACCTTGTCCATCAATACGAGTAATGTAAGGTATTGACCAGTAATCGCAATTTAGTGTAGCACCCCCACCATGTAGTGTTGGTGGATGAGGTACCCCTGCCACAGGGATCACAGATCTTCCTTCAGCAGTTTTTCTACCTCTTAAATAAGGAAGTTTTTGTCCGAGCAAACCATTTAGAACATCCGGGTTCGTTGTATAAGGTGCATATTCATTGTATGCGTAAGCAATAGCAATGAAATAATATGTTTTATAATTCACTAATTGACGATTTCCTGATGCAAAAACATCTTGAGTAATTTCAAATGAGTGTTGAATACCGTTATTGCTTCCAGCTACCTTTTCTGATGCTAAATCTAATTGTAATCTTTCATTAAATTCCCAATTGATAAGTCTTCCGATAGGGAGACCATCTTTGTTAAAATTAACAAGGTCAACTTGGCACACTAAACGCGCTAAATCGGGATTATCTAAATCGCTTGCACCTACTGAAGGATTTACAACTTGAAATATTTGATAACCTTCAAATCGGTAGTTTCTATCAACAGTATCCAAACCTGGGAATTTTGATGGAATATTCAGGTCTGTTTCTTCATAATCTTCATTTGCATTGTTACTTAGAGGGCTATTTGTTAATAATAGGATAAGTTTTTGATTATATTCTCGGATTGTCAAATTAGGAGCATCTGGACCATCGAGTAATTTAAAGCAATTTTCGAAAAGTGCCTGACATTTATCATCGGCAATCATTAATAGGTCAATAGATGCTTGTACTCCACCTTGAGTTGTGCGTGCCCATGGCACACCCACAGTAATATAATTACAAGCACCTTGTCTTAAAGTAAAAGGTCCTGCTGATTGCATAAATCGGCGGTCATGGGGCTCATTTGGTGAGGTGGTGTTACTTCCAAGTGGTTGCATTTCACACCAGTTACCGTCTCTACCTCCTGCATTATAAGGATCAGTCGGAGCAATACCTTTTGTACCCCAGTTACAATAGTCAGTACCTTTTGGGAAAACGAAGTCACAAGGGATTGCATCTTCTTCTACAGAATAGCCTGTGCCACCATAAGTAAAACGTACACCATCATTCCATTTTCCGGTCAAGTAATTATAATATTGATAATCATAGGAGGGGTCGCCTCGTGGGCCGGGTTCATTATTATGATAAGTAAATGCACGCATCCCAAAGCGCTCATTATCCACAATTCCGTCGCCAAAATTTACCCCATTAATAGCAAATTGGTTATTCCAACGGATGGTATCATTGATAATACTGTCACCTACAAAAGTAGTAATAACATAAATTTTATCAAGTAAATTCGGGTCAGAAATATCAAAGTTTTTAAAAATATACTCTACATATCTTCTACAATACTCTTTTTGACCTTCATTACCATTAATATCAGCATACTCTTTATCGAATTTTGGATTATCTGAGCCATCGGGATCAATATAGGGACCTTGAAAAAAGTCTAACCCAACCGCGGGAGGATTTTCTCCATACGCCCATATTTCACCACTACCATCAATTTCTTTACCATTATAACAATATCCCAATCCTCTAATTACATCACATCCTACGAAGTCGTCATAAGCATATCCCAAGTCGGGGTCACACCATTGAGAGAAATAGGTATTATAAAGAGTAATTGAACCACGATTAATGATTTCATAAGAATAGAAAGTCATCTTATTCAGTTCGTCGTTAGTAGAAAAAGCGAATGCTTGCACTCTGATTTCAAGTCCAATAGAGTTTGGACATCTTGTTTCGGTATGGGGTCCTCCTTTATCATTAAGAAACCAGAATACAGTTTCATCGCCTTTTAGAACATGGTCTGCATAAATCATCTTATTATCCCATCCAAAATTTACAGCTTGCTTAGTTTCAATTCTTTCACGGGGCAAATCCAATCCGGCAGGGTTTTGAGTATTTGAAAGATTATCACAATCGCCATTAGCATTAATCCAGGGGCATATTTTGGCTTTTTCTCTATTTGCCTCCGTCCATGGGCAAAGTTCGTTCTTGAGGTCGTAGTAAGGGTAGTCTCCATCAAAAGGGTTGTAAGTCTCATTTCCGTTAGGACTATAAAAAGGTGCCAAATATCTTGATTCGCCATACTCGGCACGTCCATGAGCGGGCCATTCTGTAATAGACTTTGGAGGGGAGTAGTTTTGGTCACCTTCATTATAAGCGGCAATATGTTTTTCTACCTCAGTACGAGATATTCGAAAGAATTTATCGTATTGACTACATGTTGCTGGGTCAATTTTAGCCTCCACCATGTGCAGGGGACCTGTCCAATAGTCATTTCCTACTTGGGCAAATCTCATAGCAGCCATATAAAGGCTTCCATTACCTCCGGGTAAGCTATAACCACCAATCCAAAGTGAAGAAGAAAACAGAGAGGTTTTTCCGGATCCTTTCGGCACTTCATAGGCTGCTCTTTCACTAAACCACATTGTACCGTTTGTTTTCAAATAAGCACGTACGTTGTTTAATTCGAGATAGTCTCTATTTGCAGGAGCAAAACAGTTTGCACTCTCCTTGGGTGATTTTTTCACAATAGGTCCTTTATATTTTTCTGCTTGCAATTGCATTGTTGCAACCATAAAAATAAGGACAAAAACAATTAATAATTTACATCTATTATTCATAATATTATAATTTTACAAGGTGAAACATTAAAATGAGAATTGAATGCCCAGATAGACTCTAAAAGGCTGGTTATAATTATAAGGATTTGCAATAGCCATTTGATAGTAATTCATAGCAGTAGCAACAGGCATAATATTAAATGCCTCTCCGGAAGCAAGAATACTTTGGAATAATTGTGATGATAAATATCCGTCGTCATCAGGACTTCCTGTATATCTATAAACAGTAGTTACATTTTTAATATTCAAAAGATTTTGAAAATCTAAATAAACAGTAAGCATACCTGGTTTATTATTTCGTTTTCCGCTTTCGTTAGCATTCTTTTTATTTGCCAAATTAAACATAAAAGTTTTATCAATACGCAAGTCGCATCTAAAAATCCATGGCATACTTGCACCATTTACTGTTCCTTTTAATTGGGGTTGTGTTCCTTCTCCCCAACCTAATACAGAGTAAACAATACCTGAACGTGAATAGGGCATCCCTGAAGCAGCGGTGAAAGATAAATTTGCTCCAGCATTCTCAAGCCATCTAATTTCTTTAATAGTTTCAGTACCTTTCTTTTGTTTAATAGTTTTAGGTCCGTTATAACTTGTACCTTGTCCGAATCGGAGGTCAATATTAGCTGAAATATTGTGACGTTGGTCATAACTCAAATTTGTGAGTGTTCTTAAATTTGGTTGTCCTGAAGCAATAAGTGCAATATTTGAACTTGCGCTTGATCCTGTACCTTTTGCAAACTGCAAAGTATAGTTTGCGCGAAATGTCAAGTTTTTAGTACCTCTCATGTTGAACCCAAACATAAAGCCTTGAACTGTTCCGAAGTCTTGGTTTTCATAAGAATAATAAGAATTAGGATACGCGCAGGTATAGCGGTAGGTTTGAATTTGGTCTTTCTTTTCTGAGTAGTAAGCAGCAAAATTTATTGCTGCATTTTCACCAACTTTTTGACGAAATCCTATTTCATAGTCCACATTCCGTTGTGCACGCAGATTGGGATTTGAAATACGATCATCAGAGCTTCTGTTTTCAGCAATAAAAAGATACGCAATAGGATTGAATTGTAAATTGTTGGGGCGATAAGAGATAATGTTATAGTGTGCATAAAATAGAGAGTTTGTAGAAACAGGAAAAGAGAAAGAGATACGAGGCATTATATTCCAGTAAGGTTTATATTTTGCAAAAGCATCAGAAGAAGTTTTAGATAAAGCATCGCTTGCGGGTTTAACTTTCAAAACAGGTCCGCCTGAACCTACATAAGTTGTAGGATCTACAACTTCTTGTCCTAAGAAATTATACCATGTTTTTCCATCTCTATAAGCAACTATTGTTTGTGTGGCGCCATAAATATCTTCGTCAGCGGAAGTTACATAGGGTATCCATCCCGGTTCATAGTTATCAATAGGGATATGCCAATCGGCGTTTTTCAAATCTTGTACAGTATGAGCGTCTCTAAATAAAAATGGATCTTTTAATACATATTGATTTGCATTAAAATAGTCAACACGTAGTCCTAAATTGAAAAGGAGGTTTGAAATAGAGAACTTATCTTGCAGGAAGAAAGCCATATAAATTGGTTCATACGCGCCAATAGAATATTTATCATTTGAATGGAGTTCATCCCCATCAAAGAAGCGATCAAGGTTTATCTTTCTATTTGAGATTTTACCTGTATAATCAAATCCATTATAAGAAACAAGGTTTTTTCCTAAGTTTAACAATTCGTAATTTGAGAACAGGCCTAAAGAAAACTCATTTGGGTCATAGCTATCAATATCAAGGAATACCGTATTATCTGTGATACGTTTTTGTTTTCTTAAGTTTTTGTCGAAATTAGTGAGATTAGGGATGATTCTATACAGTAGCGTATCATCAATGTAGGTTCCGGTAGGGTCCATTCTTGGATAATCCTCACCGCTTATCCAATAAGAATCGCCGAAATCAAATGAAAAGTTTGAGGAGTTGTAAGTTAAATCTCTCATAAGTCCCCACAAGTCACGTGCGTTAAGTTCATATCTTCTTTGAGTAAGTTTATCAAGTTCAAATCCAAATTTCACTTCGTGGTCTTTAATATTTAGTGATAGACTAAGTTTAGCTCCTATTGTTTCGTGTCTTTGTTTAATAAACTGTGAAGTATTTAAGGAACCTGGAGCCCTATACAATCTATTTGCTATCAATTGTGTAGCTTGTCCATTTAGGAGTCCGTAATATAATTGGTATTGATTATAATTCAAAAAGCTTCCTAAAAACTGCTCCACTTCTCGTTTTTCTAATTCTGTTGCTTTTAAGATATCTACTCCTATTTTTTCTTTAATAAAATCAACGAAGTTTTGTGTATAAGTTAGAAGATCGGGGTTATAGTAGTTTCCGTTATTTTTATAACCGTTTTTATCAAAGTTAACCCATCTTACTTCTTGGTAATTAGCTATTTTCGTCACGAGGGCATCCATAGTATCTCCTGGCTGCCACTCAACTCTCATCATTGCCTGATCGTAGAGGTCTGCTCTTTCGGTAGTAAATTTACCTATATACCCGTAGTTAAAGTAGTTATCTTTGTGATTTCTATCTTCATATCTTGAATTAACTAAAGTATAACTTACGTTAATATCGTACATAATATTTTTAAGGATTGCATTGGCGGCAGTATCTGTTTTTACGCGATGATTTAATCTTGCATTAACACGGAGTGTATTATCGGTAGATACCGGGTTGCTAGCAGAATTAAACAATGAGCGAGTTTGTCCCCAGTATCCTCCCCAATCTAATTCATTAGTATAATTATATAGTCCTCCAACAGTAAACTTAAGGTTATTTTTCGGTCTTCCGCGAGAATCTTTACCGCCTCCCATAATATCAATTTTTCCTTGAACAATAAATCCCCAATCTTGGGCATCTTTTCGTACTCTTGTTTTTTGGAACGACTCTACTCCCAGCTCATTCGCTCTAAAGAATGGGACATAATTATTACCTACGAATCTAATGTCAACAGGATTTGATCTAATATCTTGAATCACTTCGGGTTTAGCCACCCATGATCCCCCTCTTAGGGGTCTGCTATCAATGTTATAATTTCCTTCTGCAGAGATTAAGAACCCCATTCTTGCGGGGTCTTGCGGAGTTTTACCTTTAAGAATAGGACCTGACAAGGATGCAGCAGCTAACATTTGCCCATATCCTTCCACAGAACTTCGGAGTTCGAATCCGCCATGGAAATCTTTAGCTACACCACGAGTTGTAAGAATTGTAAAACTTGTACCATCTCCATATTCAGCAGGAATACCACCGGAAATTAGCTCAAAGCCTTCAATAGATTGCATGGTCACATGTCCGCTTCCGCGTACACGCACACCGTCAATAATCGTTTGTTGACCATCGCTACGATTACCACGTACAGCAGTAATAGTAGTTCCGTCAGTACTAGCAACCCCTCCAAAATTGGAAAGCGCGGCGGCAATAGAACGTCCGGGAATTTTTCGGATTTCGTCGCCGGTGAGCTTTTCTGAAGATGTGGTGTTGTCTTGAGAGAAAACAGGAGGTATGTATTCTACAACCACCTCATTTAATTCAGTTGAAGAACAGTCAATCGTAAGATTAACGAACTTCACTTCGGAACTTGGCACATAAATACCGGTTTCGGTATAAAGGCTCAAGCAGTTAACTGTTCCACCGGCAGTAATGTCATAAGTACCGGCAGAAACGCCAAAAATTTGGTAAGCACCAAGATCATCGGTATAAGCTCCATTCACTACTCTACCATCCTGTTTTAAAAGGATTTGTAGAAACGGAACTCCATTCCCTTTGGGATCTTTGACCTCCCCTTTAATGGTGCTTTGGGCGAATAATGCGCCCCCAAACAGCATACACAAAGAAAGTGTAAAGAGTAATTTTTTAATCATAGCCATTAAATTATATTAAACATAAATTTGAGATTACTTTTAAGGGCGTAAAGATAATATTATTTCTTTTCTGTTTTCAAAGAAATTTATAAAAAAATAAAAAAGAGATGTAATTAATTTGTTTTTAGTGATTTAAAAATTTCACTATATAAAAATGCTTTTTGAAGCTCAGAGCCTTCAAAATCTTCTAATAAACTAATTTCATTTTCACAATCAACATTTTGCAGAATATTTTTTGAGTTATCAACTTGAGAGTTATTCTTATTAGTATCTTGAAGTTTTTGCTTCTTTTTTCCTCTTTTTGAAGCAATATTTGAATTTTCTTGCATATTAGTAACATCAGATGGCATAAAAAAGTCGCCCGAATTTAAAATAGTAAACGTCTCCGGATCGTATTGAAAGTCTGTTTCCGCAGGTTCGTTTTCGGAAAGCGTACGTTTCTGTTTTTTCGATTTCATATACATACTGAAAATCGAAATTATTACGGCAAGGATAATAAATATCAGTTTTTCTATATCCATTTTGTTTTCAGATTTTTATAAATTCTTGTGATGATTTTTTTTGTGTATAGCGGGAAGTCGGCTTTCATCATCCAATCGTAATAAGGGGGTTCAATTTTGAAAACTTTATGAACCGGCACTCCTTTGTATTTCCCAAAGTTAAAAACCTCTTCATCATTTTCATTAAAAACAATATGCCCGGCAAAATCAACGGATCTGTTTTCGCGGGAGAAATCGCTCAATATCTTTACGTTATTTTCTAATTGAATAGTTCTTCCTGTTTTAGCGTCTTCATAGGCCTTGTCTTTATATTTATCTAATTGATTTTTAAGTATTTCATACGTAGCTCGGGTATCGGCGAGGGCTTGATGCGCATCGGTTAGCTCTTTTTGGCAGTAAAAACGATAAGCAGCACTTAAGTTACGAGGCTCCATTTTATGGAAAATATTTTGTATGTCAATAGATTTTTTGTCCTTTAAATCAAAGTCTTTGTCAATTCTTAAAAACTCTTCCACCAACAGCGGGAGGTCGAATTTATTGGAGTTGAAACCCGCCATATCGCAGTTTTCAAGGAATTGAAGAATCTCATCAGCCACTTCAGAAAAAACCGGTTTATCTTTCAGATCGGCATTGCTGATACCATGTACGGCTTCAGCTTCTTTCGATATGGGAATTTGAGGATTGATTCGCCAAACGCTCTCTTCTTCGCTGCCATCAGGATAGATTTTGAGAAAGGCTAATTCTATAATCTTATCTTTTCCGATATTTAAACCGGTGGTTTCAGCATCGAAAAAAACGATAGGTCGGGATAGGAGTAAATTCATTAATTGTTATGAAATTTAAGATTAAAAGGATTGTTTATTGTTTAGTTTTTTATGAGTTTAATGGTTTCAATTTTTTTATTTTCTGTAAATACTTTTACAAAATAGATTCCTGCCGGAAAGTTGGCGATATTCATTTGCACACTGTTGCCATTAAAATTACTTTCAACCATTTTCATTCCAACAATATTAAATATTTCGATTTTAGTAATTTGTGATTTGTAATTTGTGATTAGAACTGTATTTTTTGCAGGATTTGGTCCTATTATTGTTGTAGGTTTTGGTGGAATTAGTGGGGTAGATTTATTAAGTTTGCCGAATACCGCTCTCAGCATAGGGGTGCCTCTAAAAGCAGATGTTTCCCAAATTCCCCGTGTGTTGTATCTAAAGAACTCTCTGGAATCATTATTTTGGTCAAATCCAATATTCAACTGCACATTTCCCTGTTGCTCAAAACCTACCCAAAAGACTCCTGAAACAGGAACTTTTTCATCAAACTGGTATTCCCAAAAGTCGAGAAATTGTTCAGAAAAATTAGGATTGTTGTTTTGCTGCGTATAGATCTTTTCTCCGGGCGCACCATTATTATCTTTCCACACCACAATAGAAAAAGAAGCGGCTTCATTTTCATTATTTTTTGTATGGTTGAACCACATTCGCACTGCGCTTAGTGAATCGGGAACACGCAAAGAAAATTTCATTGCTAAATAAGCAATATTGAATTGATTGTTAAGACAATAGCCATATTCAGCCGTGCCATCATCGTAAGCATAGTAGTCTGAAAATTTTTGTTCAAACACACAAGTATCATTTCCGAGGTAAAAATCCATACCCGCTGCATTTTGAAAAACGTGGGTTACAACAAAAAGAGCCGTATCGGTTAATTGGTTGGGCATAAATGACAAGATTGGCGGATTAGCCTGCTCCGTTTTTTCTTGAGTTCCGCTTGAAAAATAGGGGGCAATATCAATAGCTCCGGTTGAGTAATTGCGTACAATTTCTCCATTTCGTGAAACTGAATATTGATAGGTTGAAGTACGCGGTCCATTGCTAAGATTGGAAAGATAATTTGTAAAATGAGATTTCATATCCGCAGGTTGAAACTGCTTCCATGGCATCGCCTGATAGTTTTGCAAAAAAGAGGTAGTAGGGTTTACAAATGCCAAATCGTTCGTAAAGACATCATTTATATTTCTACCAACATCTAAACGAATATAATCAATATGCCATTGATCCACATTCCCTTCCCATCCTATCATGCCTTGTTGCGGCTCAAGACTTGCGTAGTTTCTAAATCTGAATTGGAAATTGTTGCGAAGATATTTTTCATTTGTAATAGGAATCATCACTTGTTTGAAATACTGGTACTGATTTTCTGAAGTCCACACATTGACATTAAATCCCGGGGTTGACCAAATATGTTCCCAAATAGTAGCAGAAAAATCATCGGTATATGCAAACTCGAGCACAAGCGAGTCGTTGATATCGGGTTGGTTTCCAATCTTATTTCCTGGATTTTCATCAGTAATACCGGTGCCCCCGGGTTGGAAATAAAAACTGAAATACAATGAATCTGCCGGCGTAATAGGTCTTCCTGTTTCTCCAACAAACAAGGAATCTAATCTAATAAAACGGGAAGTTAGTGTGTCGGCTCCTTTTGATATGGCATTCAAGTGAGGATAGATCTCTCCGTATTGGTTCAAAGCATCTAAAGTAACCACGCCAATAGTAGGAGGAAAGACAGGAAATGTATTATACACAAATGCTTGGCTGTCAATAAAAAATCTTTCATTAGGAAAACCGATATAATTAGAAAAATCTTCAAAAAAAGGAAGAAGTAAGGGTTGGGAATTTGTTTTACTGCTTAAAAAAAAGTCTTTATTTTGTTTCGCTTCCTTTAAAATAGGAGTATTCATTCTACTTCCGGTTAAAAACTCCTGAGCATAAATAGTACCACCCCAACCTAAAAACAGGAACAATACTAATGTAGATTTTATATATATATTAATGTAGTGCATAAGCATGGTTATATTTTTTTATTGTTCAATAATTTCATCAGATAGTTCGTCGGGATTTTTTCCTACCACTAAAGTAATGGTTTCTCCGGCACTAATCTCTATTCCCGGATTAATGGCTCTTCCGTTATAAAGTTGTTCTAATACTGCATTTTCGTAGGGACTTGGTTTAAAGATAACGGTACCCAAAACAAGTCCAATCGCTTTCAACATAATCTCAGCTTGGCGCAAAGATACGTCTTGTAGTTGAGGCATAATTACTTTAGGGGGTGTACTTGAGGCCACTGTAAGATATACCTTTCTTCCTTTTTTAGCCATCTCTCCCACATGGGGGTCCTGTTTCAACACTGTTCCCGGAACTGTTTTTCTATCAAAAATATAATCTGAAACAACAATTATATAGTCTTTTGAAACATCTTCTTTATTCAATAATTCTTGAGAGTTCATTCCAACAAAATCGGGTGTCATCACTTCGGTGCCATGTCTTGAATAAACATCTAAAGCAAAAAGAGCCGACACGCAAATAGCGCCAAACACAACCGTAGCCAACAAAAAATGGAATCCTAATTTTTTTGGGGAAAAGAAAAAGTTTCGAATTGCAGACATAAGCGACGGTTATATTTTAGAAAACAGCAAAAATATACTTTTATTATATATGGAAGCAGGTATCTGAAAAAATTAAGAGTGCTTATATATTTAAACCTAAATTATCTCAACTGTCTTCGTGCAGTTTTCTGTTCACTTTTAATAAGTTAATAGTATAAGAAACAATATTTTGTGTTTCTTGTACAATGCTGATGTAAACCATACTTACTTTAGTGCTTGCCTGATTAACCTGGATTCGTTTTAATTGACGGCGTTTCAATTCTGAGAACTGTTTTACTAATTCTTTATTATTGATAAACAAGTCTTTTCGAGCTTCGTAGTCGCCGGTTTCTATTATTTTAATGGCATCATGCAAGAAATGGGTTACACTATTAGCGGTATCAAGTAGTTCTGCTTTTTGTTCATCATCAAGTGGGTTGAAGTTATTATCAATATGCTCTTCGCAAGCAACGCTCATTCTGGCGATGTCGTATATTAACTCACCAATAAAGTCGTTTGCCTGATAGAAATAGAGTCCTCTTTGAAAAGCATCTGTAGCCGAAAGTTTTCTAATACCGAGCGTACCCATTCGTTTAATTCTTTTCACATCATCTTTATGGCTGTCAATTTTAGCAGAGAGGTTTCGTAAAGTTTTTACATCTTCATTACAAAAAGCATGAACAACTTGTTGGTAGCGTTCTTTGAGATATTGCAAAGTATCGGTAGAGTTTTCTTTACAATATTTACGCAAAAGAACTAAAGCTACGTCGGTATTATTGTTAACCAACAGGTCTCCCATAATTTGGGCGCTGTCTTCTTTTTTATTTTTTCTAATAAACACTACTTGATTTCGAATGAGAATAGCGAGCACAATTACGATAGTAATAATAAGCGCGATTCCGCCACCAAACCAGAGGACAGCACAAACGATAGCAGTAACGATGAAAGCTGCAAAAGCAGTAATGAACCAACCGCCGATAACGTTTACTACACCACTTACACGATACACTGCGCTTTCTCTACCCCATGCTCTGTCGACAAGCGAGGTTCCCATGGCAACCATAAACGTTACATAAGTAGTTGAGAATGGTAATTTTAATGACGTTCCCATAGCAATTAGCAAACTGGCAATAATAAGGCTTACCGAAGCGCGCAACTGGTCGAAAGCAGCTCCATCTTCCAATTTAATACCTTCTCGGCTAAATCGTTTGTTTAGCCAACGTGCAAAAGCATTTGGGGTATGGTCAACAATATAGGTATTCATTCTTCGGGATCCACGTACAATGTTGCGTGCCAATGCAGATGAGCTAAACATCTCCTCCCCTTCTCCCTGATGCGAAAGGCTAACGGTTGTTTTGATTACTCTTTTAGCTTTTTTGGAGAATCCCATAGTTAATACCATTAGTATTCCTGCGGTAACTAAAAAGTACCAAGGGGCCGCATAAACATCTCCTCCGTTTTTCACCGAAGCTAAAGTGGTCATTGCTTCCGTCATATCTATATTTCCTCCACCGGCAGCCATATATGATTGAAATGCAGAGAGCCCTGCCAAAGGAATTCCTAGAAAGTTCACCAAGTCGTTTCCGGCAAAAGCAAGCGCCAATGCAAAGGTTCCTGTAAGCACAATTACTTTCAGGATGTTTACTTTACACCAGTGTAATAATTGCATTAATATCGTAAAGAAGCCAAAACAAAGTAAGAGAATCCTTCCTGAATGAGCCAATATTTCTGCTTTTAATTCCGGTGTCATAAAGCTAACATCTTTCAAACCTTTAATCAATATAAAATATACAATAGAAGTAATCGCAAGTCCTCCGAAAATAGCGGCGAAGTATTTCATATTTTTTCTAAAGTCGAAAGTAAACACAACGCGTACAATATATTGGATAAAACTTCCGATAATAAAAGCAATGGCTACCGAAAGGAATATCCCCATAATTACTTGCAATGCTTTGTCTGTATTCAACAGCATCGCATAGGTATATTCGGGGTTATTAAAAATTTTGATGGTTGCCATAGCAAAAGTAGCTCCCAGTAATTCAAACACTAACGAAACGGTTGTAGAGGTAGGCAGTCCCAGCGTATTAAACAGATCTAACAAGATGACATCTGTTAGCATGGTGGCAATGAGAATAAACATAATCTCTTTGAAAAAAAAGTGTTGCGGTTGGAATATCCCGTTTCTCGCAATCTCCATCATTCCGTTACTAAAGATTGTACCGATAAGAATTCCTAAAGCAGCCACTGCCAAAATTGCCTTAACCTTTCCTGTTTTACTACCCAGTGCCGGTCCTAAAAAATTTACTGCATCATTAGCCACACCTACTGTTAAATCAAAGATAGCCAAGCCAAACAAGAAGATGATTAATAACAAATAAAAAGTTTCAGTATTCATATTTCGAATAAAAAATTAAGCGGTAAATATATTAAATTTGCTTTACGGTGATTGCTAAAAAAATTTAACAAAAAATTTAGGACGAGAAGTAGTAAGTTTTAGAATTTTCCTGCCTTTATTGCAGCTTGTGCGGCAGCCAATCGGGCAATCGGAACACGGAAGGGTGAACAGGAAACGTAGTTCATACCGGCTTTAAAGAAAAACTCTACAGAAGCAGGGTCTCCGCCATGTTCACCACAAACTCCCACTTTCAAATTAGGGCTGGTAGTGCGTCCGCGTTTGATACCCAACTCAACCAATTCTCCGACACCTTCCTGATCTAAGGTATTGAACGGGTCATTATCTAAAATTCTATTATCCATATAATTGTGAACAATCGCATTTACGTCATCGCGAGAGAAACCTAACGTCATTTGGGTTAAGTCGTTTGTACCAAACGAGAAGAACTGCGCAATTTCTGCAATTTTGTCGGCAACTAAGGTAGCTCTCGGGATTTCAATCATTGTACCGTATAGATAGTCAATTTTCAATCCGAATTTGGTTTCAACCTCTTCTTGAACTTTGTCTGCAATTGCCTTTTGGTGCTTAACCTCATCTACATTAATGGTGAGCGGCACCATGATTTCGAGCATAGGTTTATGTCCTTCTTTCATCAGTTCGGCTGTTGCTTCAAACAGTGCACGGAATTGTGTTTCAGAAACTTCAGGGTAAACAATTCCAAGTCTTACGCCACGAAGCCCCATCATCGGGTTTACTTCGTGAAGCGCATCAATACGTCTTTTAATCTCATCAAACGAGAATCCTGTTTCGGTAGCTAATTCGCGTTGTTTTTCTTCTGTTTGTGGAACAAACTCGTGCAGCGGTGGGTCCATCAAACGGAAAGTCAACGGTTTTGCATCCATCACTTTCAATGTTCCTTTTGCAGCTTCTTTGATATAGGGTTCAAGCTCATTTAGCGCGGCAACACGATTAGCGGTATTGTCAGCCAGAATCATATTGCGTAATTTTGCCAACGGTTGCTCGCTGTTTTTGCCATAGAACATGTGCTCAATACGGAATAGTCCAATACCTTCTGCTCCGAAGTTGATAGCATTTTGCGCATCTTCGGGGGTTTCGGCATTGGTGCGAACACCCATTACGCGGTATTTGTCCACAATATTCATAAATTCTTGGAATCGTGGATTTTCAGTAGCGTCCACCATGCCAATTTTTTGGTCATACACCCAGCCTTTAGTTCCGTTGAGGCTTATTAAGTCTCCTTCATTAAATTCTTTCCCTGCGATTTTTATTTTGTTGTTATTCAAGTCAATGTGTACGGATTCACAACCTACTATACAGCATTTTCCCCAACCGCGGGCAACCAATGCAGCGTGAGAGGTCATACCTCCGCGGGCGGTCAAGATACCATCTGCGGCGCGCATACCTTCTACATCTTCGGGGTTTGTTTCTTCACGAACCAAGATACATTTTTTCTTCGCACGTGCAAATTCAATTGCTTTTTCGCTAGTGAGTGCTATGATTCCTACTGATCCACCGGGGCCAGCCGGAAGTCCTTTTGCTAAAACGGTATATTTTGCCTCCTCTTTACTATCCAAAATTGGGTGTAACAACTCGTCTAACTGCGCTGGGTTCACACGCATAACTACCTCTTTTTCTTCAATTCTTCCTTCGTGAAGCATATCTAATGCCATATTCATAGCAGCTACGCCGGTGCGTTTTCCAACGCGGCATTGCAGCATATACAGTTTTCCCTCTTGAATGGTGAACTCAATGTCTAACATATCTCTATAGTGGTCTTCCAAGATGCAGCGGATGTTAAAAAGCTCTTTGTAAGTTTCCGGCATTAGCTCTTGCATAGAGTGCAAATGTTTGTTCTGCTCGTTTTTAGTATCGTCGTTTAGTGGGTTTGGGGTACGGATACCTGCAACCACATCTTCACCTTGTGCATTGATGAGCCATTCTCCGTAGAAGATATTGGTTCCAATGGCGGGGTCTCTTGTAAAAGCAACGCCGGTAGCCGAAGAGTCTCCCATATTTCCGAACACCATCGCCTGTACATTTACGGCAGTGCCCCAATTATCAGGAATACCCTCTATTCTTCTATAAGAAACTGCTTTTTTCCCGTTCCAGCTTTTGAAAACCGCTTTAATGCCGCCTTCTAATTGTGTACGGGCATCGTCAGGAAATTCAACGCCGAGATGTTTTTTTATCAATGCTTTAAAATCGTCGGCTAACAGTTTCAATTCTTCGGAAGAGATTTCTGTATCTGATTTATATCCACGAGAGTGTTTAAACTCGTCTAATTTTTCATCTAAAATTTTACGGATTCCCTTTCCTTCGGCGGGGTCTAAACCTTCTGCTTTTTCCATTACTACGTCGGCATACATCATAATAAGACGGCGGTAAGAGTCGTAAACAAAACGAGGGTTATTTGTTTTCTTGATTAGTCCGGGGATAGTTTTAGAAGACAATCCGATATTGAGTACGGTATCCATCATTCCGGGCATAGAGCTGCGGGCACCAGAACGACAAGACATTAACAGTGGATTTTCGGGGTCATCATATTTAAGCCCCATCGTATTTTCCACAAATTCCATTGCTTTCCACACTTCGGGCATTACCGATTCGGGGAGTTTACAGTTGTTGGCGTAATACGCGGTGCAACAATCTGTGGTTACGGTTAATCCTGCAGGAACAGGAAGTCCAAGATGACACATTTCGGCAAGGTTTGCTCCTTTTCCGCCCAACAGGTTTTTCATGTCGGCTTTACCTTCGGCACTCTTTCCTCCAAAGGTGTAAACATACTTTACATTACTCATTTTCAATTAATTTAAGGGTTGATATATTGTTAATTATTAACTTTCAAAATAGGTCGCGAAGGTATATTATTTTTTGAAAAAAATGTGTTTCTTTGCACTGTTGAAATCAAAATAAAAATATAATGAAAAACACAGAGAGATTCAACGATCAACCTATTAATTATGAACAACTTGAGCCTGAGCAGCAAGACCTTGTTGTTGAAGAGCCACCTATAGCATATCAGACGCGACACTATTCTTACGCCGATTATTTAACATGGACGGATGATAAAATGCGCGAAATTATTGATGGCATGGTGTATATGTTTTCTGCTCCGGTGCGTAAACATGCAGCCGCAATTATTACTTTTATTATCAAAACAGGAAATTACATTCGCAAAAGAAAAGCAAAATGCAAAATCTATACCGCTCCGTTCGATGTGCGCTTACCCAAGAATGGTGAAACTGCTGATGATAAGATTTTCAATGTGGTTCAGCCTGATATCGTTGTGATTTGCGATCCCTCCAAATTGGATGATAAAGGCTGCATCGGGGCACCCGATTTGATAGTGGAAGTGAGTTCCCCAAGCACAAACAAGAGAGATATGGAGGAAAAGTTTTTCCTTTATGAAGAAGTAGGCGTGAAGGAGTATTGGGTGGTTAACCCCAAAGATAAAGGGGTTACGACTTTCCTTTTACAACCCAACGGAAAATATAACAACGGAATGGTTTATCGGGTTGCCGCCGGCACCACCAAAGTGCCCGTAAACACATTAAAAGGACTAATAATTGATTTGGAGGAACTGTTTGAAGAGGAATAGCAATTAAGAATTAAGAATTAAGAATTAAGAGAATTTAAACCTTAAACTTTAAACCTTATTCCCAACTACACTGCAAATCCTAAGTTTTTGTATTCTTCCACAATGCTTTTCACATCGTCTGATGCAAGGCGTCCATAAACTTTTTCACCAACAAGCACTACGGGGGCTAATCCGCAAGCACCCACGCAACGCAATGAAGCTAAAGAGAATAAGCCATCAGCACCGGTTTCTCCCACATTAAGTCCTAAAAGGTGCTTAAACTCGTCAAGGATTCGCTCTGCACCACGTACATAGCAAGCAGTGCCCATACAAATAGATATGGGGTAACGCCCCTTGGGAATCATAGTAAAGAAAGAGTAAAACGATACTACTCCATACACTTTTGCAGTGGGAATAGATAATTCCTGGGCAATTACTTCCTGTGCTTCTGCCGGAAGATATCCTAAATAGTCTTGCGTTTTATGCAACACATTGATCAACTCTCCAGGTTGGTTATCGAACGATTTGCAAATCTCTTCGATTTTCGTTCTTGTTTTTTGACTGATTTGTATTTTAACAGACATAATTTTTAATGATTAGTGGTTAGTGATTAGTTGTTAATGATTAATTGATAAAGGAATATAAGTTCTCTTAATTCTAAATTTTTAATTCTGATTAGTCTAGCTTAATTTCAATAACTTTCGCTTTGTCGAAGTAATGGGTATGGAGGAGTTCGTGTGATTTGTGTCCGCACGGTTCATCAAGAAACTCTTTGTAAATGGCTTGAATTGATGTGTTTTCGTGCGATTTACGGATAGGCATATTTCGGTCTGCTTCGTAAATAGCTTCCCATCTTGCTTTTATAATTTCGCTATTGCCGTGGTGCAATGGTTGTCCGCCGCCGTCAATACAGCCTCCCGGACACGCCATCACTTCAATAGCATGGAATTGCGATTTCCCCTCTTTAATATCGTTCAACAATTTTCGGGCGTTGCTTAAGCCGTGCGCAATACCGATGTTGAGCTTTAAGCCGTCCACATCAATAGTAGCCGAGCGAACTCCCTCTAAACCGCGAAGCTCGGTAAAGTCAATTTTTGGAAGCGTTTTTTTCGTAATCACCTCGTAAGCCGTTCTTACAGCCGCTTCAATTACACCGCCGGTAGTTCCAAAAATTACGCCGGCACCGGTTGACTCACCCAGTGGGGAATCGAAAGGAATCTCTTCCAACGAGTTAAAGTCAATATTTGCCTGTTTTATGAGTGCAGCTAATTCTCTTGTAGAGATAGAATAGTCCACATCTGGATTTCCGTTAACTTTAAACTCGTCGCGGGCGCACTCATATTTCTTTGCCAAACAAGGCATTACAGAAACTACGATCATATCTTCGCGTTTCACGCCAATTTTATCGGCAAAGTAAGATTTGGCAATAGAGCCAAACATTTGTTGCGGAGATTTAGCGGTAGAAGGGATCTCTTTCAGTTCGGGGAAGTGGTACTCGAAAAAGTTAACCCAAGCCGGACAGCAAGAGGTTAGTAATGGAAGTTTTACATCTTTATCTCCTTTCAGATGGCGGGTTAAGCGACTAATCAACTCGGTTCCCTCTTCCATAATGGTTAGGTCGGCACTCCAGTCGGTATCAAACACATAATTGAAACCCAGCGCTTTTAATGCGGAGGTTAGTTTTCCTGTAACAATAGAGCCGGGTTTCATACCGAACTCTTCACCGAGGGCAACGCGCACAGCAGGGGCAACCTGCACTACTACTGTTTTTTTCTCGTCGGCAATAGCGCGAATAATTTTGGGTGTGTGATCTACCTCTACCAGGGCGCCTACCGGACAAACGGCAACGCACTGTCCGCAGAAGGTGCAGTTTGAATAGCTCAACTTTTGGTTGAAAGCAGTAGAAACCACCGCCGGAAATCCGCGCTCAATGGCAGAAAGTGCACCAACGGTTTGGAAGTCATTACAAACGGTTTCACAGCGACGGCACATCACGCATTTGTTCATGTCGCGCACAATCGAAGGCGACACCTCCAATTTGTAAGAGGATTGTTCGCCCTGAAACGGAATCTCTCTCACTCCGAAACGGATAGCTAAATTTTGTAGTTCGCAGCTTCCGCTTTTGGCACATACTAAACAGTCTGCGGGGTGGTCGCTCAAAATCAACTCTAATACTGTTCTGCGAGCGTTAAGTACCCGTATTGAGTTGGTTTTTACAACCATTCCATCCATACATTCGGTAACGCAGGCGGGGGCAAGGTTTCGTCTGCCTTCCACTTCAACCACACAAATACGGCAGCCGCCCGGCTTGTTATGAATATTTAATCCTGCTAATTCAAAGTGACACAGCGTAGGAATATCAATTCCAATCTCATGAGCTGCTTTAAGTATCGTTGTCCCTTTTGCTACCGATACTTCTCTGTTATCTATAATTACATTTATCTTGTTCATTGTATATTCTCCTTTTTATTTGATTGATATTGCGTTAAACTTACATTTTTCGATACATGCGCCACATTTGATACAGGTATTTTGATTGATTTCATGTGGCATCTTCTTTTCACCTTTAATTGCACTCACGGGGCAAGCGCGTGCACAAGCTGTACAGCCTATACAAAGGTCTGGGTCAATAATATAGCTTTTCAACGCTTTACATTGCCCTGCGGGACACTTCTTGTCCACCACGTGGGCAATATATTCATCCCAGAAGTTGTCAATAGTAGATAGCACTGGATTTGGTGAGGTTTGTCCTAATCCGCAAAGCGCGGTATCTTTTATAACTTTGCTCAGGTTTTTCAAGAGGTCGAGGTCTTCCATAGCGCCTTTACCTTCTGTAATTTTGTCTAACATTTCAAACAAGCGTTTATTTCCAATTCTACAAGGCGCACATTTTCCGCAAGATTCTTCTACGGTAAAATCCAAGTAGAATTTGGCAACCGACACCATACAGTCCTCTTCGTCCATCACGATCATTCCGCCTGAGCCCATCATAGATCCGGCATCAATCAAATTGTCATAGTCAATAGGAGTATCCAAGAATTTCTCGGTGAGGCATCCACCGGAGGGACCTCCTGTTTGCACGGCTTTGAATTTTTTGCCGTCTTTAATCCCGCCGCCGATTTCGTAAATTACCTCTCGGAGGGTGATCCCCATAGGTACTTCCACCAGTCCCACATTTTCAATCTTTCCGGCTAATGCAAACACCTTTGTTCCTTTCGATTTTTCGGTACCGATAGAGGCAAACCACTCCCAACCTTTAAGAATAATGACGGGGATATTGGCAAACGTTTCAACGTTATTCACGTTGGTAGGTTTTTTCAGATATCCTTCCTGTGCGGGGAATGGTGGTTTAAATGTAGGTTCGCCGCGTTCGCCCTCCATTGAATGGATCAGCGCTGTTTCCTCACCGCAAACAAAAGCGCCTGCACCGTAACGCAACTCAATGCTGAAATCGAAGCCGGTGCCGAAAATATTTTTACCAAGGGCACCTGTCTCTTCGGCTTGTTTAATAGCCACCAACAACCGTTCAATGGCTAATGGATATTCCGCACGGATATAGATCAATCCTTTGGTTGCGCCTATGCAGAAGCCGTTTATAGCCATGGCTTCCAACACAGAGTGGGGGTCGCCTTCTAAGATAGAGCGATCCATAAATGCGCCCGGGTCGCCTTCGTCTGCATTACAAACCACATACTTTTGGTCGGCGTGGTTTTTGCTTGCAATCTCCCATTTCAATCCAGTAGGGAATCCGCCGCCACCACGACCGCGAAGCCCCGATTTTTTAATAATTTCAATAGTAGCTTGAGGATTATTGGTTTCTAACACAGAAGCTAAAGCGGCATATCCGCTGCGTGCCAAATAATCTTCAATATTTTCGGGGTTGATGAACCCGCAGTTGCGCAAAGCAATTCGTATTTGTTTTTTTGTATTTTCCATAGAAACCCTCTTATTTTATAGTTCAACTTTTTCGTAATTCACAGGTATCACACCGTCTAACATTTCGTTTCCGGCAAAATATTTAGCAACAAGCTCTTCAGCTTTTAAGGGAGAGATATAGCCAAACACTACAGGCTCTTGCCCGGGCTTGGTTACCTCTACAGTAGGTTCTGCATAACAATAGCCCATGCAGCCGGTTTGAGTGACTACAGCAGGGATGCCACGCTTATTACATTCGTTGGTTATCACTTCCATCACATGTTTTGCACCGGAAGCAATACCGCAAGTTGCCATAGCCACTTTTACCTGAATGGTATGATCGCCTTGCGCTCTAAGCTTTTGAACAGACTGAAGATCTTCTCTTTTTTTCTTCAAATCTGATAACGATTTAATTTTTTCCATTTGAATATATTATTTTGATTTATAAATACTTAATCCTTACATTGGTTCATAAACAAGCGCTCTTTCAATGGTCGCGAAAGTATATAAAATGTTAAGATAATAGTTGTTAATATGAATAAGTTTTAAGGCTAAAGTACTAAAATTTGCAACATTTTCTTTTTTAAAGATTTAAAGATTTAAAAATTAAAGTTTAAAGATTAAGGCTGTCAATATATTTTTTCTGTCCAAATATGTCTGTTGAACTTTTTATTATCAGATTCTGATAAAGAAAACTAAAATCATCTATTTTTGCGCCCTGATTCTATCACATAACGTTGGAGGTTAAAAAAATGATAAAAAAACTTCTGTTTTCATTTTATTTTACATCTGTTTTCTGTTTCATTTCTGCACAAAGCACTTATGAAGGTTTTTGGCTTCCACAATTTTTAAAAGATTACAACTGTAAAGAATTGGAGAGACTTGGTCTCGAAATCCCCTGCAATTCTTTGTATAGTACAACCTCCCAATCACTGTTTAACGGTGTCGTGCAGTTTAATTACAACTTAGGCACGGGTTCAATCGTTTCAGAAGAGGGACTAATATTAACGGGCTATCAAACTGCATATTCTTATATTGTGCAACATTCTACCAAAGAGAACAATTTGATTCAGATGGGTTTTTGGGCAAATTCTAAGGGAGAGGAACTGCCTTGCCATAGACTCTCCGTGCGTTTCTTTATTCGTATGGAAGATGTTACTACACTTATATTCAACAGCATTCCAAAAAACTCTTCTTCTGATATGCAGGACCTGTGGATTCAAAACAGAATTCAGGAATTGGTAGCCATCTATTCAAAAGAAGGAAGATATGTGGTTGAAGTAAAGCCTTTTTATAAAGGAAACAATTATTATATGTTTATTTATGAAGAATATAATGATATAAGATTGGTGGGAGTGCCTCCGGTGAGTATTGGAAAATTTGGCGGAGAGACTGATAATTGGGTGTGGCCAAGACATAGCGGAAACTTTTCTTTATTAAGGATTTATGCAGATCAATTAGGAAATCCGGCAAATTATGATCCTGCTAATATCCCTCTTCGTTCAAAATATTGTTATCCTATTTCATTAAATGGCTTTTCTAAAGATGACTTAACTATGGTGTTAGGATTTCCAATCTCTACCAATCGTTTTATGACCTCGTATGAAATTTCACACTTGCTTACCAAAATTAATCCTGCTTTTTTGGATGCCTGCGATGCCATACTCCCTACAATCCAAACTGCCATTTACAGCAATGAAATTATCAGGTTAAAATATAGCGATTGGTTTTCAGGTTTGGCAAACAACTGGAAGCAAAAAAAAGGAGAGAGTTATAGTTTACAAAGATTTAACGCAATTCAGCGTAGAGAAGCGCGAGAGAACCGCGTAAGAAACTGGATTGAAAGAGATTCAACTCGAGTAACAGATTTTAAAAACCTTTTTGAAGATATTCAAACTACTTGTGCAGGTTTAGACCTGCTCTCAGAACAATATTTCTGGTTTTCAAATCTATCACTCCTTTCTTCAAAAATGCTCATGCTACCTTTTCACTTAAGGACTATAAAGCCTGAAAAAGGAGAATGTTTCACCCACCAGCAAAGAGAAATAATGTTAGAGAATTACAGAAAACTAACGGTTAACATTGATCTTCCGACAGAACTAAAAATTATTCAAGCTTCATGGCGGTTGTGGCAACGAATTGCAAAACCCCAGCGACCCTCGCTGCAAGCCTATATTCAAAAATATTTCAATGGAGATGAAGCTGCTTTTCAAAATGCCATAGTAAACAATTCAATTTTTACAAACGAAAAACAGTTTAAAAAATATTTGAAACGAGCTTCGGTAAATAGTTTTGAGAGGGATCCGCTTGTACGTTATTACTATCTGAATATGGAGTATTTAGCTAAAGGAGAACTACGCCTCAAAGCCTATCGGGATGCACTTGAGCCATTGCAGAAAAAGTATTTATCTGCCCTTCGAGAGTTGCGCTATGAAAATGACCGTTCCATGTATCCTGATGCCAACGGAACACCCAGACTGTCGTACGGAAAAGTCTCTGACTACTCACCTTCAGATGGAGTAAACTATAGCTATTACACCACATCCGAAGGAATCATTCAAAAAGAGATACCGGGGCACCCTGAATTTTCTATTCCTGAAAAACTAAAAACCTTGCTAACAAACAGGAATTTTGGAGAATATGTAATTGACGAACATCTCCCTGTGTGTTTTATCACAAACAACGACATCGCCGGTGGAAATTTAGGCTCTCCTGTATTAAATGCTAAAGGAGAACTTATTGGCTGCACTTTCGACGGAAATTGGGAAGCATTAACAAATAATATTATCTATAATGCTGAACGACAACGAGCTATCGTTGTTGATATTAGATATATTCTATTCATTATTGAAAAATACGCTGAAGCGGAAAACATTTTGAAAGAACTTAACTTCCCGAAAAATTGAACCTTTAAATCATTAAATCATTAAATCATTAAATCATTAAATCATTAAATCATTAAATCATTAAATCCCTATTTTTGCGCCCTCAATTAAAGAGTTGGCTCTGTAGTTCAATGGATAGAACGAAAGTTTCCTAAACTTTAAATTCGGGTTCGATTCCCGGCGGAGCTGCAAAATCTGAAAATCAGATAGTTGCACACAGTTTCAATGAAAAGGTGTGTCAAAATCGTGCCAAACCTTTGCCACTTTTACAAACAAGTAAAAAGGGGTAAAAAAAATGTGCTTAATTCAAACCTCCCTGCTTAACCAAAAGGCATTAGTATTCAACTATATGCCTGCAAAATTATGTAAAAACAAATCCGGATGGATTATTGAGTTTTATGTGGAGAATCCTATTACTTATGAAATGTGCCGAATACGAAAGCGTGTGCATTTCATTAAAAAAAGATATGAATCCGCGAGAGATGCCGAAAGCCATTGCCAAAAGATTATTTTTGATATTAATACAATGTTTCCATAAAAATCGCACTGAATACCGGACTCATAGGTGCCATCGGTTGTTTGGCTGCCGTATTGAATGTTTTCGGCTTCAATCTCCGCAAAACGATCGCCAACGTTAAAAACTACTTTCTTTGTGTTAACGTCTATTAAATCAACACTTTTAACTTCTTCCACCGGCGCAATTATCAGCTTGGTGTAATCCGGCGCACAGCATTTCGTGAAGAAAGCTGCCGCGCACATCATACCTTCCATTCACTTTTTTAAAGTTATTTTCTATCCACCGGAACACCGCCGGCCGAACACGAATGGTTATAGATGCCATCTCTGTTTTTTTTGCAAATATAGATTTTTAGTAGTTTTTTGTTTCTGAAAAAAAGTGTTCTATTAAAAAAAATGACAAAATTTTTCTATGTGTGCAAAAAAAATATCTTTGCCGGCAAATATTTTCAGATGAAAAGCGAATTTAGAAATAAACTTATACTCGGTGATAATTTAATAGAATTGCAAAAATTGCCCGATGAGAGCGTGGATTTAATCTATTTAGATCCACCGTTTTTCAGTAATAAAACGTATGAAGTTATTTGGGGCGATGATGGTGAAAAACGCAGCTTCGACGACCGCTTTGCAGGCGGAATTGATCACTATATAAGTTGGTTGAAAATTCGTGTACGACAAATGCACCGCGTGTTAAAACCCACGGGAAGTATTTTTCTGCATTGTGATTGGCACGCCAATGCAGAAATTAAAATTGACGTCCTCAATAAGATATTTGGACGAAATAATTTCAGAAATGAAATTATTTGGCACTATTATAATAAATTGCCTGATAACAGAAAAGGAGTTTTTACAAGGGGAACAGATACGATTTTTTGGTACGTAAAAAATCATAATGTTGAATATTGTTTCAATTCATTAATCGAAAAAAGAGAAAATCCGGTTAAGCAATTAATGCGAAAAAAAGTTGATGGAAAGGCAATTAACGCAAGAGATGAGCAAGGAAATTTAATGTATCAAATTAGAGAAGAAAAACTTATAGATAATGTTTGGAAAATTTCAATGTTGCAACCTGCCGACAAAAAAGAACGCATTGGCTACCCCACTCAAAAACCTGAAGAATTATTGAGAAGAATTATTGAGGCAACGACAAATGAAGGAGACACTGTGCTTGACCCATTTGTAGGCGGTGGAACTACGATTGCAGTTGCAGAACGACTGAACCGAAAATGGATTGGAATAGACCAGTCGGTTATGGCTATTAAAGTTTCGGATTTACGGTTGAAGAAACGGCAAAACGAATTGTTTTTCAATGACTATGACGTAATTTTACCAACATTCAATTTAAAGGAATTAATGGAAGATGATGGTAAAAAGTTTGAGATATTTATTATTGATAAATACGGCGGTATCCCAAACTTGAAAGGCGGAAAAGACCTTGGTATTGACGGACACACCCAAATAGGAACGCCAATTCAAGTAAAAAAATGGAACAAACCAATAGGAAGAGAAGTGCTTGATTCTTTTGTAACAGCAATTCAACGCGATGAC
>Ga0123353_10000321_pt1 | contig 59258 bp, 44 predicted proteins | sample TergutLab28metaG_3_FD_92763 | JGI IMG/M metagenome (GOLD analysis project Ga0123353, IMG submission 92763) | Labiotermes labralis P3 segment gut microbial communities from Petit-Saut dam, French Guiana - Lab288 P3 | ecosystem: Host-associated > Arthropoda: Insects > Digestive system > Gut ... | reverse complement strand
TCGCGCCCATGAGGAGGACGGCGTTGTTGTTCTGGACGCAGCCGTCCGCTCATGGCCGCCCTTGAAAGCCCGTTGCTTGCGGTGGGACTTCCCGGTGTTCAACCCCGCGCCCGGTCTGGACGAAACCGCCCTGCGCCCGGATCGGCCACGCCGGGCGAAGAAGGACAAAGGCGGGGATGGTGGCGATGGTGGTGGCGGCAATGGCGTGGTAGCCAAACGATGGACGGCCGAACGGTTCGTCGAGGCGTTCGTGACGGCGGAGCCTGTCAGCAAGGTGGCCATTCTGGCCCTGGCCGTCGAGGCTGGGGTGAGTCGGCGCGAGGCTAAGAACCTTCTGGCAATATCCGAAGCCCGCTGCCTGATTCGGAAACACGAAATGCCGGAAGATCGTCGCCGCGCCTACTACGCCCGATCGTAACCGTGACCCGCTCGCGGCCATGCGAAAATTGAAAACTATATGTATCGCGCGCACCCCCCATCCCCCCCGTGGGTGCGTAAGAACGCACCACGGGGCGGGGTAGGCCGGGCGCGCGAAAACAAACCCGGCGACGATGTGAACCGTTGCACCGACCATCGTTCCCGTGGCATCGTCACCAGCATGGTCACCACCATCGTTGTCACAAAGAGCATCGAGTTTCGTTTCATTGGGTGCCGCCCTTCGGGGGCGGCACCCAATGAAACGAAACCCTGCCGGACAGGGACCACCCCAGGTCGCGGGTCCTTCCGAAAAGTCGCTGACGGAATAGCGCGGAGGGAACGGGAAGCGCCCAAGTTTGTTTCGTTCGACAGCGTGTGTTTTTTCGTTTTCGACGGGGGCAGGCATGAGGATTGACCTCCACGGCGGTGGCAAACGCACCGGCAGCAACTACACCAGCAAAGGAGACGAAAATCATGAAGATTGAGCAATGGGACATCCTACTGTCGAATCTGCGGCGGCGCTCGAACCATCGTCGCCCCGTGCTCTCTGGGGCGATGGTGAGCAACACCGCCGCCCCTCCTGCCCTGCAAGATGACCAGCAGAGGCAGGCCGTGCCAGTTCGCGTTACAAGGCCCGCCGGACACAACGGGCGGCTTTGCCATCTGCGCGGCCTTTGGGCGCGATTTCACGCGCCGACGGTCGGCGGTGCGTGGCGATCGGCGTTTCATCGCCCAAAGCCAACGCTGACCGCGGCGCGGGGTGTTTCAGAGGGTCAGGCGCAGCAGGGGAACCAAGCCCGACGGAAAAACGCACCGCCGACAGCGACGCACCGAAACACAACCGAGTCGAACCTCGTCCGAAAAGGGCGTGGTTCGACCCGGCGTGTTTCGCGGCGGTTGCAATCAGCAACGCGCGGCGTTATCTTACTGCGGTAAGGCCATCGCCCGAAATCATGGCCACGACGTCGATCTTCACCGTTTCGGGCAAGGTTGCCCACGCCGTCAGCACGGCGGCAAGGTGCGAATCGCTCCAGGCGGCGACTTCCGCCCAGACGGGGAGTTTGGCGGTGAGTGATTCGCCAGCCGATTCGCAAGTGTCCAATTTGTCCGCATCTGCGAAAAAGCCGTTTTCAATTTCGGATTTGCTGTGGTGTCACGCGATGCCATCGGCCGGCTGGTCTTCGCCTTTGGGGCGGTGTTTCCATCGGCGGTGTGCCCAGAGGTATTGTTCGGGGTCGTGGCGGATGACGCGTTCCAGGGCGGCGGTATATTCCTGCGTGATCCAGAGCACGGGGTCGTCGCGGTCGGCCCATTCGGACGGCTGAATGATCCGTTCGACGCCCAGCTCGAATACGAACGGCGTGCCCGTTCGCCGGCCGAAACCCACCACGATCGGCACGTCGTATTCCATGGCCATCAGGGCGATGGTTTTGAACGTGGACGCTTTTCGGCCAAAAAAATCCACGAACGCGCCCTTCTTCCCCGCGTCCTGATCGGCGATGAACGCGACGACGCTGCGGCGGGCGAGCACGTTCTGGACGGCCTCGGTCGCGCCGCTCTTGTCGACGATCTGCATGCCCATCCGCTCGCGAATGCCCAGAATATGTTCGTTGAGATACGGATTGTTCAGCCGCCGCGCGACCGCCACCGTCGGAAACCCCAGCGTCGCCAGCGTGTACCCGACAATCTCCCAGTTGCCGTAGTGCCCCGTGAGCATCACCAGGCCGCGAGGATTCGTCAGCAACAGCCGCAACGCCTCCGGCATGTTGTCGCCAAACCGAATGTGCCTCCGCCACGTGGCGCGCGTGATCTTCCGCGTGGTGAGCATCATCTCCAGGCCGAGATATACCAGGTGCCGCAACGACTGCTGCGCGACCGCGAGGACTCTGGCCTCAGGCCAGTCGGGAAAACTCCGCCGCACGTGCTCGACGGCCCGGTGCCGATGCTTGCGGTCGAAGCGGAACATCATGTCGCCCAGCCACCCCGACACCGCGTACGACACGGCCACGGGAATCATGCAAATAAACATCTCCCCCAGCCGGGCGGCCTGGCAGGCGAGATAATCCACTACCTTGTTTCGCGGTTTTCCCATGTCGGTGAACAGCGTAAGACGTGCAAGGACGCCGGTCAATAGCGACAAGCGACAAGTGACAAGCGACAAGAGCAGGAAAGTTTGGTCTTTCAAAACGTTCACACTACGCGAGAACGTGAAATAAAAACGGATTTTCCTACTCTTGTCGCTTGTCACTTGTCGCTGCTGTTTGCGAAAGCGTCTCCGCCAGCATCGGGTGAGTGTCGAACATCCAGTGCAACCATTTCGCCTGCCGCCGAGGCGCGTCGATCGCGTCGTCGGGCGGCGTGGCGCCGAGATGGTCCGCCAGTTTCGTCATTGCCGCGGCGAACGCCTCCGCGTCGCCGGTCATTTGCAAGGCCAATTCATTCGCCTGCCGCTCCTGATCCCGCAGCCAGGCCATGTACAGCGGCTGAAGCAGGAGGCAGGTCAGCCAGGCCAAAAACGTTGCCGGCGCGAGAGGTTCCAGAAATTTGGTATCGTCGCCCGCCAGCAACAGCAGCCAGGTTGTAAACATCGCCACACCGACAAAATTGGCCACCAACGCCGCCCGCCTCGCCAAACGCGAATGGTTCAACCGATGATGCGCCAACTCGTGCGCGAACACCGCCAGCCGCTCGCGAGGCGAAAGACAGGCCATGAAATCCTGGCCGAAGAAAAACTCCGCTGTCCGCCCCGACATTCGATATGCCGCTGGCCCTGGCGACCGGTCGCTTGCCTCGTCGCCCACGCGCAAAACGTACGACGACCGTTCCACGCCGACGCGATCGGCCAATGCCCGCAACGGCTCGGCCCACGCATCCTCTGCGACCGAACGGAATTTCCGCCACGACGCGCGGTCGCCGGGGGACACGAAGACGGTTTGAAGAAATATCACAAACGTCCCTAAAATCAGCACCGGAGAGACGATCAGTCCCAGTTCAAGGGGAAACCACACCGCCTTCGAAGCCTCGGCCAGGAGAGACAGAAACATCGCCAGCCAAAACAAGCCGAAGAACCTCATCGCTCGGGAGACGGCAAAAAGAAAGATCGTGGTATGTACGTGGGACCAGCGAAATTTCCCCCGCCGGATCGCCAGGCCAAAGGCTATGGCGAACACGATGGCGACGTAACATGCGAGCATCCCTCCCATCGTCTCCACCGACCCCCATCGTTTCACCAGCGACGCCGGCAGCGTCATCCACACTGCCAGCAGCACCGCTTCCGTGGCGAAGATCGCCAGGCGGTATACCGGCGGCAGTGGCGAGTTGGCGGTAACGCGGGCCATGCGGGGATTGTACCGTGGTGGATCGCGAAGGGTTAGGGAGGAATGTGGGATTTCAGGATGGATGAAGATCGGGCTTGCCGGTTTGCGCTGCAGGACGTTGTATACCCAAGAACATTTTGTTTTACACAACGTCCTACAGCGCAAACAGGCAAGCCCGATCCGCGTCGATTCTTATACTGTTTATTATCCCCGCTAAAACGAGTTGTCGAAACGATCCGTAAAAAAATTCGCGGAAATTCGCGTAATGCACGGCAGGTCGTTGCACGAGGGGCGTGTTCGGTTACAATGGCGAAATCGAAACGTTATATGGAGAGACGAGATTATGGCGATTAAAGCGATTGATCTTCGCCGCGGCATGGCGGTGAGTTACGAAGACGGGCTGTGGTCCTGCGTGGACAACCAGAAGGTCGCCAAGGGCAACTGGCGAAGCTACCAGGTGATTCAGCTCAAGAACATCAAAACCGGGCAACTGATCGAGAAGCGGTTCCACACCGACGACGCGTTCGACGAAGTGTTCCTCGAACGCAAGACGATGGAGTACCTCTACACCAGCGGCGACAACCACGTCGTCATGGACATGCAGACATACGAGGAGTTCAACCTGCCGGCTGATATGATCGGCGACGCCAGCGTCTACCTCACGCCGAACCTGCCGATCCAGGTGGGCATCATCGACGAAAAACCCGTCACCATCGAACTGCCCAACACGGTCGAATTGCTGATCGTGGACACGCCGCCGGAAGTCAAGGGCGCCACGGCCACCAATCAGCAAAAGGAAGCCGTCTGCGAAGGCGGCGCCCGCATCCGCGTGCCGGCGTTCATCAACAACGGCACGACGGTCAAGGTCGACACGCGAACGGGCGAATACCTCGGCAAGGCGTAGTGGCGAGGGTACCTTTCTTTTTACCACAGAGGCACAGAGACCCACAGAGAGTGGGCACTGGGTGCTCGTGGAGTGTTTCGCAAGGGCTTGCATCTTTGCGTTGCAGGATAGTGTGGACTACAAAACGTTCGTTCGTACACAACGTCCTGCAGCGCAAAAAGACGAGCCGGTGAAAACAACTTCTCGAACCCAATATCCACTCTCTGTGGTTCTCTGTGTCTCTGTGGTAAAAGGACTGATGCCCTACAGCCGTCCCGCCCCCTTGCAGGCGGTGGTAGCGAAAATCGGGCAGTCGTGGCCGAACGTGGTGGCGAAGGCCTGTTGAACGGTTCTTGTGACGGCTTGGGCGTGCCCGACCTCGGCGAGGAGGATCGCGCAGCCGCCGAAGCCGCCGCCTGTCATGCGGGCGCCATACACGCCTCGGCAACTCCGGGCCGTCTCGACGATCAGGTCCAGCTCCGCGCAACTGACCTGGTAATCGTCCCGCAGCGACCGGTGCGAGCCGAACATCAACTCGCCGAAATGTACGTAATCGCCCACCTGCAACGCCTCAACGGCTTCGAGTGTCCGCGCGATTTCGCCCACGACGTGCCGTGCCCGCATCAGTTCCGGGCCGGTCAAGCTTGCATCGGAGGCCGCCAGGGCCAGCGTGTCCTCGTCGACGTCCCGCAGCGCGGCCACGCCCAGCGTGGCGGCGGCGGCTTCGCACTGTTTCCGCCGGACGGCGTATCCGCCGTCGGTGAGGGCGTGCTTGACCCGCGTGTCCGCCACCAGCAATGTCAACCGTGGATCGGCGAATGGAATCTGTTGTGTCAAGCCGGTGCGGCAGTCCAGCAGCAGCGCGTGGCCGGCCTGACCCAGAATCGAAATCGACGGGTCCATGATTCCCACGGGCGCGCCCGCGAACTCGTGCTCGGCCTGCTGGCACAGCCGGGCCAACTCGCTGCCGCCCACCGCGTCGGGGCCGTCCCACGCGGCCAACAGGGCCAGGGCCGTCGCGACCGACATCGCCGCCGACGACGACAGTCCGCCGCCGATCGGCACGGTGCTGTCGAACAAAATATCCACGCCCGCGCCGCCCACGTCGAGGCCGAACAACCCCGCCGCCACGCCGCGGCTGTAGTTTGCCCACGCCGGCTCGCCAGGCCGGATCGTGCCAGCCAAATCGAACACCGCCTCCGACTCCATCTGCCGCGACCGCAGCCGAACCCGCGAATCCTCCCGCGGCGCGTACGCGGCCCGCACCTCCAGACCGATCGCGATCGGCAGCACGAAGCCGTCGTTATAGTCCGTATGCTCGCCGATCAAGTTCACCCGCCCCGGCGCGCGAACTCCCCCCGCGGCAGGCCGACCGAAGTGCTCACGAAAGTGTCGCTGAAGCTTATTCATAGTCCCGTCAGTTTTCATGCGGCAAACGGTATCAGCAGATCCGAGCGAACGCAAGCGCTCGGCTCGGAGACTTTCCATTCTCACGGCGCGAGGGAATTGCCCGTTCGAGGGAACCGCTCAGCCAATAGCCAGTAGCCAGTAGGTATGGAAGGACGAGGGCGAAAAGGCAATGAGAGCGGCAACGATTGTCATGTGGCGAAAGCCCCGGATCGTGGGACGAAGAATAAACTTCGCCATACCTGATGGCTACTGGCTATTGGCTGAACGATTCCCTCGAACGAATGTCTCCGTACGCCACGAAAACGGAAGGCCCGTCGCCCCGGCTTTTGATGGAAGTTAGCCTTGCCTGGCGATTAGGCGGTCGCGTATAATGCAGCGTTGGTGTAAATCGATCGGTTGCTGGCCGGGCGGCCACGACCCGCGCTGTGGTGTGCATGCGACGAAGTTCACACAAGGATAGGCCATGAAACGAGTATTAAGTTTGGCGCTTGTGGTGTCTGTGATGACGGGCGTGACGGCATGGGGGCAGGAGGCTCCGGCGATTCAGCCGCCTCCGCCGCTGCTGCCCGAACCGCTGTACAAGCGGGTGGAAGTGGCGATCGATAAGGGCGTGCAGGCCATCAAGGCTGCCCAGTTACCCGACGGCAGTTGGGGCCCGTACGGCGAGGAAGCCGGCGGCCATTACTACCGTTCCGGCCTGACGGCGCTGGCGCTGTATGCCCTTCTGGAAGCCGGCGAGCCCGCGCAGGATCCGAACATCGTCAAGGGGCTGGAGTGGCTCTCCGAAGCGCAGAAGAGGGAGACCAAGCACGATCCGAAGGTGCCCAATCCGACCAATCCCAACTGGCCTCGGTCCTACGAGGTGGGGCTGCGATGCAACGTGTGGTACCTGGCCAATCGTCAGACCAACAGCAAATACGCCCGCGAGATGAAGAGCGACGGGGAATTGCTGGAGAAATCCACCGCCGACGGCAGTTTTACGTATATCACCAACGGCAACCCGATGGCCGGCGGCGACAATTCTACGTCGCAGTTGGCGCTGCTGGGCATCTACATGGCCACGAGCGACGGGTACGAGTTGAGCGACCGCTACTGGGCCTTGTGCATGAGGCACTGGGTCAAGACGCAGCGTCCCGACGGCGGGTTCGGATACACCGGTACCGCCGATTCCACCGGCACGATGACGTCGGCGGGTTTGGCCAGCCTGTTCATCTGCTATGACAAGCTGTTCTATAAGGATTTCCGCAACTGCAACGTGGAGGCCGACTTCATCGCCATCGAGAAGTCCCTGAAGTGGCTCGACGACCGGTATCAGGCCATGTTGCAGGGCAGGGCTCCGACCGGCAGCGACGTGTACTACCTCCTGTACGGTGTGGAGCGCGCGGGGTTGGCGAGCGGGTACAAATATTTCGGCACCACCGACTGGTTCAACCTCGGCGCCGAGTGGCTGCTGCGGCAGCAGGACCCCGACACGGGCGTGTTCCGGGGCGGATTCGGACCGGTCGTCAGCACGGGGTTCGGCGTATTGTTTTTGGTCCGCGGGCGAAACTCCGTGGTGTTCAACAAATTGCAGTTCGACAGCGACGGTGGCGGCGGAAGGACGGACAAAACCGACTGGAACTGCCGCCCCCGCGACCTGGCCTTTTTAACAGGCTGGATCAACAACGTGATTCTGGAAACGCCCATCAACTGGCAGATCGTCAACCTCAAGACGTCGGTGGAAGACTGGCACGACGCGCACATTTTGTACATTGCCGGCTCGAAGGCGCCGAAATTCTCGAAGGCGGATAAGGAAAAGCTCAAACAGTTCGTGTTGCAGGGCGGCACGATTTTCAGCGTGACCGAGTGTAACGGCGTGCGATTCGCCGAGGGCATGAAGAACTTGTACAAAGAGATTTTTCCGGAATACCCGATGACGAAAGTCGACGCGGGGCATCCGCTGTACACCATTCGCCGGGCGGCGAATCTTCGCGGCGACCCGGCCCTGGAGTGGATCACCAACGGTATCCGCCCGCTGGTGGTGCATTGCGACGTGGACCTGGCCAAGAGTTGGCAGATGAACACGACCGGCACCGAGGTCAAGAATTTCCACATGGGCAACAATCTGTTCATGTACGTCACCGACGCCAGGCCCAAGAAGCGCGGGCATTTCATTTGGCCGGCGGAACTGGAAAAGGCGCCCGACGGCCCGGCCATCGAAATCGGCCGCGTGCAGTGGAAAGGTTCGTGGAACCCCGAGCCGCAGTCGCTGGAGCGGTTCGCGAGACTGATGACCACGGAAACCCGGCTGAACGTGCAGGTGTTGAAGGACGGCGTCAAAGCCGCTGACGCGGGCAAGAGCAAGGCGAAGATTCTCGTGCTCAGCGGCATTGGCGAGTTGACGCTGACGACGACGGAAAAGAACGCCCTCAAGGAATACGTCACCAGCGGCGGGACGCTGGTAGTTGACCCCGCCGGCGGCAACGACGCGTTCGCCCGCAGCGCCGGGCCGGTCCTGGACAGCATCTTCGGCATGGGCAAGATCGTGCCCCTCACGGGCAGCGCGGACATCTTCAACGCCGACGCGTTCCAGAACGGCGGCGGATACATCTTCTACGACAAGGACGGCAAGGCCACCCAGGACCCCAAGGAGTACGTCTACCGCCGGGCCGCCAACCCGATCACGAAGCTGAAAATCCGCCCGAAAACGCAGGACCGCCTTGCGGCCGGCCCGGGCACGGGCGGGGCGCTGATGATCGACTCGATGGATCCCCGGTTCCGCCACATGAAAATCGGCAACCGCGTGGGCGTGTATTTCAGCCGCGAGGATTTCACCAACGCCGGGCTGGTGGGGTATCAGTCCCACGGCGTCGACGGGTACGACCCGCAGGGCAACTACGAAAGTCCGCCCTACCTGCTGATGCGCAACATCGTGCTGGTGGCGGTCGACAAGGCGGCGGCGCAGGTTCCACAGCCGGCGGCGCCGGTCGTGCCCGCGGACGCGCCCGCGGAGACCGAGACGGCGGCGAAGTAAACTCGAATTTCGAAGCACGAAATACGAAACAAATTCCAAAAACTCAAACGGCACCGCCACGGGAGCGTCAAAACGCGTGGCGGTGCCGTTTACGTTTGGAGTTTGTTGATACGGTAGTATCGCAGAGGTATGGTTTCGATGTGGAAGACAAAACGATTGGCCTTCCCAGCCTCGCGCGGAATTGCCGGCACACAGCCGCGAAGCGGCGTCGTTTTTAGCCCAGGGCGAGCGTATTCGCAAGCCCTGGGTTACAAGGTTTTTTTCTCCTCATCGCGCCCTGACGCCACTGGCCGAGGTCGCTCACGCGTTGTGTACGGCATCGAACGACGCGCACGTTTCCCTGTTCACGTCGTTCGATGCCGCCTTCGCGCGACGGTATGATATGCGGCCAGTGGCGTCAGCGAACGATTATAGAGAAGGAAGAAGACCTCACCCAGGGTTCGCCGAGTACGGCTCACCCTGGGCTAAAAACGACGCCGCTCCGCGGCTGTATACCGGTGATTCGACGCGGGACCGGGGAGGCCCGCTCGATTTGTCTTCCACATCAAGACCACACACCTGCGGTGCCACAATCTGAATTTGTTTCGGATTTCGAATTTCGTGCTTCGGATTTGAATAAATCATGGCGTGGCGGGCGTGTGTCTTTTGTAGAATAGGGCTGCCGCGTGTCCATTTTTTGCGGCGTGCGCGGGATGTTTCTACGGGTTGGTGATCGACACATGGTTTGATTTGGCAACGCGGCGTCCGACGGTTGGCGGTGTTGGCCGATCGTTGGGGTTTCCTCCGCGGAGGACAAGGGAATGAGGACGCGCAAGAATCGTGGATCGTGGCTGCGGGCCCGCGTCGGCGACGACGCGACGGACGCGCGGGCGAGCCGTCCGCGCCACGGGGAGTTCGTCTCGTCCGCGCGGGCGTCGGTGGCGGCGCTGGCGGTGGTCGTGGCGATTGTCGCGGGGATGGCGTTGTTCCACCAGCAGGCCGGGGCGCAGGTCATCCTCCGCGGCGGGCCCGTCATGGTACCGGGTCCCATCGTTGTCGACAGGCCTGGCAACACCAAAGGCCCGCGGATGATTCTCGTCAATTCCGACGACGAGTACGCGTCCTATCTTGCCGAGGCGATTGATTTTCTCGAAGCCCGCCAATACGACGAAGCGATTCGTATTCTCCAGGAGTTGATGCGGATGCCCAACGGCGGCTACGTGCCGACCGGCTCGCCGGGCGTTTTCCGAGGGTTGCGGTTGCAGGCGGCCGAGGCGTTGACGTATCTCGATGCCGACGGCCTGAAGCGATATCGCATGATGTACGACACCCGCGCGCGGGAGTTGTATAACGAAGCCGTCGCGGGCGACGTGGCGAAACTTCGCACGGTGGCTCAGATTTACGCGCAGACGAGTTTCGGCGCCCGGGCGGTCGAACGGCTGGGGGCGGTGTATTTCGATCAGGGCCGGTTCGCCCAGGCGGAGGGGGTGTGGAAATCCCTGCTGCCCAGTGCGGGGTTGGAGTCGCCCGACCGCGCGGTGCTGCTGGCGAGGCTGGCGGCGGCGAGTCATTTCGCCGGCCACACCGCCGACTGCGACGGCTATCTCGCGATGTTGAAGGAGCAGCACGAAGGCGCCCGCGGCGAGATGGGCGGGCAGATGCGGGATCTGGCCGAGTACGTCGCGTCGCTTCGCGAGATTGATCCGGCGTCGATTGTCACGGGCAGCACACGCGAGGTGTTTGTGCAGGGTTGGCCCGGCCTGGGCGGGGTGCCCAGCGGGACGGCCTTGATGGACGACAGCCACGTTCTGCTGGAGCCTCGCTGGACGGTGGCGGGCAAGGGCGACCGGGTGGATCCGTCGCGGCTTCGCGACTCGCTGCTGGCGATGTCGGAAGTGCTGAACAATCCGATGTTCCGCGCGAACAACAACAATAACACGAGCGTTCGCGTGGAACTGGATCGCGGGCACGTGACGGTGCGGGGGACGGTCAGCGGCTCGGCGGTTCAGCCGTTCACGATGCCGCCGGCGGTCGAGCCGGTGGTCGTCGGCGACGCGGTGATCCTCCGCACCAGCGACGCGGTGGTCGCCGTCGACATCGTGACGGGCAGGCCGATCTGGAAAACGGGAGGCCCGGAAAACGCCGACCTGAAAATGGAACGCTCCATTTCCATCCCGGACGGCTACTACGGCTATTACTACGGCGGCATGTTGCATCCCGACATGGGCCGCTACCGCATCACGGTGGGCGCGAACCGGATTTACCTGGTCAGCAGTTTTCGGCCTTCCGTGAATCCGTATGTTTTCCGCGACATCAACCGCATGGGCGTCGACCGCAGCCAGTTGGGGGACACGTCGCGGCTGATTGCGATTCAGATCGACCCGGAGAACCCGACGTCCCCCGACCGGCAGGGCAAGCGCGTCTGGGAACTGGGCATGGGCAAAGGCAGCGACGACCTGATCCGGTCGGGCAAGTTTCTCTCGGCCCCGACGTACCACAACGGCCTGCTGTACGTGATGCTGGAGTACATCGATGCGTATCACCTGGTCTGCCTGGACGCCGACACGGGCACGATGCGGTGGCGGACGATGATCGCGCAGTCGCCGTCGCAGCAGAACCCGTATGGGATGCAGGAGACGATGGGGCGGGCGGCGCCGCCGGCAGTCGAGGACGGCCGCGTGTACGTGGCCACCAACGGCGGCGTGGTGGCGGCGGTGGAGGCCGACAGCGGCCTGCCGCTGTGGGCGTATCAGTACATGCCCCGCGGCGCGTCGGCCATGTACTATCGCGGGGGGATCCAGATCGGTTCGACGCCGGGACTGAACCCGATCATCGTGACGGGCGGGCGGGTGTTGGCGCTGCCGGCCGACAGCGCGCAGTTGCTCTGCCTGTCGGCGGAGACGGGCGAGCCGCTCTGGTCGCCCCTGATGCGGCGGGATCTGAACGATTTGAGTTATATTGACGACCGCCGCGTGCTGCTCTCGGGCGGCGGACTGATGATTATCGACACGACGACGGGCGAGGAAATCTGGCCGGCGGACAAGGCCGAGGTCGGCAACCTGGGCATCGTCGGCAGGCCGGCGGTGAGCCGCACGGCGATTTTGGCCAGCGGGCAGGACTGCCTGTATCGGCTGACGCTTTCGGATTATCGCCTCACGCAGGCGGAGATGAAGAGTCCGTACGGCGTGCTGGGGAATCTGGTGTGCGTCGACGGCAAGTTGATCGCCGCCAATGCGGCGGGCGTTTGCGCGTACTTCAATTATGAGGAGGCGTTCCGGCAGTTGTCGCTTCGCGTGGAGGCCCAGGCGGCGGCCGGCACGTCGGCGACGGACTTGCTGTTCCAGCGGGCGCAGTTGTCGTTCACCGACAGCCGGTTCGACGCCTGCCTGGCGGATCTGGCCGCGTGCGCCAAGGCCGTCGGCGACACGGACACCGCCCTGCGTGCCCGGCTGACGCCGTGGTTCTACCGCGCCCACGTCGGGGCGGCCAATCACTCCGAAAACCCCGCCGACATGCTGGCGCATTTCACCAAGGCCTCCGAATACGCCTCCACCGACCAGGAGCGGGCGCACCTGATGATTCGGATGGTGAAGTATTATCGGAAAACCGACAACCTCAAGCAGGCGTTGACGATCGCACAGCAGTTGGGCGAGACGTATGGGCAGGAGAGTCTGGTAGACGTAAAGATCGGCCTCGACGCCGACGATCGCGTCCGCACGACCGAGGCGATGCCGGAAAAACCAGGCCGCACGCTGGCGCAGGAGTATATTGGCGCGATGGTGGCGACGGAAGCGGGCAGGGCCGCCTATGCCGAACATGACGCCCAGGCCAAGGCAGCGCTGGAGCAGGCCAGCGCGGCGCACGATCCCGCCGCGTTGGAACAGGTGGCCGGCCGGTGGCCTCACTCGATCCATGCCGAGACGGCGCTCTTCCGGGCGGCGGAGGAATACACGCTGCAACTGCCCTCGCTGACGGGCGAGCCGCGCAAGGAGGCGATGGGGCGGATCGTGGCCACGCTGTCGCGCATCATGCACGGCGGGAGCGAGATGACCGTGCAGGCGAGCCTGTCGCTGGCGCTGGTATGGTCGCGCGGGGGCGTCAAGAGCTTCGCGGATCTGGCGCTGTCGAATCTCGATGCCGACCAGCTCAAGGCGATGGCGGATCAGCCGTTCGCCTTCGCGGATTACAAGGGCACGGTCGGGGAACTGGTGGCCGCGATCGAGTCGGGGCAGACCGCCGCGACGACGGTGCCCACGACCGCGCTGGTCAGCACCCTGCCGCCGACGTACGAGATTTTGTTCAACATCAAGGAGCAGAGCACGTTCCTGCTGACGGATCAGTATTACGAGCCGATCCGGCTGATGGATCAGGTGCTGGCGGTGAAGGATCAGCGGCTGGTGCTGGTGGACACGCAGGCCAGGGATGCCGACAGCGCGACGAAGTGGGCGGCGATCAGCACGGTCTCGCCGCAGACGCTCCAGACCTGGTACGGCCTGCCGGCCACCCGGCTGGTGGCGGGGCTTAGCCGCGACGGCAACGTGGTCGCCGTCGCCGATCGCGAGAGCGTTTCGGGCGTCGACGTCGGTTCGCAGAAGATTCGCTGGCACAAAAAGATGACCGCCGACCTGGGCATCGGCTCCGTGCAGTTCATGAGCATTCACCAGGGATTGCTGTTGGTCAACGACACGTCCGGCGGCAAGCTGGTGTGCGTGAATCTCGGCACGGGCGAGGTGGTATGGCAAAGTCCGCTGGCGGGCGCGTTCCGTTCGTTCGCCGGGCCTGTGGTGGTTCGCAACGGCATGGTGATGGCGATCAGCGGCGACGGCAAAGGGCTGCTCTGCTGGAACCTCGACAACGGCAAAGTCACGGCCTCGATCACGGCCAAGCAAACCCTGACGGCCCACCTGACGCCCCGCGGTATGCTCGCGGTGCTGGCGGACGGGCAACTGAACATCCGCGACACGAACGACCTGACGAAGGACCTTTGGCCGGTCCCTCGCGCGTACGCCAACGGCGACATCCTGGCCGTCACCGACGACGTGGTGCTGGCGGTCTCGCAAAACAAACCCGACAAAGTGGACATGCTCTCGATTTCGCGAGGCGGCGAGGTGGTCTGCACGCTGACGATCGGTGTGACGGGCGGGACGTCCAGCCGGGCGACTGATGCGCTCATCGCCAACGGCAAAGTGTACGTCACCTGTTTCACCGAGTCACACACGCCCTGGCCTCGCCGTGGGATGATGCCCGCCTCGGGCCGGGGACTGAGCGTGCAGGCGTTCCATCTCAAGGACGGCACGAAGGCCTGGCAGGCGGACATCGACACGGACCTGTATTTCGTTCTCATGCCGCTTCGCCTCTGCGGCGACGCGGTGATCGTCTCGCCCGCCTACGCCTACGCGCCCAACCAGAATCAGCCCAATAACCAGGCGAACATCGTGCTGCTCAGTGATTCGCAAAAAGGCAAGGAAATCGTGCGGCTGTCTCCGGAACTGGAAACCGAACAACGCCGCTATCTGTCATCACCGCCCGTCATCACCAACGAACGCATCCTGATGGAAACCGCCGAAGGCCTGCGGGTGATCGGCAAACGGTGAGGCGAGGAGAAAGCCAGTAGCCAATAGCCAGTAGCCAATAGGTAAGGGACGCCGTCGGCAATGGCAAAAGAAGAAAAGTTGTGAGGATTGGCGTATGGCGGAAGGACGCGAAAAATCGACAGATGTTTTTGCTAACGAGCCAGTGTGGCTGGTTTACGGCAGACTTGCCATACCTATTGGCTACTGGCTATTGGCTACTGGCTTGCGTTGGAGATACCCATGAAACAAATCACGATACTCGTTTGTCTCGCAATCGCGTCGTCGGTTCACGCCCAGCGGCCTGGGCCTGTGTTGCCGGCGATGATCGACGACGCGACGCAGGCGGCGATTGACAAGGGGTTGGCGTACCTGTCGCAGAAGCAGCGTGCCGACGGCAGTTGGCTCAACAGCGGCGGGTACGGCAGCTATCCGCAGGTGATGACGTCGCTGGCGGCGCTGGCGATGATGGCCAACGGCTCGACGCCCGAAGGCGGCCGATACTCGCGACAGGTCCGCCGGGCGATGATCTACACGCTGCTGGTCGGTGAGGCCGCCAACGACGGCCTGATCGCCGGCGGCGGACAGGAATACCAATCCATGTTCGGGCACGGGTTCAGCATGTTGTTTCTGGCCCAGTGTTACGGAATGGAAACCAACGCCGCCTATGAAAAACGGCTGCGGGACGTGCTCGAAGCGGGTATCAAGCTGATCGTCAAAAGCCAATCGAACGTCGGCGAACAGTACCGCAGGGCCGGCGGATGGATCTACACGCCCAGCGGCGGAGGCGACGAGGGCAGCGTGACCATCACGCAACTGCAAGCCCTCCGCGCGTGCCGCAACATCGGCCTGGCCGTGCCGGAAGACACCATCAAACGCAGCACGCTCTATTTGCAGTATTGCCAGAACCCCGACGGCGGAATCAGCTACAGCTTCTCCAGCCGCGGTTCCAGCCGGCCGGCCATCTCCGCCGCGGGCATCGCGTGTTTTTACTCCGCGGGCAAGTACGATCAGGGCGACGGCGAGGAGGCCAAAATGGTCGCCCGCCTGGTGGACTACTGCCGCAAAAACATCCGTATTGACACCAACGACGGCCATTACTTCTACATGCACTTTTACCTTTCGCAGGCCTACTACATGCGCAGCAGCCTGAGCGCCGACGCGAAAAAAGACTGGGAGACGTACTACAAACAGATCAGCCAATGGTTGATCCGAAACCAGGCCCCCGACGGCAGCTGGTCCGGAGACGGCGTGGGCACAACCTACGGCACCGCCCTGGCGTGCATGATTTTGCAACTGCCGTACGGGTATCTGCCGATTGTGCAGAAATGAGAGTTGTTGGCGAGGGAAACGTTATTTTTACCACAGAGGCACAGAGAATCACAGAGAGATGAGATGGAAGGTAAGGAACGTGCGCCGGGTCGGCACATTGAGGTGACAGATGCCATAATCGGCGCTGCCATCGTGGTGCATCGAGCGTTATCCGCGGGTTTTGTTGAAGCAGTTTATGAGAAAGCACTGTGCCATGAACTTGCCAAACGAGGTTTGCATGTAGAGCGGCAAAAGGTTGTGAAAGTGTTTTATGACGGTGTGCAGGTGGGAGAACATCGAATAGATATGTTGGTGGAAGATGTTGTAGTCGTGGAGCTGAAAGCTGTGGAACGATTTTTGGAAGTGCATACGGCCCAAATATTGAGCACGATGAAAGCAGCCCAGAAAAATGTCGGATTATTGTTGAATTTCAAGCAGGCAAAATTGGTCGATGGAATCAAACGAGTCTCTCTTTGATCTCTGTGTCCCTGTGGTGAAAATATAGTGGTTGAAAATCAAACAACACGATGTAGACAGACGGGACTTACGGAGTCATTCTCTGCCCTCTGTCCCCTCTGTGTCTCTGTGGTAAAAAAGATATAACGCAAGGAGACGGATGTAATGGAACAGTTAGCGCAAGACGACATCGCGGCGGTGGAGCGGTTGACGAAGGCGTATGGGGTGATTCGCGCGGAGATGGGCAAGGCCATCGTCGGGCAGGAGGAGGTGCTGGAACAGTTGTTGACCTGCATCTTCGCCCGCGGCCACGCGATTCTCGAAGGCGTGCCCGGCCTGGCGAAGACATTGATGGTGTCCAGCCTGGCGCAGTGCCTGGACCTGAAGTTCGCCCGCATTCAGTTCACGCCCGACTTGATGCCCTCCGACATCACGGGCACCGAAGTGATTCAGGAAGACAAGGCCACCGGCAGCCGCGAGTTCCGCTTCCTGCCCGGACCGATCTTCAACAACATCATCCTGGCCGACGAAATCAACCGCACGCCGCCCAAAACGCAGGCGGCCATGATGGAGGCCATGCAGGAACGACAGGTCACCACCGGCGGCGTGCGCCGCGCGATGGCCGACCCGTTCTTCGTGTTAGCCACGCAGAACCCGATCGAACAGGAAGGCACCTACCCGCTGCCGGAGGCGCAGCAGGACCGCTTCATGTTCAAGATTTTCGTGAAATATCCCTCGTGGAACGAGGAATTCGACATCGTTCGCATCACCACGGCCGTGCAGCAGGTGCAATTGGCCAAGGTGCTCGACGGCCCGACGATTCTCCAGTTGCAGGAGATCATTCGTCGCGTGCCGGCGGCGGATCACGTGATTCAGTACGCGATGCGGCTGGTGCGTGCGACGCGCGTGCTCGAGCCCGACGGCGTGCCCGAGATCGTCCGCGAGTACGTCTCATGGGGTGCGGGCCCCCGCGCGTGCCAGTATCTCATCCTGGGTGCGAAGGTCCGCGCGGTGCTGCACGGGCGGTTCCATGTTTCCTGCGAGGACATTCAGGCCGTTGCCAAACCGACGTTGCGGCACCGCATCGTGACGAATTTCAACGCCGACGCCGAAGGCCTGACCAGCGACAAGATCGTCGAAAAACTCATCGAACTGGTGCCCGCCCAGGCGAGCACGATCGCGGCCAATCCCGCGACGGCGGGCGCGGTGCAGTGACAGATTAGCCAGTAGCCAATAGCCAGTAGCCAACAGGTATTCGATGGCCGGTTGTAAAAAACGTTTTGTGATGGTGCGGTAACTCGTGCTTTTGAGCAAGGAGCGACAGATGAAAGTGGCGATGGCGTTTGCTTTGGTTGGTGTGATGTTGGTTGTCACAGGGGGCTGTGGCCGTTACTACACGTACGGGTGGGAATTTGAAGAGGTTACCAGTTTTTCGGGCGGGAGAATTGCCCTCGGATGGGAGAAGACGGATTATACGTTCGGGAAGACGGTAGTTGTGGGACCTGTTGCCTGGTTCGATAAAAGTGAAATGGCAACTGTCGCTCCGACACGAGCCTATGACATGTCACCGATCACGTTGAATACGAGAACGATGCAAAATATGAAGGTTACAGTCAAGACGTTGGATGACAAGCGGGTGTGGTTGATTCACGAGGAGAAGGTCGTTGCGAGTTTCGACTTGGAGAACAACCTGGCCATCCTCGGCCCATTCGCACATCCAGCGTGGGCGACGGTGGAGTGACGGGGCTTGGATGTGATTGATACTTGACTCCCAGGGCTTGCCCGAGTACGGGCCGCGCCTTGGGCTATGGCGGGCACAGGGCGAGTGGTGGGATGAGGAAACGGTGAACGAGGTTCAATCGCAGTAGTTATGTGATAGGGAGACACAACAATGACCACAATACGAATGAGAAAACGGTTGGATTCTAACACGGTGCAGATGCAGTCGCCGGAGTTGGATTCGATGGTCGGCAAAGAGGTTGAGATGACACTCGTCGTCAAGGAAGTCTCGGAGCGTCATCCTGATCTACAGGAATTTCTGGAGATTTCGAGGAATTCACCGATGGACCTTGATGCGTTGGAAAAAATCGTGAATGAGATGAGGGAGATCAGCACAATATGATTTGCCCAATATCAGTATGGCCTGAATGACGACAGGCCTGCCATACCTGATGGCTATTGGCTACTGGCTATTGGCTTTTCCCGAAAGAACGCGGCATATATGGCAGAAGCAACGAAAACATCCCGAGCGGAATTGGAACAGTACCTCGACCCGAAGGTCCTGGCGAAGGTTACACGGCTGGATTTGCAGGCCCGGCTGGTGGTGGAGGGGTTTATCAGCGGGTTGCATCGCAGTCCGTTTCACGGGTTCAGCGTGGAGTTCGCCAGTCATCGCGAGTATGTGCCCGGCGACGACATCAAGCACCTGGACTGGAAGGTTCACGCCAAGACCGACCGCTACGTCATCAAGCAGTACGAGGAGGAGACCAACCTCAAGGCGACGTTCCTGGTGGATTGCAGCGAGTCGATGCGGTACGCCCGCGACGGCGGCGGGTTGGCGAAGTATCCGTACGCGGCCGCGCTGGCGGCGAGCATGGCGTTCATGCTGTTGCAGCAGCAGGATGCCGTCGGGCTGGTGACGTTCGACGAGTCGATCCTGACGCACATCCTTCCCAGCGCCAATCCCAACCAGATCAAAACGATCGTCCATGCGCTGCACGGCACGTCGTGCCGACGCAAAACGTCCATCGAGCCGATCTGTCACGCGGTGGCGGAAAAGGTGTCCCGTCGCGGCCTGGTGTGCGTGGTGAGCGATCTCTTCACGGACATCGACGGCCTGCTGCGGGGCCTGCAACATTTCCGCCACCACGATCACGAGGTGATGGTGCTGCACGTGATGGACGAGGACGAACTGACGTTCCCGTTCCAGGGCAACACGCTCTTTCGCGGGCTGGAAGACACCGGCCGAATCATGATCGAGCCGCGCTCCCTGCGGCAAGGCTATCTCGACGCGGTGGACACGTTCTGCAAAGAGGTCAAACGCAAATGCGTCGCGAACCGGATTGATTACAAATTGATCTCCACGGCGGATCACCTGGACGCGGCGTTATTGGCGTTCCTGGCGGCACGAGCGGCGGCGGTGAGAAAAAGAGGGTCTCGACGCTGAATTCGATTGATTTGATTGAGGCGGTAGCATGATGGATGTGGAAAACAGAAAATTGGCCTTCCCGGTCTCGCGTGGCAGTGCCTGTACACAGCCGCGGAGCGGCGTCGTCTATAGCCCAGGGCGAGCCGTACTCGGCGAGCCCTGGGTGGGCGACCCCTCAACGAGCAAGCCCCGGAGTGGCGTCGTATTGTTCCATGCACGCCGGCGCTCCCATTGCGATAAGACGCCCCTGCGGGGCTTGGGTGTTGATCAGTGCACGAACCCAGGGTTCGCGGCGTACCGCTCACCCTGGGCTATAAACGACGCCGCTTCGCGGCTTTGTCCCGGTGCTCCATACGCGAGGCCGGGGAGGAGTCGTTTTCTGTGTGGGATGTTCTACAGCGCAAAGAGGCAAGCCAGCGCGAGGCGTTTTTTGATTTCCCAGATCCCGAATCCCGTGATTCCGGTTCCCGTTTTCTCTGTGTCTCTGTGGTAAAAAAATAATGTTCCTACACCCAGCCATATTTTGGACAGGTCTGGCGGCGGTTTCGCTGCCGATCGTTATACATTTGCTCAATCGCCGCCGGTTCAAGGTGCGGGATTGGGCGGCGATGCAGTTTTTGTTGGACTCCATCCGCAAAAACCGTCGGCGGCTGCGGATTGAGGAGTTGATCCTGCTGGCCATCCGTTGCCTGGCGGTGGGGCTGCTGGGCGTGGCGATCGGGCGGTTTACCGGCTGTCAGGCGATGGACGAGTTGACCGGTCACATGGCGGCCAGTTCGCAGCAGAACGTGGTGTTCATCCTGGACGACACGGCCTCGATGGGCCAACAGTTCGGCGCGGGCACGTTGTTTCAGGGGGTCCAGTCGGAAGTATCGCGCCAGATCGACGCGCTTCGCCCCGGCGACAAGATGTGTTACCTGCTGGTCAGCCAGCCCGGCGACGAAAAACGCACGCTGGAAATTCTCAGCGACAAGGACAGCCTCAAAGCCCAACTGGCCACGCTCGCGTGCGGCGACATGAGTGGCCGCGACGGCGGGGGCGGGCGGCTTGAGGATTCGCTCACCCGCGCGCGGCAACTGCTCGCCGACGCGACGGGCGAGAAACGAGTCATCATTCTCAGCGACTTCCGCGTGATCGACCTGGCCGCTCCCGACCGCCAGCCCGCCATTCGGGCGGCCTACGAAAATCTCCGCAAGGATCACGTCAAGGTCGTCGCGATGGATTACGGCCGAAATGCGCAGGTCAATTTGTCCGTGCGGGATGTGTCGCTGGTGGGCAAGCTGGTGTTGGCGGGCGAGCGGGCGAAGGTGGCGTTGACGATTCATAATTACGGCGTGCGGGATGCCCGCGACGTGGAGGTCGCCCTGTCGCTGGACGCGATGAGCGGCGGGCGGATGGCCTCGCGGAACCTCGACGCGTTGAAGGTGGACGAAATCAAGGCGGGCGATTTCCGCCGCGTGGAGTTCGACGTGACGGTGAGCGAGGCCGGGCCTGCCCTGCTGACGGTCCGCCTGCCCAATGCCGACGCCGACGGGCGCATCGACGAGCTTCGCGGCGACGACGAAGCCGTGCTCGCGATGGACGCCCGCGCGATCCTGCGCGTGTTGATCATCGACGGCCTGCCGGCCACGGGCACGGACATCACGCAGGGCGAGTCGTATCTGCTGTCGCGCGTGCTGGACCCGAATCAGGACGGCGGGCACGGCGTGCGTGCGGAGATCGCGACGGTCGACGTGATCAAGGAAGTGCATTTCGACGAGTACGACCTGGTGGTGATGATGAACGTCGCGTCGCTGCCGATCGAACCGGGCACGCGGAAGGACGCCGACGGCAACGACGTCCTCGACAGCGACGGCAACGTCATCGTCGAGCCGGTCTGCCCGAAGATGGACGAACTGAAGGAGTTTGTCCGCGCCGGCGGCGGGCTGGTGTTGTTCACCGGCGAGAAGGTCGACACGTCGGATTGGAATCGGTATTTCTACGCCAACAACAGGGGATTGGCGCCGGTGGGGTTGGCCGAGGTTCGCCAGGCCGGCCAGAAGAACACGCCCTACGAGAACGTGCTGAGTTTCCGGCTGGACCCCGCGAGCATTGAGGTCGATCCGGCGTTGGAGGTTTTCCAGGGCGACGGGCGTGGCTTCTGCGAGTTGATTCAGTTCCAGGCGTTTCACACGTCGCTGGAGCCGCCCGGCGACGACGCGGTGACGACGCGCGTGCTCGCGCGGTTCAACGATCACCTCGGCACGGCCTTGACGCAGGGGTCGCCCGCCATCGTGTCGCGGCAGTTCGGGCGGGGCAGCGTGTTGTGTTTCCTGACGGCCGGCACGAGCCGTCCGCAGCCGCGCGGACTGGAGTGGACCAATTGGCCCAAGGAGACGATGGGCACGTTCAACCTGGTGATGCTGGACATGCTGGCGGCGTACGGCAGGCCGATGCCGAGGCTGACGGATCTCGTCGGTCGCGATTTCGAGTTCACGCTGCCTGGCGGGATCGGTCAGGCGACGGCGACGATTATTCCGCCCGGCAACGGCGTCGACGTGTTGACCGTCAGTACGCTCGGCGAGACCAGCGCGGCCGCCGCGGGTCGGCTGATCTGCAAGGACACCCGCTGGGCGGGCGTGTACGAAATGGACGTGACGCTGGGCAGCACGAAGCTCAAGACGTACTTCAGCCGCATGGTCGATCACGTCGAGGGCGATCTCCGGGCGGCCGGCCGGATGGGCATCGAGTCGGCCTTGGGCAGCAAGGACGACAAGGGGTTCGTGTACGTCGCCAGGAGCCAGGGCACGTCGAGCGATTCGTTCGGCGACCTCGGCAAAGAGTATTGGGTCTGGGCCATGTCGGCGGTGCTGCTGCTCCTGGCCGCCGAAGTGTTCCTGGGCCAGCGGTTTGGGCATTACAGTAAGACGTAACGGCAGCCACAAGCCACTAGCCACTAGCCACAAGGTAAGGGACGCACAGGGCGAATGGTGAGACGAGGCGGTTGGCGCGTAGCGAAAGATTGTGAGTATTCCGGTTGATGTTTTTTCAGATAATCAGTGTGACCTTATTTACGGCGGATATGCCATACCTATTGGCTACTGGCTGATGGCTATTGGCTTGGAAGTCGGCATGAGTAACCACGAACGATTGAGCAGTGAATATGGATAAACTTTGGCAATGGCTCCTGGGCACGAGCGACCGGCCTGGCATGGACGAGGCGGGCACGTGGAGCGTGAAATTTGCGGCCGACTATGGCCCGTACGCCACGTTGGCGATTCTGGCGGCGTTGGGCGTGATGGTGTGGCTGACGATTCGCAGTTACCGTCGCGAGGGCGAGCATCGGGCGTTGGTGAAGTACGGCCTGGCGGCGGTTCGGCTGCTGATTATCGGGTTGTGCGTGGCGGCGTTGTTTCGCCCGGCGGCGGTGTTGAGTAATAACCGTGTGTTACACAGCGCGGTGATTGTGTTGATCGACGACAGCCAGTCGATGACGGTCAAGGATCAGTACGACGATATCGCGTACCGCGCGGACATAGCGCAGTTGTTGGATGCTGGGGCGTCGTTGTGGAAGGTGGGCGACGCCAGCCGGTTGGATGTTGTCAAGGCGGCGTTGCTGCGGCAGGGCGGGGCGGTGGCGAGGCTGGCGCAGGAGCATCCGATCCGCGTGATGAAATTTTCTCCCGCGTCGACGGGTGCGAACGAGGTGGATTCGCTCGGCGTGGTGGAGGCGATGATCGACGAGGACGCGGCGGTGGACATGAACGCGCCGGTTCCGTCGGCGTTCCACGCGATGCTGGAGAACGTGCGGGGCGCGGGGTATTCGACGAATCTGGCCAGCGCCATCCGCCGCGCGCTGGAGGGTGTGCAGGGGCAGCGGATTGCCGCCCTGGTGGTCATCAGCGACGGCAGGCAGACGACCGAGGATGCGGGCAACCGCCTGGCGCACGCGATCGAGTACGCGCAGGCCCGTGGCATTCCGTTGTATTCGGTCGTGGCGGGCGATCCCACGCCGACGAAGAATCTCACCGTGCTCAGCCTCCAGGCGCCGCGCGAAATGCGAAAAGGCACCCGCGTCGAAATGACGGCCAAGCTGTCGCACCGCCATCTCGACGGGCAGCCGGTGACGGTGAAACTGTACCGCACGCGGATGGAAGGCGGCGAGGTCGTCGATGTCCCCACGACCCAGCCGGCCGACACGACGGAAAACGCGACGAACGGCGCGACGAATGAATTACCGACGGACGCAACAGACGAAGCGACTCCGGTTGCCGAGTCCCCAAGGCCGAATCCCGCCGCGCCGATTCTTCAGGAGGACTGGGAATTCACGGGCGTGGAAGCGACGATCACGCTTGAGCCGACCGACGCGGCCAAGGGCATCGCGCGGATCCAGGACGTCGTGCTGAAAATCGACGAAGTGCCCGCCACGCTGGGCACGTGGAAATACAAAGCCGTCACCGACGTCCTGCCGCAGGAGTCCAACACCGAGGACAACGAGTCCGCCCCGGTGCAGGTGGCCATCGTCGACAGCCTCATCAACGTCCTGCTCATCTCCGGTGACGGCGGCTGGGAGTTTCAGTACCTGCGGAATTCCATCCAGCGTCAACCCGAACTGTACCGCCTGAGCGTCTGGCAGCAGAACGCCGAAAAAGGCATCAGCCAGGCGGCCTCCTCGCCGGAAATGAAACTGGAGACGCTGCCGCACGAACTGCCCGAGCTGGTGTACAACGACCAGACCAAGAAGGGCTATCACGTCATTATTCTGTACGACCCGCAGCACACCGAGGGCGGGTTCGATCACGCGTTCTGCGCGAATCTCAAGGCGTACGCGGATCAGGGCAAGGGTGGTGTGTTGTACATCGCGGGCAACAAGTACACCACCATGAACCTCGTCCTGCACGACAAGGCCATCGGCAATTTGCAGGACATTCTGCCGGTGCAGTTGTCGCCGAACATGACGATGATGGACCTGCTCACCGAGCGGCAGGCCGAGGCATGGCGGGTAAGTTTGACGCTCGCGGGGCGGGATCACCAGGTCACGCGGCTGGGTTCGTCGGCCGAGGACGCCGAGCGGGTCTGGGGGTCGGCCCGCGTGGGCGGCATCCTGCCGGGCATCTACTGGTCGCACCCGGTGGCGCGGGTCAAGCCATTGGCGCATGTGCTGTTGGAGAACACCAATCCGCGGGCGTCGTCGGGCGGGGCGATGGAGGCGCTGCTGGCGGTGCACATGTACGGCAAGGGGCCTGTGGTATACCTTGGTACGGACGACACGTGGCGGTGGCGGTTCGTCGACGACGCGGCCTATTATCGGCAGTTCTGGAACAACATGCTGAGTTTCCTCGCCGCCCAGAAGTCCTCGCGCGTGACGATCACGACCGGCGGCGATCGCTTCACGAGCGACAAGCCCATCAGCGTGGACGTGGAGGCGTACGACTCGAAATTCCAGCCATTGACCGATCCGAGTTTCACCGTCGAGGTGTGGAACATTTCCGGCGCGCAGCCGGTGAAGGTGGCCGACCTGGTGCTGCCGCAGTCGCGCGAGACGGTGATTACGGATATCGGCGGCGCGGGCAAGGCGGTGGAGACGAAAACCGTCGTCAAGCCCGGCCGATACGCGACGCAGTTCGTCCCGCCGACGGTCGGCAAATACGAGTTGTGCATCGCCGACCGGCGGATCTGCCAGCCCAAACAGATCGAAGTCATCATGCAGGGCGACGAATTCCTCCGCACCGAAGCCGACGAGGAGACGATGAAACTGCTGGTCGGCGAGAGGCCTGACCGCTTCATGCGAATTTCGTCGATCGACCGGCTGGCGGATCAGATTCCGGTCAACCGCATCATCACGGTGGAGTCCCGCAGCTTCGAACTCTGGGACATCCCGCTGCTGCTGATCACGCTGCTGGCGCTGCTGGTGTTCGAGTGGGTGTTGAGGAAGAAGTACAACATGGCGTGATAGATTTGCGTGGCGTGCGGGTGAAACGGCGACGTTTGTTCGAGGGAACAGAGCCAGTAGCCAATAGCCAGTAGCCATCAGGTATGGCGGAGTGTGTTGGAAATCAGGGCATACTGTCGGAGTGCGAAATGGTAATGATGTATGAGTCCGCGACAGCCACGAGACCACTCTCGCCAGCGCGAGGAGCGATTTTACCGTTGAGCACCGCAAGCCCTATTGGCTACTGGCTGATGGCTATTGGCTGAGGAATACGAATGACAACGATATTAGTACAACCAACCGTCAAAGGAAAACTCCGTCGTCTCGCGTCGGCCCTTCGGGGTCGTCTGGCGGGTGAGGGGTTTGCGTGGATGGTGTTGGCGGCGGTGGCGGCGGTGTTGGCGACGTTGGCGTTGGACTGGCTGTTGCGGTTTCCGGTGGCCATTCGGGTTGCCTTGGCGGTGGTCGCGGTGGCGGGCGTGGGGTACGTGGCGTTTCGGTTTCTCGTTCGCCCGCTGCTGGTCCGCATGGACAGCGACAACCTGGCCCTGCTGGTGGAACAACGCAACGCCGCCCTGGGCGACCGGCTCATCAGCACGCTTCAGTTCGAGCGGCAGCGGACCGAGGATCGGGCGTACGTTTCCGAGGCGATGATTCAGCGGCTTGCCGGCGAGGCCAACACGCTGGCGGACCGGATCAATTTCAACGACGTCGTCGAGCGTCGAGGCCTGTGGCGGATGGTGTCGATGGCCCTGTGCGCGGCGGCGCTGCTGGCGGGGCTGAGCGTCTGGCAGCGGGACCTCATGGCCATTTACGTGCAGCGGAACGTGTTGTTTCAGAACGTTCCGTGGCCTCAGGACACGTATCTGGACGTGGCAGGCTGCGACGCGGACGGAAATTTTTACGCGCTTCGCGGCGACGATTTGCGCGTCTACGTGCACGCGCGGCACGGCAGCGTCGCGCCGGCGGAGATTTTGTTTCACATGGCCTACCCGGACATGGCCGAGGCGATGGTGAAATCGCCGCGCATCGACGACGCCAGCGTGACGTTCCCGATCCGTTGCGAGCGGTGCGGCATGACGACGACGGCGACGGTCGGCCAATGCGGCGGGGCGATCGTCTGCGAGCATGCGGTTTGTCGCGGCGAGATTTTCGTGCCCGCCGGCGTGTACGCCAACACGTTTCCGGTGCAGGATTCGTTTTCGTTTTACGTCACGGGCGGCGACGATCGGCTGGACCGCCAGCGGCCTCACCGTGTGATCGCGATTGATCCGCCCAAGGTCAGCACGGTGCGGTTCACGGTGGAGTTTGCCCCGTACATGAGCGAGCAATCCCGCGTGTTCACGGGCGGCTCGGGCGTGCTGGTGGCGAAGGTCGGCTCGCGGATTCTCGTCGAGGCCCAGGCCAACAAGGACATCGCGCCGGATGGTGCGTTTTTGCAGGTGGACGACGGGCCGATGGAGGCGATGCGGGTGTTGCCGGCGGACGTGGAAGGCCGGGCGGCGCCGCGCCGGCTGGTCGGCGCCGTCGCGCTGGGCGACGAGAACGTCCGCGCCACCAAGACGCTCAAGGTGCATCTGACCGACAGCGACGGCCATCGCAACCCTCGCCCGAATTCGTATCTGATTCAGTACGAGGAGGACCGCGCGCCGGAGGTGAAGTTCAAGGTTCGCTCGGTCGGCGCCCGCGTGTCGAACCGCGTGGTGCTGCCGCTGGTGTTGACGGTGACGGACGATTGCGGCCTGTCGAAGATCGAGTGCCTTCGCTCCGCCGTCAACGAGAGCACGGTCCATCGTACGACGGAGGCGGAGCTGATTGCCGACCGTCTCAGCGGGCGGGAGTTCAGCGACACGTGGCGGCTGGAGACGGAGTCGATGCGGATGCAGGCGGGCGACATTTTGACGGTGTCGGTTCGCGCGTTCGACAATATGTTGGCGGAGATGAAGGGGCCCAACGTCGGCACGAGCGCGGCGATGGTCTTCACGGTGACGCCCGACAACGAACTGTTGGAGGAGATCAACGCCAGGCTGTTGAGCATTCGCGGCGATTTCGCCCCGTCGCGTGAGGAGGCCGTCGGCGGATTGGAAAAACTCGCCCGCGCCAAGGCGGCGCTGACGGACACGGTGCTGCCGCAAGTGCTCACGGACCTCAAGGACACCGACCGCAGCGCCGCGGCCATTTCGGCGATCTGTAGCAAAACGCTGCTGGCGGTGACGGCGGTTCACGAGGAGATGGACAACAATCGTCTCCTGCCTGCGGATGAAAGTCAGGACAAACTTGCCCAGGCGATGCCCAAGCTGGCGGCGTTGCAGAACACGCTGGTGCCGCGGCTCCGCGAGGAGTTGGGACAGGCAGGCAACACGACGGACGCGCGGACGCTGGCGAACAGCCTGACGTCGATCCAGGAGAAACAGGTCGCCATCCAGACGGAGCTGGACGACGTGTACTCGTTGATTTCGCAGGGCATCGACATTAACTCGATCGCGGCGCAGTGGGAAAAACTGTTGCTTGAGACGATAGAGATCGAAAAGACGCTGCGGGCTATCGCGGAAGATCCGAACATAAATCCCGCGCCGAGCGGCGTGAAGTAAGTAGACGTTAATTCGTTGATTCGTTAACGAATCAACCGAGGACAAGCGATGAACCATTGGATTATAGTCACGATACTGCTGGTGACGGTTTTGGCGTCGCCGTCGGCGTGGGGGCAGGTGGCGCCGCCGGCGGGGGAGTCGAAGGAGGTCGAGACGCACCCGGAGTTGGCGGGGGCGGCGGTGCGGGACCGGGCCACGATGCGGCAGGTCGAGAAACTCAAGATGTCGATGAAAACGCTGGCGGACGCGATTGAAAAGACCGAGCCCGCCGCCGCGGCCGCGCTGAAGCTGGCGGCGGAGGAAATCGACATCCGCAAGCTCACCGATTCCCTCCAGGCCGCCATCGCGGACATGGAAAACAACCTCGCCGGCGACGCCGCCATCCGCCACGCGACGATCATCCAGGACATGAAAGCGGTCCTGGACAAAATCCGCAACGTCGACGGGCCTAACAAGAAGGACATCGACGCCTGGAAGCAGATGCTCAAGGACCTCGAAGGGCTGATCGTCGAACAGAAACAGCAGATCGACAAGCAGCACGTCGCCAACAACGCCAAGGATCTCAAGGACAAACTCGACAACGCGATGCGGGAACTCAAAGAAATCGCCGCCGAGCAGCAGAAGCTGTTGGACGAAACCGGCAAGTTGGGCGAGGGCGACCCGGCCTTGAAAAAACTGGGCGAGATCAAGGAGCAGCTCGACAAGATTATCGAGAAGCAGACGCAGCTTCGCGAGGGCACCGATCGTGACGAGATCGGCAGGCTGGCGTTTAACGGCGAGCAGCAGCGTGATCTTGGGAAATTGTCGGAGGAGCTGGCCGCGACGATGGCGGAGGCGGCGAAGGATCCGGCGGTGACGGAGGCGTTGGAGAAGAGCGGCGGCGATCCGAAGGCGGCCCAGGCCGCGTCGCAGAGCACCAAAAGCGCGGCCGGCAACATGAAGGCGGCGGCGGACAATTTGAGCAAATCCACGTCGGCGTCCGCCAATGCGGCGGCGGACGATCAGGACGCGGCCTTGCACAATTTGAAGAAGGCCCAGCAGGCCATTGCCGACGCGATGGCGAAGACCGGCGGCAACACGCCCGCCGACGCGGTGGCGACGAAGCAGGACGAGTTGAAGGATCGGCTGGACGCGGTGAACAAGGATGTCAAGGACGTGTCCGCCCAGAGCGGGCAGTCGCACGACACGTCGCGGACGGAGGGCGCTGCCGGCGACATGGCCAAGGCCAGCGAGAGTCTCAAGGGCCAGAACACGCAGTCGGCGAAGGGGCACCAGCAGGAGGCGTTGAAGAAGTTGACGGAGGACGAGCTTCGCAAGCTGGCGGAGCTGTCGCGTAAGATTGAGGAGATGGCCAAGGTCGACCCGGAGAACACGAAGAAGCAGGAGGAGATCGCCCAGGGCGCGCAGGAGTTGGCGGATCGGATGTCGCAGAAGACCGAGACGAGTCCCAACGGCGCTCCGGGCAAGGAGAACATGGACAGCGCCTCGCGGAGCGCCCGAAGCGCCGCGGGCAAGATGAGTCAGGGCGGCGGCTCGGGCGGGCCCAGCGGCGAGAAGGATCAAAAGGACGCCAAGGACGAGATGGAGAAGGCCCGCGAGAAGCTCGCGCAGGAGATCGCCAAGGCCGAGCAGCAGCAGCAGGAGCAGGCCATCGCGCGGATCATCGACCTGCTGGGCAAGATGCTCCATTCGCAAAAGTCGGTTTCGGCGGAGACGCGAAACCTTGACGGCAAACAGGCCGATGGACAAGAATGGAGTCGGGCCGAGGAACTCGCGCTGGCGAAGCTCTCCAGCGAGGAAGGCCGGCTTGGCGACGAGGCGGTGAAGATCATCAAGATGCTCACGGACGAGGGCACGACGGCGGTGTTTCCGCAGGTGCTCAAACAGGTTGAAGTGGACCTTCGCGACGTGCAGAATATGCTCGGCGACAAACAGACTGGCCAATTGACGCAGGCCATTCAAAGCCAGATCGAGAAGAATCTCCAGGGCATGATCGACGCGTTGAAGCAGGAGCAGCAGCGTCGCAAGCAGCAGGGCGGTGGCGGTGGAGGCGGTGGCGGAGGCGGGCAAGCCCCGCTCGTGCCTCCGGTGGCGGAGTTGAAAATGTTGAAGAGTCTCCAGTTGGACATCAACGCCCGCACGGAGACGGTGGCGACGGTGAAAGAGAAGAACCTTCTGCCGGCCGAGCAGGTCAAGACGCAGCACGAGCGGCTGTCGGGCAAGCAGAAGGAAGTGGAAAACATGGCGATTGAACTCAAAGGCAAGATGCAGCAACAGCCGGGAGGTCCGCAATGAACGTTCGCATTCTGACGGTGATGATGGCGGCGGCGATGGCGATGACGGGCGTGACGGCGTGGGCGGATGTGGACGAAGCCGGCCCCGCCACGCCGGCGGTCGATCCGCTGGTGCCGAAGGTCGAGGACCCGTTCGCCGGGCTGATGGATATTGATCCCGCCGAGCTGGAGAAGGCCATCGCCAATGCCAATAAACGTCGGCTGACGCTGGAGCGCGAGTTGGCCATCGCGGAGATGGAAAACAAAATGTATTCGCCGACCGCGATGGACGAGGCGACGCGGATTCTCCGCGATAAGCCCCTGGACACGCAGGCCGATAACATCGACCGCATCGTGCGCGCGTACGCCAGGCTCGACAAGAAATTCGGCGACGTCTACAAACTGTACTCGGACAAAAAATACGCCGAAGCCGCCGCCAAGGCCGAGCCGCTCGTGAACGAACAGTCGACGTACCTCAACGCGTCGGCGGCGTACATCCGGGCGGTCTGCCTGGAACAGACCGGCAACATCGAGGACGCCGCCGACGCCTACTCGCTGATCCTCTCGAAAATCTACGACCGCGTGAGCTTCGCCTGCGAAAGTTCCATCCGCATGGCCGCGATGTTCGAACGCAACGGCCGCGGCATGTACGCCATGCAGGCGTATGCCTACCTGCTGAGGAATTACAGCCTGACGCTGGATCTTGACACGATCGACGAGATTCTCCGCAAGCTCGAGAAGATGACGCAGACGTACGGCGATCCGCTGGGCACGGTGGCGAAGCTGATGGGCGACGTCAAGGAACGGCTGTACGTTACCGACAGCGGCCAGGAGACCCGCGACAAACAGCAGGAGATTATCGCGCTGCTGGACGACCTGATTCGCGTTGCCCAGGATCAGCAATGTCAAAGCGAATGCGAAGGCCAAAAGAAGGACCAGAAACCCTGCGAAGGTGAGGGCGAGAGCCAGGGCAAAAAGCCCGGCGAGGGCCAGGGCAACAAGGCGTCGCCGAATCCGTCGAAGCCCGCAGCCGACAGCGTGCTCCGCGCCGGAGACACCAGCCGGGCCGCCCGACTGAGCGAAGAATACAAGTCCGACGAAAATAGCGACTGGGCCGCCCTGCCCCCGGAAAAACGCGCGCAACTTCAGGAACAGATCAAACGCCTCACCAGCGAACGCCAGGAAAGCACCATCCGCGACACGCGACGAGCGGTCTCCGAGGGACGGTGAGTTTTACCACAGAGACACAGAGAGCGCAGAGAGTGGATGTTGGTAGACGACAACCGTTCGCGAGGGCTAGCCTCTTTGCGATGTACGATGTTGTGGACCATAAAATGTTCGTTCGTACAGAACGTCCTACAGCGCAAAGAGGTAAGCCATCGCGAACAGTTGTCGAGTTCGTGTGACAACCTCTCTGTATCCTCTGTGTCTCTGTGGTAAAAAACGCGACAAGGAAAATCATGTTAACACGTTGGATTATCGCCATACTCTGCACCGCCTGTGCCTGCATCCCCGCCTGGGCCGATACGATTGTCACGGTTGATTCGCATACGATCGTCGGGCAGGTGGTCGCGATTTCCGCCGACGGGGTGACGATCGAGATGGATGGCCAGGAGCCGCGGACGTTTGCGTTGGACGACATCGACCGGATCGACGTGCTCGCGGATGTCGAGTTGATGACGCGCAACGCACAGGCCGTGCTGGTCACGCCGTCGGGGTCGATGCTGACGGTGAGCGACCTGTCGTCGACGGGGTCGAAACTCAAATTCAACAGTCCGCTGCTGGGCAAGGGCACGGAGTTGGACATGTCCGCGGTGGCGTGGCTGTATCTGCCGCCGTCGGGCAAGACCGCCGCCGAGGCCCTCCGCGTCTGCGGCCGAATGAAGATCGAGGACAAGTCGCTGGACACCGTGGTCGTGCAGCGGAAGGCGGGCGACTATTGGCCGCTCCAGGGCGTGATCAAGAGCATCACGTCCGACACGGTGACGTTCACGCGGAACGAGCAGGATGTGAAGGTTGCCCGCGCGAACGTGCTGGCGATTCGGCTGGCCGCGATCGGCGAAGCCAAGCCCACGATCGGGCGGGCGATGCTCCGCGACGGCCTCGGGGCGCAGGTGGAATTCGAGAGTATCACGCTCAAGGGCGGCACGTGCGAACTGACGAGTCGGGAACTGGGCACGCTGACGGTCGGGCAGAGCGCGATCACCAGCTTGCGGCTGTGGAACCAGCGCGTGACGGCGTTGTCGTCGCTGGAGCCGGCCTCGGTGAAGGAACACGGCCTGCTGGGTTTGGCGACGCCGTATCAGAAAAATCGCTCGACGACGGGCGGGCCGTTACGGCTGGGGTCGACGGTCCACGCGAGCGGCCTGGGGCTGCACAGCTTTTGTGAGCTGACGTATAAACTCGACGGTCAGTACAAACAATTCGTGACGGCAGCGGGGATTGACGAATCCGCCAAGCCCGCCGGCAACGCCCGGCTGACGTTTCTGGGCGACGGCAAGGAGTTGGACGCGCCGCTCGACCTGACGGGCAAGGACGATCCCGTGATGGTGCGGCTGAAACTCGACGGCGTGAAGACGCTCACCATCCGCGTGGAGTACGGCGCGGACAAGGTGGACGTCGGGGATCACGTGACGCTCGGCGGGGCGAAGCTGATCAAGTAGAACGTCGAGGCCGGCGCGAGCAACGCGATGGCTCTGCCTGTTTGCGTTGCAGGACATTCCGTACAAAAGAATGTTTTGCCTTACACAACATTCAGCAACGCAAACAGGCGGAGCCATATTTACGTCGGTATGACATCGCACGAGTTAACAACTTGGATTAAATCTGCCGCGATTTCCCACGGGTTTTCGCGAGTTGGCGTGACGTCGGCGAGTGCGTTGCCGTCCTCCGTTGCCGAGCGGCTGGTTCGTTTTCTCGCCGAGGGGTTGCACGCGGAGATGGCGTATTTGGCCAACCACGTCGAGTTTCGCAAGGATCCGTCGAAACTGGTGCCGGGGGCGCGAAGCGTGATTTGTTTAGCCGTCGCGTACGCGCCGGTGGAACGTGACGCGGGCGGGACGCCCGCGTCACGTGGCGTGATCGCCCGTTATGCGCGAGGCCGCGATTATCACGTTGTTCTCAAACGGCGAGCTATCGCGTTGATGGATGCTATCCGCGAGCGGGCGCCGGAATTTCAGGGGCGGGCGTTTGTGGATTCGGCGCCGGTGGCGGAGCGGTCGCTGGCCGTGTTGGCGGGGCTTGGCGTGATCGGACGAAACGGCTGCCTGATTGTGCCGGGCCTCGGCAGTTACGTGCTGCTGGCGGAGATTGTGTGTAACCTGGAACTGGTGGCGGACACGCCGCTTGCAAACGTGGGCGTTTCACGTGACGCGGGCATCTTGCCCGCGTGTCCCGAGAGCGTCCCGCCCTCGTCTGGCGGCGAAGGAGATGGGGCGCTTTCCAGTGTCCATGCCAATGGAATGCACAACGCGGGCGAGACGCCCGCGTCACGTGGCTGCGGCGGTTGTGGCCGATGCGTGACGGCGTGCCCGACGGGCGCGTTGCGTGCGGACGGCCTGGTCGACGCGCGGCGCTGCGCGAGTTATCACACCATTGAAAATCGTGGCGATTTCCCGTCGCACATGGAGACCGCCATCGGTAACCGCGTGTTCGGCTGCGATGTGTGTCAGGAGGTTTGTCCGCACAATCTCCCACAGCGTGGGGGCTGTGAAGAAGCCCTGCCCGCCGGCGACGCGGAGTTCGCCGGGCCGGCGTCGATCGATTTGCATGATGTGCTGGTATGGGACGAGTCCCAGTGGGACGTCGCCACGCGAGGCAGGGCAATCCGCCGCGCAACGTGGCGCATGTGGCAACGCAACGCATTGGCGGCGATGTTGGCGAGTCGGTGATGCCCATCCGAATTTCCCACCGAACCTTATCGCCCGCGGGCGGGTTTATCTGTATAATGGCGCTGCCGCCGGGCGCTGCGCCTGGAGTTTAAGGAGACATCCATGGTTCGCCACGTGCTGATCCTCGCCGCTGTTGTGTCGTTGGTGACGGCTTTCCACGCCGACGCCCAGGTGCCGCCTGTCGAACGAACCCAGACCGAACTGGTCCGATTCGTCGACCTCAAGGGGGCCTCGACCAGAACGCCCATGCTGAAGGTCGTCCGGCTGAGTAACAACCAGGCCGCCGACCTGTCGCTGGATGTGTCCAACCGCGATCTCGAAGACCTCAAGGACCTCAGGAACGGCGATTACGTGACGATCGACATCGCCCGCCGCGAGGGCAAGTTCGTCGTGGTGGCGGCCGAGCCGTACGAACTCAGGCCCGGCGAGGAAGAAGAAAACGTTTACCTGTACTATGACCTCGACGAACGCAAAATCAACAATCGCGCCGCGGCGGTCCTTCGGGTCACCAAGCTCGGCAAGAATTTCGAGTTTGTGCTGCCGTCGACGATCCAGCAGGGTCGAGCGATCCCGCGGGACGAATTCAAGACGCTCATCGAAGACCTGACCGACGGCGACAGCATCGTGATCACGGCCACCCCCGCCAAACCGCCGGTGGTCAAGACGCTCACCCGGTACGAACCCCCCGAGGTCGGCACGTTCATCAAGCAGACGGAGATTGTCGACGGCAAAAACCGACTCCCCGCCCTCCTCATCGCCGACGCCACCAACATCGAACATACCATCGCGATGCACCCGACGAAACGGGCCCAGATCATCGCCAGAATCAAGGGCATCAAGGACGAATCCACAAAACTGTATATCCGCACGGTCACCGACGACAAGGGCTTCTGGCTGTCGGACGTCCGGCTGGCGCCGAAGGACGCAAAACCCACCGTCCTGAAAATACCCGCCGCCAAAAAGGACGCGGACAAAAAAGACGCCGATAAGGACAAAGACAAGGCCAAGGACAAAGACGACGACAAGGTCAAGGGGAAAGATAAGGACAGCGACGATGAGCGGGACGGCGGCAGAACGTTCGGCGTGGAAGACGACGACGAACAGGATGTGAAGAAGGACGACAAGAAAGACGACTCAAAGCCCAAGACCGACGGCAAGAAGTGACCCCGGAAAGGGCACCTCTGTGGTTCTCTGTGTCTCTGTGGTAATAATGAAGGTGCCTTGTGCCTACGTCCATCCCGCGTCGGGCGCGGCGATGTCCAGGAACACACTCTCGATGCCGAAGCGTTCCGTCAGCCGTGCGCCGACCGCGCGGACGCCAAGTGTTTCAGAATGATAATGGCCAAGGCAGATCATGTTTGCGTGCAATTCGCGGGTGAGTTGATACGTAAAATGCATCGGCTCGCCGGTGATGTACGCGTCCAGACCGGCGCGGGCCGCCTGAGTGACGTCGTCCGCCGCCCCGCCCGAGATGATGCCCACGCGACGCGCCTCCGCGGGGCCGAACTCCAGCACGACAGGCCTGCCGCCCAACGCATCGCTTAACCGCCGGGCCAACTCCTTCGGCGACGCCGGCTGCGGCAACGTGCCCGAAAACCCGATCACCTCGCCACGATACTCGCCAAACGGCGCGACGTCGGCAAGCCCCAGCAGCTTCGCCAACTGCGCGTTGTTGCCCAATTCCGGATGCATGTCCAACGGCAGATGCGCCCCGTACAAATTCAGCCCGTGCTTTACGAGAAAACTCACGTGCTCGTACATCCGCCCCGTGATGCTCTTGATGCCGCCCCAGATCATTCCGTGATGCGTCACCAGCATCTGGCAATCCGCCGCCACCGCCCGCTCGTACGCCTCCAGGCACGCGTCGACGGCCAGCCCGACCCGCCGCACCTCCGCAACGCCCTGCACCTGCAACCCGTTGCACGCCCCGTCATCCCCCTTCACGGCGGCGATGCCAAGCGTGTCATCCAGAAACATGACGATCTCGTCGCGGGAAGTCATGGAGGTCTCCTTACGGTTTTTTTACCACAGAGACACAGAGGATTCAGAGGTGGTTCTCCGTGCCTCTGTGGTAAAAATCGTTACGTCGCCGCGCGGCCGAACTCGAACGCCTGCACATTCATCGCCACGTGTTTTTCCGCGACGGACTGCTCGATGGCCGCACGCCATGCCTCCGCCGGCAGGTCCAGCGCCCGGCTCATCGCGCCGACCACCACCATGTTCGCCGCGCGAACCGTGCCCGCCCGGCGCGCCAACTCTTCCGCCTCGACGTACCGCAAATTCGCATACGCCGCCGCCAGCCGCTCGCGGGCGTCCGCGGGATACGTCGCCTGGCCGCTCGACACCGTCACCGGCACAATGGCCTGACTGCTCACGACCGCCAGCCCGCCAGGACGAAGGTAACTCGTGTACCGCAACGCCTCGATCCGCTCCAGTGAACCCAGCACCGAGGCCTCGCCCTCGGGCACCAACGGACTGAACACCTGCCGCCCGTAGCGAATCTGCGCAATCACCGACCCGCCACGCTGGGCCATGCCGTGAACCTCGTTGGTCTTCACGTCAAACCCCGCGTGCATCGCCGCGCGGGCAACGACCTCGCTGGCCAACAAAATGCCCTGCCCGCCAACGCCCACCAGCACCACGCTCGTCGTTTCCGTCTTGCCGCTCACTGGGACACCTCCTCGTTCTTGACCGCGCCGAACCGGCAAATCTGCTGACACATGCCGCACCCGTTACACAACAACGCGTTCATCACGGGTTTGACGCCCTTGCCGCTGCCCTCGATGGCCGGACAGCCCAGCCGCAGGCACAGGCCGCACGCTTTGCATTCGTCCGCGGCGATCGCGCGGCGCGGGCCGAGCAGCTTCTTGCCCTGAAGCACGCATGGCGCGACGAAGACGATCACCGACGGTTCGTCGGCGTCGAGTTCTTCCGTAATCGCCGCCAGCGTCGCGGGAATGTCATACGGATCCACCGTCCGCACCCGCCGCACGCCGCACGCCCGGGCGACGGCCTCGATCGACGTCGCGTGCGTCGACTCGCCCATCAGCGTCCTGCCCGTGCCGGGGTTGTCCTGATGCCCCGTCATCGCCGTCGTGCGATTGTCCACCACGATGATCGTGCTCGCGCCGCGATTGAACACGATGTCCAGCAACCCCGTGATGCCCGAATGGAAAAACGTCGAGTCGCCGACGATGCCGACGACCTTCCGCTTCTCGCCGGCCTTCTGCATGCCGTGGGCCATCGACACGCCCGCGCCCATGCACAGAATCGTGTCCATCCGCGAGAGCGGTTTAAGCACGCCCAGGCTGTAACAACCGATGTCGCCCGTCACCACCACGTCGTGCTGCCCCAACGCGTAATACACGCCTCGATGCGAACACCCCGGACACAATACCGGAGGCCTCGCGGGCAGATCCGTAACCCGTGGCGCGGGCGTCTCGCCCGCGTTGTGCGTTCCACCGGCATGACCTCCGGAAGACGATGAACCTGTTCCGCTCGCAGAGGCGGGCAAGATGCCCGCGGGACACGAGGGCGAGACGCCCTCGTCACGCTGCACGCGAGCCCGAATCTCCGCCAGACGCATCGGCGTTAATTCGCCGATGCCTGGCACGATGTTTCGCCCGTCGCAGGCGATGCCCAGCGACTTGATGTGCTCCTCGAAAATGTCGTCCAACTCTTCGACCACCAGCACGCGTTTCACGCCGCCGGCGAACTCGCGGAACATCGCGTCCGGGAACGGATACGACATGCCCAGCTTCAGCACGCTCGCCTCGGGGAAGGCCTCCTTCACGTATTGATACGCGGTGGAGTGCGTCACGATGCCCAGATCGCGGCCTGCCCATTCGATGCGGTTGACGCCGCTCGTTTCGACGTACTGTTGCAGCTCGGCCTGGCGTTTTTCGATGGCCACTCGCATCTGCCGCGCCCACATCGGAATGGCGACGAATCGCGGCGGATCTTTTTCGAATTTCACTTCGCGCGGCGGCGGCGTGCGTTCGCCAAGTTCCACGAGTCCGCGGCTGTGGCTGATGCGCGTCGACGTCCGCAGGAGCACCGGCACGCGGAATTGTTCGCTGATTTCCAGGCCCAGGCGGACGAATTCCTTGGCCTCCTGGCTGTCGGAGGGTTCGAGCATGGGCACCTTGCCGAACCGCGCGAAGTGCCGCGAGTCCTGCTCGTTTTGCGAGGAGTGCATGCCCGGATCGTCCGCGACGACGATCACGATGCCGCCCACCGCGCCCACGTACGATAGCGTCATCAACGCATCGGCGGCGACGTTCAGGCCCACGTGTTTCATCGTCACGAGACAGCGGGCGCCCGTCAGGCATGCCCCGGCTGCCACTTCGAGCGCCACCTTCTCGTTGGGCGCCCACTCGCAGTAGACGTGGTCCTTGTAGGCGACCAGATGTTCGAGAATCTCCGTCGACGGCGTGCCGGGATATCCTGCCGCCACCGTCACGCCCGCCTCAAACGCGCCACGGGCAAACGCTTCGTTTCCAGATAACAATTCACGCACGGGGGCCACTCCTTCGCATATAAGGAATCGTAAAGAATACCATGAAAGGATTAGATGAGCAAATAGGAATGAATCGCAAAAAAGACGCGGCGTCGACAGGGCTTGCCGCTTTGCGCTGCAGGACGTTATGGAACGATGATCGTTTCGTTTTCCACTTCATGGGACGAGGCTTTTCCACGGATCGGCGTAGACGGTGTATGGGCCTGTGGTGTTTTGTTCCCATGAGTCGCCCAGGGGGAAGTCGTCGCCTCGGACCGTGTCGCAATGGCCGTCGGCGAGGACGACGTTGGCGGCCGACCGTCCCAGGTGCCGCCAGCCGACGCGGTTGCTCGGGTCCGTCGGGCGGCTGTTTCGGTGCCTCCCCGCGTACACGCCGTCGGCCAGGGCGATCAGTCGCGCCGGATGAACAAATGCCGACGCGCTCGTGTTGCGGATCGACTCGCCGAAACTGTTGGTGTACCCCACCGAGCCGGTGTAAAACGTGTCCGCCACCACACGCGTGTTCGCGTTGCCGATGGGATTGTCCGCGTTGATATAATACGCCAGACGAATCGAACGGAAATTCGTGCCGAAAATCGTCCACGCGTCCGCCTCGGTCATCATTTCGTTGCCGATGCTGAAGCGGTAATTGGGCCACCACATCCAGCCGGTGGAGTCGTTGGGATCCTTGTAGCGGTCCTCGACGCCGTCTTTGTCGTCCACCGCCGGGCACATGAACGAACTGCCGGCCAGTTCCTTGCCGCCGGCCACCAGGCCGTCGCGGTCGAGAATAGGCCCCCAGCCGTCCAGCGGCGTGCCCTCGCCGCCAGGCCCCGTCATGTTGTACGACGGCACGACGAGTTCGTTATTCTCCGACGGGTACAACATCAGCGCCAACCCAAGATTCCGCAGGTGCATCTTGCACCCAGCCGCCTTGGCCAAATCCCGCGCCCGCGCCAGCGACGGCATCAAAATGCTCACCATCAAGGCGATAATCGCGATCACGACCAGCAGCTCGATGAGCGTGAAACCGCGTTGGGACTTCGAGGATATTCGGTAAACTGGGGTCATTGTGTTCGAGGGGGGCAGGGCCAGTAGCCATCAGCCAGTAGCCAATAGGGCTTCCGCGGCACGAAGGTAAAATATTACCTCGCGCCGGCGAGAGTGATCTCGCGGCTTCGCGGACGCGAAGGTCGACGATTCATTCGCGCACCGGCAGTATGTTCTGATACTCGGCCGGCTTCGCCATACCTATTGGCTACTGGCTATTGGCTTACTGGCTTATTTCACGTCCGCCATCGCCTCTTGCAGTGCTGCCAGCGTGTAGGCGGTCACCAGCACAGGGCTGCCTTCGTTCCAGCGGTCTTTGTCGTTGTCCCACGAGCCGTTTTTCTGCACGCGGGCGGCGGCGGCGGCGATGAGTTCTTCACGCCAATTATGGTCCTTACCGTCGCCATCACGGACGATCGGCTGACCCCACGCCCGCAGCGCCTTGGCGAACGTGTGGTAATAGTAGTACAACCCTTCCTGGCTTTGCTTGGCAGGCAGGTTGGGATTGTTTTCGAGCGTCCAGTAGCGGCGGATCCAGTTGAAGGCGGCCCGCACGCGGGGATCGTCCTTCGCCACGCCCGCGTACAGCATGCTCTTGAAGCCCGCGTACGTCATCGATCCGTAGCTGCGCAGGCCTTGCTCGTTCGCGCCGGCGCCGCCTTTGGACTCCACCGGACTGTAGACGAATCCGCCGTCGTTGCTGCCTTCGGCGGCGAAGGTTTCGGGGTTGCTCTCGCTGCGGTTCTGCACGCGGTTGAGGAACTTCAGCGCCCGCTGAACGTGCTCGTCATCCTTGTCCACGCCCGCGTCGTGCATGGCCTGCATCCAGAAGGAGACGTTGCTCAAGTCGCCGGGGCGCCGGGGCCCGCCTTCCACATCCGGCTTGCCGTAATTCACCCCGCCGACGAACGGGCTGTCCTCACCGATCTTGTCGCCGTCGGGACTCTCCATGCCGGGCACGATCTGCAAACTCTTGAGATACGTGACGGCCTTGGCGATGGGCTCCTTGTACTCGGGCTGACCCGCCGCCGCCAACGCCGAGACCGACAAGGCCGTGCAGTAATTGTTCCAGTGCTCGCGTGGCTCGTAAATCCCGCCGTCCTTCTGCTGATAACTCAACAGCACCTTGTAGCCCTGCTGGACGACCTCGTGCTTCGGGCCGTACGCGGGGTCTTTCACCAGCACGCTCAGCACGAGCGCCGTGGCCGCGGGTTTGGCGGCGCCTTTGCCGTCGAGCGACCACCCGCCGTCCTTCTCCCGCTGGGAAATCAGAAACTTCACGCCGTTGGCCATCAATACCTTGGCCTGCTCGGCATGCTTGGCGTCGATGACCGCCTTGGCCTCCGCCGACGCCTTGGCCGGCTGAGTCGTCGGCTCCGCAGCCACCGCCGGCGATGCCAACACACCAGCCATTGCCAGCACCAACCCCGCCGCCACGATCGAACGCTTCATAAAATTCTTCAAAACACGATTTGTCATTGGGATTTCCCTTCGTTGTTGCATTGGTATTCGTTCACTCGCCAGCCGACGATGCCCGTCAACCATTCTACATCCCAGCCATTATACATCACCACGCCGGGTCCCCGCGCCTCGTATCGCTGTTTTGCAGAACAAACGCGTATACCGTGACGCGGGCGTCCCGCCCGCGTCCAACGACGAATAGCCTGGTTTTTCCATTTCGCAAGCCGTGTGGAACGGTTCGCGAGGGCAAGATGCCCTCGTCACACGCGGGCGGGACGCCCGCGTCACGTTCCACAACCCGCCCGACGGCAGACGGCAGGGCCGGGGCACGCCTTGCTTGCCAGATATCAGCCCTGCAAACCCAACCGCCACACCGCCGGGCGAAACGAGTCCGAAGGAGTGCAAAGCATGTGGCGTGCCAGAATGTAACTAGTGTAATTGCGTATGGTTATTAATAAGCTTGTGAAATGTATACAAATGAAATGCATATAATGTATGCAATGGTGCACATGTTTTGGGTTGTGCGACACATTACGGATACGGCTCCGCCTGTTTGCATTGTGGAGCGTCCTCTGCTGCATCACGTTCTACAACGCAAACAGGCGGAGCCATCTCCGCGTCGGTCCTGACATCCCCGCTAAAAATTCATGTAAATCGCGGTATTCTCGGTAAATCACTCGGTTACGTTTCGCATCGTTTCCTCGGAGATGTCGAAATTCGCGTAGACGTTTTGGACGTCTTCGTGGTCTTCGAGGGTTTCCATGAGGCGGACGATGGCTGCTGCGGCGTCGCCTTCGATGGCGACGGTGTTTTTGGGGATCATGGAGATGGCCGCTGACAGGGTGGCGATGTTGGCGGCGGCGAGGGCTTGTTTGACTTTGTGGAAGTTTTGCGGGGCGCAGGTGACTTCGAAGCTGTCGCCGTCGTTGCGGACGTCCTCGGCTTCGGCGTCGAGGGCGACTTCCATGAGGTTGTCCTCGGTGGCCGCCTCGCCGGAAACCGTGAAGACGCCTTTCTGTTCGAACATCCACCCGACGCAGCCGCTGGCGCCGAGCTGCCCGTTGCCGCGTTCGAAGATTTTCCGCATTTCCGGCGCGGTGCGGGCGCGGTTGTTGGTGAGGCAGTCCACCATGAACGCCACGCCGCCGGGGCCGTAGCCTTCGTAGACGATGGCTTCGAAGTTTTCGGCGTCCAGTCCGCCGGCCCCTTTTTTGACTGCGTTGGCGATGGTGTCCTTGGGCATGTTGGCGGCCTTGGCGTCGTCGATCGCGTACCGCAGCGACAGATTTTCGTCCGGGTTGCCGCCGCCGAGCTTGGCGGCCACGATGATCCGCCGGGCCAGTTTGCTCCACTCGCGGCCTCGCCTGGCGTCGTTGGCGCCCTTGGCCCGCTTGATCTTCGCCCAATGAGAATGTCCTGCCATCGTCCGATTTCCTGAAGAATTATGAGGATTTACACACGCGGCTTCCCGCCGCCGAATACAGAATATCGACTTGGCGGGTGCGGGACAAGAACGAGTTCAAAAATGCCGGTGGGTCTTTCCGTCCTCGTGGTGCGAACGAGCGATTCGTTTGAGGGAAGCACAGCCAGTAGCCAATAGCCAGTAGCCAATAGGTATGGAAGGACAAGGGCGAAAAGACAATGAACGCGGGAATGGGCGTGGGAGCGGCGAAAACCGGGATCGTGTGATGAACAACAAACTGTACCATACCTGATGGCTACTGGCTATTGGCTACTGGCTTGCTTCCCTCGAACAGGCGGTTCCCTTGCGTCACGAGAACGGAAAGGCCCTGCCGTAACCTCCGCAAATGTTGTATAACAGGATGCGATGAAAATTTTCCTTGAAACGATGGGCTGCCAGATGAACCGGCTCGATAGCGAGTTGGTCGTTTCCGCGTTGCGGGCGGCGGGGCATGAGATGGTGGACGATTCGCGGCAGGCGCAGGTGGTGTTGTTCAACACGTGCAGCGTGCGGCGGCAGGCGGAGAATAAAGTGTACAGTCGCCTGGGGGCCGAGGCCCAACGCAAGGCCGCCGGCAAGCAGTTTTTCGTTGGCGTGCTCGGCTGCATGGCCCAGCGCGAAGGGGCCGACCTGATGAAAAAATATCCGGTCGATCTCGTCTGTGCGCCAGGACAACTCGACGCGCTGCCCCGGCTGATCGAACAAGCCGCCGCCGGACAGGCCGCCATGAAACTCGACCCCTCGCGTAAAGAACCCCGCGACAGGGCCGCCGACGAACGGCTGGAACAGTTGGATTTAGGCCGAGACCCCGCCGCCACGCCCTCGCCCGTGCAGGCGTACGTCCGCGTCAGCCGCGGGTGCGACAAATTCTGCTCCTACTGCGTCGTGCCGTTCGTCCGTGGCGGCGAAATCAGCCGACACCCCGCCAACATCCTCGACGAAACCCGCCGACTCGTCGACGCGGGCCGATCCGAAATCACCCTGCTGGGACAAACCGTCAACAGCTACCGCTGGCGGCCCGCGGGCGAGGGGGCGATGACAACTTTCGCCGATCTGCTGGCCCTGCTCTCGCCGATCGCAGGCCTCCGCCGGCTGCGGTTCGTCACCAGCCATCCGATCGACTTCGGCGACGACATCCTGCACGCGATGCGCGACCTGCCCAACCTTTGCCGCTACATCCACGTGCCCGCCCAGTCCGGAAGCGACGCGATGCTGCGAGCGATGAACCGCAAATATACGCGAGCCCAATACGACGACCTCGCCGACCGTGCCCGCGCGATCGTGCCCGGCGTGGTGCTCGCGGGCGACTTCATCGTTGGCTTTCCTGGCGAAACCGACGCCGACCATGCTGCCAGCCAGGACCTCATCCGCCGAAGCGGCTACAAAAACAGCTTCATCTTCAAATACTCCCCGCGCCCCGGCACCGCCGCCGCGAAAACGCTCAAGGATGACGTCCCCACGCACGTCAAACGCGCCCGCAACGCCGATCTGCTGGCCGTGCAGGCCGAAGTGAGCTTGACGCACCACCAATCCTGCATCGGCCAAACGGTCGAAGTCCTCGTCGAAGGCCCATCCCCACGCGCCAACAAACAGCCACACCGGCCCGCGGCGGGCGAAGTGCAACTCATCGGCCGAACCCGAGGCGACCACATCGTCGTCTTCGACGGCCCGCCGTCGCTGACGCATCAATACATAGATGTAACGATCACCGGCGCGACGGCGCTGACGTTGTTTGCGAAAAAAGGCATATGATGAAAGGAAAGAACGCCAAGCGACGATATATCACAATTCTGCTATCGCTGGCCGTCATCTTCGGCGGCGGGGTGTTGTTTTTCTGGGGATGGTGGATGCCCAAGGTCACGGTCGTCAATCGATCCGGCGTTGCGTTGCACGGTGTCACGGTCGCGGTCGGAGATGACAGAACGTACTACCTTGGCAGCATTTCACCGTACGGGTCGAAGTCGGTTCGCGTGGTGCCTCGAAACGGCACAGCCGTTCGCGTTCGCGGGGTGTTGGGCGACGGTGCCGGCACTCGCAGGGGTGGAGGCGGCACCGCCTTCGACGTCGAGACGGGCTACCTGTGTGAATTGGCAATATCGCACCAACGGCAAACCGTTATCATTGGCCCCGGCGGAATCCTGACGGAGAAATAACGAAACGTTCCTATTCCCAACCATCGTACTCGCTGACGAAATCGTAATGCTCTCGTGGCAGATGATGCTTTGCAAAGTTGTCCACAATGTAACGAACACACCCGCGCACCTGCGGCGGAGTTGGCTTGAAGAAAACCCCCTGCCCGGCGTTAAAGACAGGATGTTCCGCGGACAAAAATCCGCAACGTTTTACCGCATCGCTCGCGCATTGTTTGAGCAGATCGTGGATCACCTGGCCTCGCAGGGCATGGCGGCGGACCAGAATGTGAATGTGATTCGGTAAAATGGCGCAGGCATAACTGGTCAGGCGGTGCTCTTGGTGAATGCGGACAAAGGCTTCGCGGATCCCATCACGTTCTTCCGGCGAATACCAGTGGACGGGATAATTCAATGCCGTTTTTGCCCGGCCATGGAATTCGCGTAACTCCGCCGGGCGTGGCTGGACGGGGTTTCGTCCTTCATGAAGTGGCCTGAGCTTGGCAATGTGCGGCATAAAAACGTTTTGCGAGTAACTGCCCCGTGGATCGTTGGGCAACCAATGACCATAACCAACCAGAACAATGTGCGAAGCGATAAGGATGTGCCGATGTCTCCGCATGACGGTAACCGCAAAAACGTTTTCAGTGGCTTGCCTCTTTGCGCTGTAGGATGTTGTATCATACGACAACGTTGTTGTCCACAACATCCTACAGCGCAAAGAGGCAAGCCATTGGTTGCGTCATTTTGTGTTTCTACTTCAGCAAACCGCTTTGTTTGGCGTAGGCGAAAATCCCGCCGGCTTCGATGATGGCTTGGACGTCGCCGAGGGGTTTTAACGCAAACGTTTTTCCGCTCGTTATATTTTTCAGTGTGCCGGTGGTGAGGTTGATTTCCACGTCGTCGCCGGTGGCGATGGTTTCGACCAGCCGCTGGACCGTTTCCACGGGGATGATGTACGCGCCGTTGATGCTGTTGCGGTAGAAGATGCGGGCGTAGCTTTCGGCCACCACGGCCTGGACGCCCGCTTCGGCCAGTGCCAGCGGCGCGTGTTCGCGCGAGGAGCCGCACCCGAAGTTCCGCCCGCCGATGACGACGGTGAATTCGCTGGCGAACTGTCCCTCGGCCACGAAGGGCGTGTTGCCACCGGGCAGGCCCGAGGCGGCCATCGGCACGCCGCACAGCGCGTATTTGCCGAAAAACCGCCGCTCCTCCGCGATGGCGGGGTTGTAGCTGAGAAACTCGGCTGGGATGATCTGGTCGGTATCAATGTTGTCGCCAATCACAAACGCCTTGCCGGTGATGATGGTTTTCATGATGTCCTTTCAAAGAAGCCAGTAGCCGATAGCCAGTAGCCAGCAGGTATGGCGAAGTTTGTCGCCAATCACACGATTTTGCGTTTGGCTACAGGTGCATCCTGCTCCGCTTTCACTGCCATGTTGCCGTCGTCGTTCCGTACCTTGTGGCTTGTGGCTGGTGGCTTCGGGACGTATTGTATAGGGGGATTGCCGAAATTGAAAAAAGGAAAACCCATGGCTGAGCATTTTGCGGATCGGTTGTTGGCGGCCATTGAGAGGAAGGGGTCGCCTGTTTGCGTGGGGTTGGATCCGGTGCTTGATCGGTTGCCGGAGGCGTTGCGGCGGAAGTTTGCGACGTTTACGGGCGAGGCGGGTCGGGTGGCGGCGGTTCGGTCGTTTTGTCTGGAGGTGCTGGAACTGGTCGCGCCGTATGTGCCGGCGGTCAAGCCGCAGTCGGCGTATTTTGAGGTGTTCGGCAGCGCGGGCGTGGCCGCGTACGAAGCCTGCGTGGCACGGGCGCATGAGTTGGGGCTGGTCGTCATCGGCGACGTGAAGCGCAACGACATCGGCTCGACCGCCGCTGCCTACGCGGAAGGTCATCTCAAGGTCGGCGCCGCAAGTTGTCCCGACGCCGTGACCGTCAACGGCTACCTCGGCAGCGACGGTATAAAGCCGTTCATCGAGCAGGCCACGTCCGCTGGCAAGGGGTTGTTCGTCCTCGTGCGAACCAGCAACCCCTCCGCGCGCGAGTTACAGGATTTGGCGACGCAGGACGGGCGGAAAGTGTACGAGCACATGGCCTCGCTGGTGGCGTCGCTTGGGGCCTCCAGCGTGGGGGCATGCGGGTACAGCCATGTCGGCGCGGTGGTCGGCGCGACGGTTCCCGACGAAGCCCGCGCCCTGCGGGACCTCATGCCGCAACAGATCGTCCTCGTGCCCGGCTACGGCGCGCAGGGCGGCACCGCCGACGACGCGGCGGTCTCGTTCAAGCCCGACGGCACCGGCGGAATCGTCAACGCCAGCCGATCGGTGATCTTTGCCCACACGGAAAAACAATACGCGGGCATGGATTGGAAAAAGGCCGTCGAATCCGCCGCCAAAGCGTTCGCCTCCGACATCGCCGCGGCGGTGAAACGGCGGAAACCGTAACGTGACGCGGGCGTCTCGCCCGCGTGTGGCGAGGATAAACGCTACATGCGTTTGCCTTGGAATGGTGAAATTCTCCCATGGACACCCAACCGTCAACCGAGTTGCCGCCACGGCGGAATGTCAAGCTGGTCGTCGCGTACAACGGGGCGGCGTATCACGGGTGGCAGCGTCAGGCGGCGGGGGTGGACACGGTTCAGGAGCGGCTGGAGGCGGCGGCGACGCGGGTGATGCGGCATCGGGTGATTGTGTTCGGGGCCGGGCGGACCGACGCGGGGGTGCACGCGGAGGGTCAGGTCGCGAATTTTTACACGACGAATTTCGCGGTGCCGTTGGCGGGGCTTCGTCGGGCGATCAACAGCCGGCTGCCGCACGACATCGCGGTGCGGTCGGCGGTCGAGGCGGCGGAGGATTTTCACGCGTCGCGGTCTGCCGTCGGGAAAACGTACCGCTACCGCATCCACGTCGCCCCGCAGCGATGCGTGGCGAGGCATGAACAGGTGTATCATTTCGACCGCCCGCTGGACGTCGCCCGGATGCGTCTCGGGGCGGTCAGGCTGCTGGGCACGCACGATTTTCGCGGGTTTGCCACGTCGGCGGAGGTTCGCGAGGACACGGTCCGCACGGTGTCGCGCTGCGACGTGAGTGAGCAGGGCGATGAGCTTCACGTGGCCGTCCAGGGCGACGGGTTTCTGTACAACATGGTGCGAAACATCGTCGGCACGCTGATGGAAATCGGTCGGGGCCGCTGGCCCGCCGATCAGGTGGACGTGATCCTGGCCACCCGCGACCGCCGCCACGCGGGCCCAACGGCGCCGGCGCAGGGGTTGTCGCTGGTATGTGTGCACTATTAAGGTTTCCCACAATAGCCAGTAGCCATCAGGTATGGCGGGGTCTGCTGCCAATCACACGATCCTGAATTGTCGCCATACACTGGTTCGTTCCCGCTGTCACTGCCTTTTTATCCTTGTCGTTCCATACCTATTGGCTACTGGCTATTGGCTACTGGCTTTTTCGGGAATTTTCAATCAACACCTAGCACGAACGCCCGGCAGCCTGTACACTAGATAGCCCAGGCTGGGGTTTGTTGTCGAAGCCGCTCCAGCAAGTACGTTACGGAGTTACGCATGAAGCTTTCAGACATCGTGGTCGTGGACGCGATTATTCCCGAGTTGCAGGCCAAGACCAAGGACGAAGCCATTGGCGAGTTGGTTGGCGCGTTGGCGGACGCGGGAGCGATTCCCGCCAAGAGCGTCAAGGACGTGGTCAAGGCCGTGATGGCCCGCGAGGGTCAGGCGACGACGGGGATCGGTAAAGGCGTGGCATTGCCGCACGCCAAGCTCAAGGGCGTCACCAAGGCGATGGCGGCGATCGGGCGGTCCGGCGGCGGGATTGATTTTTCCGCGCTGGATTACAAGCCGGTCTATAGTGTGATCCTGCTGTTGTCGAATCCCGACAAGCCCGATGAACATCTCCAGGCGATGGAGACGATTTTCAAGCACGTGCAGCGGGACATTTTTCGCAAGTTTCTGCGGCAGAGCGAGACCCGCGAGGCGATTGTGGAATTGATCCACGAGGCCGACGAGTTAGGATGAACCGCCTTGGCGCGCATTGAACGGGACGTGAAAATCCCCAATAAATACGGGCTGCACGTCATCCCGGCCAGGCTGTTCGTGGAATTGGCCAGCCGGTACGGCAGCCGGATTGACGTGTCTAATGGCAGCCTGTCGGTGGACGCCAAGAGCATCATGTCGGTGATGCGTCTGGCGGGCACGCGGGGCACGGTGTTGACCATCCGTGCCGACGGCGACGACGCGCAGACGGCCGCCGACGCGCTGGTGGCGCTGGTGGCCGACGGTTTTGGCGAAATGGACGACGATTGAGGACGATCAGCCTTGGCTAGCATTGAACGCGACGTGAAAATTCCTAACAGGCAAGGACTGCACGCCCGTCCGGCAATGCAGTTCGTGGAAGTGGCCCAACAGTACGGCAGCACGATCGAGGTGTCCAACGGCACCCGGTCGGTAGACGCCAAAAGCATCATGTCGGTGATGCTGCTGGCGGGCACGCAGGGCACGGTGCTGACCATCCACGCCGACGGCGACGACGCGCAGGCCGCCGCCGACGCGCTGGTGGCGCTGGTGGCCGGCGGATTTGGCGAAATGGAAGACGAAGTCGGTTGACTCGTTAACTCGTTACTACGTGGAGAACACTGCGAACGGGGAGCGAATCAACGAGTCAACGAGTTAACGGAAGCATTTTTTTCCCGCGCGGCGGGTTTTCCGCCGCAGTGCAGGGTAGGATGAAAGTCAAGAAGGGCATAGGAGTCAGCCCCGGCGTGGCCATCGCCCAGGCCGTCGTGCTGAACGCCGAAGAGTTCGACATTCCCCAGCGGCATGTCGCCGTGGATCTTGCGCAGGCGGAGTTGGCCCGGCTCCGCAAAGCGACGGCGGTCTCCAAAAAAGAGATTCAGGAACTCCGCAAACAGACCGCTGAGAAGATCGACAAAAAGACGGCCGGCATTTTCGATTACCACTTGATGCTCCTGGAGGACAAGGAGCTTCACAAGCAGTTCACCGCGATGATCGTGGGCTCCCACGCGGCGGCGGAGTATGCCGTCGCCACCGTGCTGCGGAACTACGCGAAATTGTTCCACGACATGCCGCAACACCTCGCCGACCGCGTGCACGACGTGTACGACATCGAAAAGCGGCTGCTGCGGAATCTGATCGGCCAACACCGCCAGACGCTCGCCCATCTCAAGCGTAACGTGGTGGTGGTTGCGCCGGATCTGTCGCCGAGTCAGACGGCGGCGATGGACCGCGAACACGTGCTGGGCATCGCGATCGACGTCGGCGGGCAGACCAGCCACACCGCCATCGTTGCCCGCGGGCTTGGCCTGCCGGCGGTGGTGGGGTTGAACGACCTGACGGCCGATGCCGCCGGCGGCGACACGATCATCATCGACGGCACGCGCGGCGTGGTCGTGCTGAATCCCGACGCCGAGACGCTGGCCCATTACCAGCAGATGGCGCGTCAGCAGGTGGAGTTCCTCCACAGCCTCGACGCCCTGCGCGACCTGCCCGCCACCACCAGCGACGGGCACGAGGTGCTGCTGCTGGGCAACATCGAATTCCCCCGCGAAACCGCCACCGTTTTGGACAAGGGCGGGCAGGGCATTGGGCTTTACCGCACGGAATTCCTCTACCTCGGCAGCGACACCGAACCCAGCGAGGAAGATCACTACAACGCCTATCGCGAAGTACTCAACCTTTGCCCGGACCGCTCCGTGGTGATTCGCACGCTGGACCTCGGGGCCGACAAATACACGCAAAGCCGCGCCCGCATCCCCGAGCGCAATCCGATGCTGGGGCTGCGGTCGATCCGGTTCTGCCTTCAGCATCTGCCGGCCTTCAAGACGCAGATTCGCGCGATCCTGCGGGCGGCGGTCGGCACGCGGGCGAGCATGATGTTCCCGCTGCTGACGAGCCTGAAGGAACTCCGCCAGGCCAAGGCCATCATGCGCGACGTGATCGAGGACCTCGAGGAGGAAGGCGTCGAGTGCGCGCCGGACCTGCCCGTGGGCATCATGGTGGAAACGCCGTCGGCTGCCCTCCAGTGCTACGCCTTCGCGCAGGAAGTGGACTTCTTCTCCATCGGCACCAACGACCTGATTCAGTACACCCTCGCCGTCGACCGCGGCAACGAGCGCGTGGCCTCGCTCTTCACGGGCGCCAACCCGGCCGTGCTGCGACTGCTTCAGGAAATCATTCGCGCCGGACAGCGCTACGATATCCCGGTGAGCATGTGCGGCGAGTTGGCCGGCGACCCGAAGTACACGGTGCTGCTGCTGGGGCTGGGCTTGCGAACGTTCTCGGTCACGCCGTCGGCGATTCCGGAGATCAAAAAGATCATCCGCGGCGTCACGATGGAACGGGCGCTCGCCGTCGCCAACCGCGTGATGAAACTCGACAGCGAAGCCGAAATCAACAACTATTTACGAATGGAAATGCATAAATTACTGCCCGAAGCGTACACGGATTGAGAACGGCAGCCACTAGCCGTCAGCCAGTAGCCAACAGGTAAGGCACGACGACGGCGAAAGGCGAAAAGGCAGTGAACGCGGAAAATGAGTGAGACATGGCGAGTGTCTGGATCGTGTGATTTATGACGGATTTCGCCATACCTGATGGCTACTGGCTATTGGCTACTGGCTGAAAACATAGAAAAACGCCGACGGTCGGCGACGAGATAGACTTTTGGATTGCAAGAACACACAACAAGAACAGAAAGAAAGGACGCAACAAGCGAGTGTGCCACAGAAGTGGGTTGTTTGGTTGGCCGTGGACGGGGACCTGAGGTTCCTGTCGCATCATGACATGATGCGTTGCGTGGAGCGACAGGCCGTTCGCGCCAAGCTGCCGCTGCGGTATTCGCAAGGGTTCAATCCGCGTCCGGCGTTGTCGCTGGTGCTGCCTCGCCCGGTCGGATTGGCCAGTCGCGAGGATCTGCTGGCGATCACGCTGGAGTCGCCGCTGGAGTCGGCGGAGTTGCTGGCCCGATTGTCGGCGTCGGCCCCGAAGGGGCTTACGCCGTTGCGGGCTGCCATGCCGGGGCCGGGCGTTCGCCCGCTGGCGCGGTCTGCCGACCTCGAGCTGCCGCTCGGCGAGCGGAGCGACGACGTCGCGATTCGCGTGCGGGACCTGGCCGACAAACCGACCTGGCCGATGCGGCGGATCACGGGCGATGAAACCCTCGACGATCCGCGCGCCGGCAAGGCGATCGACCTCCGACCGCTCGTGCGGCGATTGGCCGTCGAAGACGGCTGCCTCCGCGCGACGCTGATACCGCTCAACCAGGCCTGGGCCCGACCCGCCGAAATCCTCCGCCTGCTACACCTCGACGAGCGAGCCGACCTCGCCCGCATGGTCCGCACCCGAGTGGATTACGGCCTGGCAGACAGGCTGTAGGCTGAAGGCGCTACAGTCAACCTACAGCCTATAGCCCACAGCCTACAGCCGAACGACTGACGCACATTCGCACGCGTAACAAGTAACAGAAAATCATGACACGAGAAATGCTGATCAACACGGTGGAAGGGCAGGAGTGCCGCATCGCCATCGTCGAAAATGGACAACTCGAGGAACTCTACGTCGAGCGCGTCTCTTCCGCCAGCCACGTGGGGAATATTTACAAGGGCCGAATCACCAATGTCGAGCCGTCCATCCAGGCGGCGTTTGTGGATTTCGGGCTGAGCAAGAACGGCTTCCTGCACATCAGCGACGTGAACCCGTCGTATTTTCCGAAGAACCGCCGCAACGGGCAGCAGGAGTCGGTCGGTCGAAAGAAAGGCCATCGCGACCGCCCGCCGATCCAGGATTGTCTCCGTCGCGGGCAGGAAGTGATCGTCCAGCTTACCAAAGAGGGCATCGGCACCAAAGGCCCGACGATGACGACGTACATTTCCGTCCCAGGCCGGCTGCTGGTGATGATGCCCGGCATGAGCCGCCTGGGCGTCTCGCGCAAGATCGACGACGACGGCGCCCGCGACAAAGCCCGCGCCATCCTCGCCGAACTCAACCCGCCCGACGACATGGGATTCATCGTCCGCACCGCCGCTATCGACAGGCCGAAAAAAGAATTCCAGCGCGATCTGAACTACCTCCTGCGGCTGTGGAAGAACGTGCGGCACCGGATCAACACCAGCAAGTCGCCGGCGGAGATTTACCAGGAAAGCGACCTGGTGACGCGCACCATCCGCGACGTTTACAACGCCAACATCGGGCGCATCATCTGCGACAACCGGGAAATCGCCGCGAAAGCGAAGGAATTCCTCGACGTCGCCATGCCGCGAACCGCGCACAACATCGAACTCTACACCGGTAAACAAGGCCTCTTCCACGACGTCGGACTCGAAGACGAAATCGAAAAAATCTACGCGCGCCGCATCGAACTGCCCTCGGGCGGCTCGCTGGTGTTCGACCAGGCCGAGGCGCTGGTGGCCATCGACGTCAACAGCGGGCGATTCCGCGAACACAGCGACGCCGAAACGACGGCGACGAAAATGAACATGGAAGCCGCCCGCGAAATCGCGCGCCAACTGCGCCTCCGCGACCTCGGCGGCGTGGTGATCATCGACTTCATCGACATGCGCGAGGAGAAGAACCGACGCACCATCGAACGCGTGCTGCGCGACGAGATGAAAACCGACCGCGCCAAAAGCAAAGTGCTTCGCATCTCCGCGTTCGGCATCATCGAGATGACGCGGCAGCGCGTCCGACCGAGCCTCAAACACAGCATCTTCCGCACGTGCGGGCATTGCGAAGGCATCGGCCTGATCAAGAGCGAGGAAAGCCAATCGCTGCTGGTGATGCGAAATCTCCAGCGGGCGTGCACGAATGAGCAGGTGGCCGTGATCGAAGTTTCCGTGACGCCGACGGTGGCGAATCACCTGTCGAATTTCGAGCGTCGGAGGATTCTCGAGCTGGAAGCCCAGTGCAATAAAAAGATCGTGATCAAGGGCGATCCCGCGTTGTCGGGCAATCAGTTGCAGATTGCCTGCACGAACGCCCGCGGCAGCCAGGTGGCGTGGGAACAGCCTCTGCGACCCGCGCCGGACCGGACGAAAATCGAGACGGTTCCGCTGGCGAGCGTTCTGCCGCCCGCGCTGCCGGCGGTGGAGGGCGAAGATTTCTTCGACGAGGAAGGCGACTGGATGGGCGGCGAACCGCTGGAGGATAGCGAAGCCGGCGAGGGCGGCGACGAGCATGACGACGAGCACGCCGAGGCGCATGGCGAAGAGCCTGTCGGGAGCGAAGCTCGCTTTGCCTCCGCGGAAGCTGCCGCGGATTCGGGCGAGGCCGCCGAAGCCGACGGCGGCTGGCTGTTCCAGCAGCGTTCGCACGATAAGTCCGCCGGCGGCAAGGCGGCGAGTCAGCCAGCGACCGGGCAATCGCCGACAGGAGCATCGAAGGCGTCAACGCCTGCCGCACCCGCCGCGATGAGTACGCCGTCGAGTCTACCGAGCGTTGGTCAGCCGGCCGCGATGGCCGCTGCCGCTGTTCAGGACCAACCCGCCGCACCGCCGACGGGCGACGGCGAAGGGCAACCAGGCCAGCCGGGCGAAGGCAAACGCCGCCGCCGCCGAGGCCGACGCGGCGGACGACGACACCGCAAGCACCAGGAACAACTCCAGGCTCAGCAAGGCGCGCCGACTCAGCCGAGCCAACCGGTTCAGCCAAGTCGGTCGGCACAGCAAGCCCCCGCCGCCGCGCCGGCCGAGACGCCCAGTCAACCGGCGCCCGCCAAGCCGCAGCCACAACCCAAACCGCAGCCGCCCAAGGCGAAGCCGCAACCTCAATCGCAACCCAAGGCGCTGCCGCAGCCCAAACCGCAGGCCCAGCCCAAACCGCAGCCGCAGCGCAAGAGTACGCCGCAGCCGGTGATTCTACCGGCACCGGCCGGTGTGCCCGAATTGGCCGCCGCGGCGTTCAGCTCGGCGACTCCCGACGAGTCCAAGCCCGCCGCCAAGCCGGCTGCGCCTGCCGCGTCGTATAACAAGTCCGCGCGGCAGGAGCAGGCCTCGACGACCAAACCTGCCGCCGCCGGACAACACGAACCGTGGATGGCGCTGTTCGGCGGGCAGGACCCCGCCGCCAAGCAGGCCGCACCCGCCGCGACAAAACCTGTCGTGGAAAAATCAACGCCCGCACCTGCCGCACCGTCTGTCGCGGCTGGCAAGCCGGGGCCGGTCGTGTCAGAACCCGCCGCCGAGCCGGCAAAAAAGAAAGGGCGAAAACCCAGCGGAAAAACCACCGCCGCCAAGGACGTTCCCGCCGCCAAGGACGTCGCGGTCAAGGAAACCCCCACCAAAAAAGCCGCCGCCAAGTCGGCCGCCAAGGGCGACTCCCAAGCGGTGACGACCCTGCCGCCCGCCGAGCCTGCCGCAAAACGGCCGCGACGAGTCGCCAAGCCCAAAGCCCATGCCGCCGAACCACCCGCTCCGGCGACGGTTCCGTCGGCACCGACTCCGCCCGTGCCAACCCCGCCGCAGGCCGGGCCTGCAACGAAACCCGCCGCCAAACGCGCCCGCCGCCCCGCGCCGCCACGGCAGGACCCCGAATACTATGAAGAGCATCGCCGCGAACAAAAACAGGCCCGAAAACGCCGGCCCACCGACGAAATCCGCGACGAAGACGACGTCGATTTTACGCGGGAATGAGTGACGTGGGTACATACGAACCGCCGGTTCGAGGGAACCATTTCGTTGACTCGTTAACTCGTTAATTCGTTGACTCGGCAGAACGATCCACGAGTCAACGAGTTAACGAGACGATTCCTTCGAATCGGCGGTGTGTTTTTACCGTTGAGCACGCGAAATCCTACGTGACTTTCTTCTCCGCCGCCGTTCGGAATGCCCGTTGCCTGGGCGGGATCGGCGTGGCGATGATGTCGACGGTGGGGGCGAAGATGGCGCCCTTGGCCTGCATGCGTAGACGGGCCATGTCGGCGCGCGGGTGGCCGAAATCCAGAATCGCGTCCTCGGCGACGATCACGCCGAACCCGCGAGTCCGCAACCCAACCGCCGCCTGCACCAGCCCCTGCGACACGCCCGCGCCGCACAAAATAAACGTCGAACCCCGCAGCTCCGTCAATAGCCGCTCCGCGCGGGCGTGCGCGAAAATGTCCGTGTCACGCTTCTCGAAAATCACCTGCTGATACCGCCCGAACAGATCCCCCGGCAGATCGGTGGAATTCAGCAGCCCCAGATTGACCCGCCGTGGCAAGACCGTTCGCGGCAGTTTCTTCTCGCCGTTGGTGCCGTCGACGCAATGAGGCCGCTCGCCCATCGGCCCGCGCTCGAACGGCCGAACGCGGAGCACCGTGCTCATCACGGGAATATTGTTGGCCCGCACCCACTCGAAGAGGCGGTTGATATTCCGGGCGGCCTCATCGGCGGCGACGGTGTACAAACTCCCCGACGGCAGAAAAAAATCCCGCTGCGTCTCGACATCCAGCACAATGCGTTCGTATTGCATACGCCTCCCTCCGGCTACTTATTGGTAGGCCGCTGGGGCCGCGAGGGTTCGGCGAATTCGCGTTTTTTTACCACAGAGACACAGAGAAACACAGAGGTGGCACCGGGTTGTCGAAGAACGTTTCGCAATGGCTTGCCGGTTTGCGCTGTAGGGCAAACTCTCGCGAAGCGTTCTTCGAACTCTCGGTGCCACCTCTGTGTTTCTCTGTGTCTCTGTGGTAAAAACTCTCGCCTTCCGGGAGAACGCTCCAGGCTACTCCACGCGTTCGAGGGTTTCGGTTTTTTTGTCCGACGTCAGCGTGAGCGTGTTGCCGGAGATGCTGTATTTGACGGAGCCTTCTTCCACGTTGACGCCAGGCGCGTTGAGGGACAATTTCATTTTCAAGGTGTCGCCCTCGGTTTTCCATGTGAACTTCATGGGTTCGGGGTTGAGGGACGGCATGGCCATTTTCGAGGCTTCCGGGTGGTTTTTCATTTCGGCGGCCATGGCTTGCATGGCCTCCAAGGTTTCTTTGGGGTACTGGATTTCGATTGTGCCCGTTCCGTCCTTGGCGAACGTGTAGATCGCCATGCCGGATTTGTCTTTCCATTTGCCCACGATCGACTTGCTGCATCCGGCCAGCGGCACGATCATCGCCAAGGCCAGCAATCCCACGATCCGTTTCACATTCTTGTTCTCGAACATCGTTCAGTCCTTTCTTTGTTGCGGTAAACGTACCGCGAGTTGGTTTTTATACGTACGCGATAATCGCATAGCCGACGAGCATGAGGAGGGCCAGGCCGGCGAGCATGTAGAGGAAGAGCAGCAGTACGTCGCCGGCAAGTCGGCGGAGGTTGGTCGTGCGAACCGTTTTGTAGATGACGGCGACGGCCAGGCACAGCGGCAGCAGCAGGACCAGCAGTGCCCAGGACGGCAAGGGCATCGGATGGACAAATAGCGTGAATGCGGCGAGCATGGCGGTCATGGCTGACCCTCCGAACGTGGCGAGGGCGTCTCGCCCTCGTGTCCCGCGGGCATCTTGCCCGCGTCTGGCCGTGGAATGAACCCATCGTCTTCCGATGGTTTGGCCAATGGAACATCCAACGCGGGCGAGACGCCCGCGCCACGTTGACCGCCCGCGCCACGTTTTTCGCCGCGGGCGCCCATCAGGCCCAGCAGCAGGACGTCCATGATGCACAGCAGATTGAGCATTCCCGCGATGCCGGTGTACGTGCGGGCGATGTTGTCGCCGGGATTGTCGTTCAGCGCGATGCCTTTTTCCTGAAGGATCGCGTCCAGCTCGAGCGGATCCGGCGGCAGTTCGCCGACCTCGTGAACCAGCTCGCGATAGACCTCGCGCTGCCGGTGGTAGCCCGCCAGGCCGTGCACGCCCGTGAGCAACTGCGCCGCCAGCCACCAGCGGGCGTTCTGCTGATCGACGGTGAGGACGCCTCCCACCATCACGCCACTCCAGAAGAGGGCGCCGATGGTCACGAAAATCACCAGCCCGCGCACCCATCGCCCCAGCAGCGCGTGTCCGGCGCCGGGAATCACCCAGGCAAGAAACATCCCCACCATCGCGATGGCGGCATTTTCGATCGGCTTCTTCATCGCGTCAGCATGACGTGTCCGGCGGGGGTGTGTCAAGCAAAACACAGAACACGAGGGCGCCGTTTCCAGCGTCCCCGTGTCCCCCTGTGTTTCCGCGTCGATGGTCGGATTACGCCCGATGAAGGCGGTTTCGCAGCGTGCGGGACAGCGCCACGCCCGCCAGGCCGAGCGTCAGCATCGTCATCGGCTCGGGAATGATGAACGGCGGGCACGGTTCGCCGTTGGGGCGAAGGATGTAGCCGTGCACGGTCGGGTCGTCGACCGGCCGCTGCGGGTCCACGCTGAACTCCGTGAAACCGGCGTTCCAGATGGAGTTCTGCCCCGCGCCCAGCGCGAAGAAGTTGCCCCAGACCGGATTGTGCATCGAGTCGAAACTGATGGTCACCGAGCGAGTGTCGCCGCTGACGGTGAACAGTCCGGCGAACATGCTTTGAGGCATGTTCGAGTCCACGCCGGTGTTGGTCATCTGGCCGACGCTGACCAGATTTCCGTTGACGTTCATCAGCCCGTTGAACGGCATGCCGATGGTCAGACCGATGATCAGCCGCTCGATGCCCGCGTCGTCCACGCTCGACGGCACGGTGAGCGTGTACTCGTAGTGCCAGAACCCCGGCGTGGCCTGGTCATTCACCGAGTACGTGAAACTCGTTGGCCCCGACGCCCAGTCGCCCGTGCCCGTCAACGTCCCGCCGGCGGTGGACAACGCCCCCGTATACACCACCGCCGACGCGTGCGACGCAACCAAAATTGCCGCCACCGCCATCACCACGATCCCCTTGCGAACCATAGGACACTCCTTCCCCTCGAGTTGAAGTTCACCTCACCCCCATGATGAGGCTCCGGCAAGATCATAGGAGTCAACGGGGATAAACTCGCGGCAAATCGCCGCCGCCAGACGGTGAAAAAACACTTAATTTTGCTGGGGTTTTTGCAAATTTCGACACGGGAGTTCCGCCCAGAATTCCGGCTGGGGCAAAGGCACTCTCGTGGTGGGCGAACTATTTGTTCGAGGGAAACAAGCCAATAGCCAGTAGCCAGTAGGTATGGAAGAACGAGGGCGAAAAGGCAATGAAAGCGGCAATGATTATCACGTAGCGAAAACTTGGATCGTGTAAGGAACAACAAGCTTCGCCATACCTGATGGCTACTGGCTATTGGCTACTGGCTGAGTGGTTCCCTCGAACAGGTGGTTCTTTTGCATCACGAGAACGGAAAGCCCCCGATCTTCCGTCAGGGCCATCGCATCTACATTCTTTTGTTTTCGTGCGATTTTCCGCAACGGGCCGTTTTCAGGCTGTTAGACTGTTAGGGAGAGGCTTATGAAAAATTTGGCCAAATCCTACATAAGCCTGCGCCTAACAGTCTAACAGCCTAAAAGCCTAACAGTCTCTTGGCGAAAAAACGGACGGATTTAGGT
>Ga0123353_10000320_pt1 | contig 59260 bp, 53 predicted proteins | sample TergutLab28metaG_3_FD_92763 | JGI IMG/M metagenome (GOLD analysis project Ga0123353, IMG submission 92763) | Labiotermes labralis P3 segment gut microbial communities from Petit-Saut dam, French Guiana - Lab288 P3 | ecosystem: Host-associated > Arthropoda: Insects > Digestive system > Gut ... | reverse complement strand
TAACCCAGGCGCTGGGCGTCTTTGACGGCCCGTTCCAGGTCCAGGTCGGAGCTGGCCATCGTGTCCAGCACGTAGTTCGTCGTGCCGTTGACGATACCGAGCACCCGTTTGACCTGGTCGCCGTGCATCCCCTCGCGCACCACCCGCACCACCGGGATCGCGCCGGCGACCGCCGCTTCGTAGTACAGGTCGACACCTGCTGCGGCGGCAGCGTCGTACAGCGTCGGACCGTCCGCGGCGAGCAGCGCCTTGTTCGCGGTCACCACCGACGCGCCCGACGCCATCGCTGCCAGCATGAACCGGCGCGCAGGCTCAGCCCCCCCGATGAGCTCGACGACGATATCTGCCCGTGTGACCAGGTCAGCGGCGTCGTCGGTGACCAGCGCCGGGTCCACCCCCTGCGCGATCACCGCCTCACGGTTCAGGTCTGCCACCCCAACCAGCTCCAGGCGGTCGCCCACCCGGGCGGACAGGTCCTCGACCTGCGTCGTGAGCAGCCGCACCACCTGCGACCCGACGGTCCCACAGCCCACCACAGCCACACGCAACGACACTGGCCAACCTCTTCCCTGTGCTGACGACGGCTCCCAGGATAGGTCCCGCCGGGCCGACCGACCCGTCGCACCACCCCGTGAGACGTCGCCGTATTGCCCTAAGGCGTGTCTCTATGACCCCCCCCCCCGCACGCCGCGACGCGCCCGGCACGCACGGGGGGTTAAGAGACACGCCCTAGTACACGGCACGGAGGGGTTCGACGTGGACGGCGGTCTCGCTGGTGACCACCAGGTGAAGGGTGGGCCGGCCAGGGTCGACGACGTTGGTGAGGGTTGTGGTGCCCTTTTCGAGAGTCTGCCCGGAGGGCGCACCGACGCCGTCGGCGACCTCGAGGGTGGCCGAGCCGGTGCCGGTCCACTCGAGGGTCCAGTTCTGGTCGGGCGAGAGCAGGATCGTGTTTCGCGGGCACCGTGATCCGTAGACCATGTCCACGTCTGTGTCGGCGTCCAGCGTGAGCTGACGGAAGTCCAGTCCGGAGAAGTCAGCCGTGGTGCATTTGATCTGCCGGGGCAGCTCGTCTGTGGACGGGAACCAGAAGCGGGCAAACTTGTAGTGCCCCCAGATGGGGAACGCTCCAGAACCGTCCTTCCACTTGAGGTAGGAGGCGTCGACGGAGACCGCCCCTCTCGCCTCGATTGTCAGGTGCAGCGTCGGCTGGCCTGGGTCTGGGATGTTCTCGAACGTCTCCTGGCCAACCGTCCAGTCGATAGTGTCGGTATCACCCTCCTGGGCGATCGTCATTTTTGGCGACGCGCCGTACTCGTCAACACCATTCCACGTAATGGTCCAGTTCGCCTCGGGCGACAGCGTGATATCGAGTTTGCTGCACCCGCTCCCCACCGTGACCTCTACGTCGACGTCAGCGGTGAGCACCAGCGGGTCCAGGTCGATCTTACCGTGAGGATTCTCGGTAAACGACGCATCTCGCGGCTTTTCCCAGCCGTCGCAGGTGATCTGCCGGGGCAGGTGCTCCTCCGAGGCAAAGATGTACACCGGCGGGAGCGACTGCCCCTCCCAGGTGAACGGATCGGTGCCCCCGTCCCACACCACGTACCACTTGCTGCTCGTGCGCCTGCCCGGCTCGTCGTCCTGGGACGCCAGATAGACCAGCCACCCTGCAAAGGCAAACACTGCCAGGCTCATGATGACAGAGACGACGAGAACCGCCCAAGAGTAGGCGCCTTTCCGCCCCGGGTCCGAAGGTGATGTGCGGGTATTCGTTTTGTCCCGCCGGTCCGCCCCTGGCATGGGGGCCGCGATCCCCCAGGGTGATACCGAACCCGGGCGCGTGACGGTCACCGCTGGGGCTCGCCCCTCGTACAGCGCGGTCAGCGCAGACCGCAGGTCGAGCCGCTCGCGCGGGTCAGGCGCGCACAGCCCGGTCAGCACAACCCGGACCACATCGCCCAGGCCACCGGTCGGCAGCCCTGGCGGCAACCACCGCGAACCGTGCTGGGCCCCGGGGGTGTCGCCGGTGAGCATCCAGGCCAGCAGGCACCCCAGGTACCACGCGTCGGTGTAGCGTCCGACCGACGGGTCCCCCATCAGCATCTCAGGCGGCAGGGCGAACCCCTGGTTGCCGATGAGCTGGGTGTACGTCGACGTCTGGTCCGCGGCGATCCCGTGGGCGATACCCCAGTCCGCCAGGAGCAGCCGCCCCGAAGCGTCCACCAGGACGTTGTTCGGCGTGATGTCCCGGTGGACGATCCCCAGGTTCTCGTGCACCGCCTGCACTGTGACCATCACCGGCACGAACAGAGCCAGCACATTCTCCAGCCCACGCGGACCCGTCGTGCGTTCCCAGTCGTTCAGGTCGCCGGGGCACCACGCCATGAGGTCGCACCACAGCTCGTACTCCGGCGCCGCACCCACCATCGGCATCTGCGCCCCCGGCACCGTGATGACGAACGACTCGCGCACCGGCAAGATCGCCGGGTACAGGTCAGGACGTTCGCGCGCCGCGGTGGCGACCGTGACCATACTTGTCAGCCGTTCCATCTGCCGGGCCCGGTCGTGCTCAGAGATCACCGCCTGCACCCGCAGAGCCATCTCCACCCCTGCGGCGTCACGCGCCCGGGCCACCGCCGCCTGGCCCCCGTGCATCACCGGCAACGACACCTGCACCGGCACCGAGTCCGGGGCGCTGGAGACCCGCAGCAACCCACTCGTGCCGATGGAAATCCGCGATCCCTGCACGACCGTCCCAGCCTGCTGCTGCAACCACCGCGACAGCACCTCACCCGACAGCATTCCGCCACCCTACGTCCAAACCACCCCAAACGTGCCCGATTCGCCGCATTGCGCCGAGGGTTGCTCAGTGTGCGCTTCGTCAGACGCTCAGGTATTTGGCCAAGGGTCAGCCCCGGGGTCGACACGTCCGGCATCAAGGAGGAGCAGAGGATGCGACCGACCATTTCGTCACCGGCACACCGCTCCTGGCAGGTTACCGCCAGGCGGATACCAGGTCGTCGGGGGTCCAGCAGGCGGCTAGGGGCAGGGTGGGTTCGGCGCCGTTGCGGCTCACGGCGACGAGGGGGGTGTGGGGGTCGGCCCCGGGGACGGCTGGGGCGTCGCGGAGGAGGTGGCCGAGGTCGTGGTGGTCGAAGACAGCGGTGTCGTGCCACTTGACGGAGCCGATGAAGCCGAGGTGCCGGGCTGGGGAGCGGTCGGCGGCGACCAGGTCGATCTCGGGGTTGTTGCGGCGGTTCCACCACCCGCCGACGGTCATGACGTCAGGCCAGGTGTCGTCGGGGAGAAGACGTTCCAGGCTGGAGCGGACCAGGGGTTCGACTGCCCGTCCCCGCCAGGCCCCCCAGGACCGCTCAACCCGGGCCAGGGCCAGGTCAGGACGTCCGCGCTCGGCCAGGAGCACGGCGTCGACGCCGAACGCGAGCCAGAACCGCAGGTACGGGTCGGCCACACGGTAGCGGCGGTTGCTGGTGTCGCCCTTGGTCGACAAGGGCAGCTCGACGGCCACAGCACGTCGTTCGCACAACGTCTTGAGCAGCGGACTCAGGGTCCCCGACCCGATGGCCCGGTCAGGGCTGACCGCCGCCGCGATCGTGGAATATGTGCGCTCCCCAGCACCGACAGCTTCGATCACCCGCCGCGACAACGACGGTGTGGGGAACTCCCCGAGCAAGGTCAGCTGGCCAGACACCAGCAAGGGCGACAGAGGGTCGGCCAGCGAACGGCGCAAGAACTCGACCCTTGAGCACCCGTGCGGCCAGGATGCGACGATCTCCGGGAAACCCCCGGTCATCAGCCAGGCGTCCACTGCGTCCGGCGCAGGCAGGCCTGTGGCGTCGGCGACGTCGGCCAGGTGCAACGGCTCGACGGCCATCATGGCAGCACGGCCGAAGAACGCCCGGTCGGGCGACTGCAGCGACGACATCACCGACTGGTCCGAACCGACCAGCAACAACAGCACCGGCTTGGAGCTGAAGTGCTGGTCCCACACGGTCTGCAGCGCGCCCTCGAACTCTTCGTCCTCAGCCATCAGCCAAGGGACTTCGTCCAGGACCACCAACGACGGGACATCAGCGGGCAGGGCCAGGGCAAGCAGGCGCAACGCCTGGTTCCAGTCCGACGCCGCCAACCCCGCCACCTCCGAGCGGCCCGGAAGGTCAGACTGGGCGACAGCGTCGGCCAGGTCAGCCCGTTCAGCCGCCGGGCGCCGCCCCTGCGTGGCCTGGAACACGATGCCGGGCGCCCCGACCCGGTCAGCGAACTCCTGCACCATCCGCGACTTGCCGACCCGGCGGCGTCCAGCGACGAGCACCGCCCGCCCCCGGCTTGCAGCGCTGCCGTCGACGACCTTGCGCCACTGCTGTTCCAGCACCGCCAGGTCCCGCTCCCGCCCGTGGAACTCCACAGCCATCCCTCCTCAGTTACGTAGATCCAATCTAAGGTAGATCCAGTCTACGGTAGATCAAATCTAACGTAGATCTAATCTACCCTACATGACGAGCACCCACGGCTCCTACGACGTCCTGGCGATCGACGAGGCCCTGTTCTACTTCGACCAACCATTGCTCGGCACCTGAGCTGGATGTCGCTTCCGGAGCGACCTGCCGACCGTCGCTGGTCCATAGCGTGGCAGCACCAACGACGAGAGGAGCTGCCATGTCAGCCCGACGCACCACCAACGACCAGCACGACGAGACCTGGGACCAGCGCACAGAGATCGTCTTCATCGTCGACCGGTCCGGTTCGATGTGCGGGCTCGAAGCCGACACCATCGGCGGTTTTGCCTCCACCTTGGCCACGTTGCAGGCCGACCCGGGCCAGGCACGGGTCACCACCGTGTTGTTCGACCACGAGTACGAGCTGCTGCACGACCGTGTCGACCTGGCGGCCGTCGCCCCGCTGACCCGCGACGACTACTGGGTGCGCGGCTCGACCGCCCTGCTCGACGCGATCGGGCGCACCGTGGACAAGATCGTGCGGGTCCAGCGCTCCGTCGCCCGCAAGTACCGCGCCGACAAGGTCATGGTCGTCATCATCACTGATGGCCAGGAGAACTCCAGCCGCCACTACGCCCTGTTCCAGGTCCGCGACATGGTCCGGCGCCAGCAAGAAAAGCACGGCTGGGAGTTCTTGTTCCTCGGCGCGAACATGGACGCCATCGACGTCGCCACCAGTGTCGGCATCCGCCCCACCCACGCCACCAACTACGTGCCCGACGCCCGCGGCACCGACCTGGCCTGGGGCGCCGCCGCCCAAGCCCTCGGAGTCGTGCGCCGCTCACCAGCCGCAGCACCAGCATCCATCCCCGCCGACTGGAACAAGATCGTCGGCTCCGACCACGCCGCGCGCTCCTGAGACCCAGTGTCCCCTGGTCACGGTGGCATCGCCTGAAGCGGATCCGCGACGTGCGAGCTAGCTCGCACGTCGGCGAGGGGCCCATCACTTTCGGGTGATGCGTCGGCGCCCCACTAACTTCGTCACCTCGCCGGGAGCCTGGACACGATGAGGGTGTTCTCAGTCACGGCTGGCCAGAACTGGCCCGTTTGAGCCCCCGCACGTCCTCGATGAGGCGGGCCAGCTCAGGCACGACGCGGGGCTCGGAATCCAGCGCCGACTCCAGGCGGGTGGCCTCCGACGACGACAGCACCAGCACTCGTTCGTTGATCAGCACCTCCCGAGCACGATCCATCGCTGCCCCGAGCACGAACGACGTCACGTCCTGCTGCTGGACAGCAGCGGCCTCCCGGATGGTGGCCAGGGCCTCGGCGCTCAACCGCATGTCGAGGCGAGCGTTGCGCTGGGTAGACATGGTCATGCTCTCTTCGTCTGGGCTCACCGGCGCTGCCCGATGGCAGTCCGTACGGGTACAGTACACACATCGGCCGTACGTTTCCAGACCGTTACTCCTCTGGCCGGGTGAAGGTCTTGCGCAGGTCCTTGGTCGTCAAGAAGAGCCGACGGCCGTCGTCAGAGAGCTGGCGGAAGCCGTACTTCTGGTAGAAGCCGACCGCCTCGTCGTCGATGGCGTCGACGACGACCACCTCGAACCCAACCTGCTCGGACACGCCTGCCAGGTTCGCTAGCGCGTAGAGCAGGGTGCGCTTCCCAAGTCCTTCTCCCTGGTACTCCACATGGACTGCCAGCCGTGCCAGCAGGATGGCCGAGACGGGATACTTCGACCCGAGCGCCGTGCCTTCGACCTCAGCAACCTCGAGCCGGGTCGCGACCAGCGTGTAGAACGATGCGACCCGGACCTGGCGCTCGTCCATCCCGAAGATGGTGCGCGCCGTGTTGTCTCGCTCCTGCTGGCCAGCCATGTACCGGAACCAGTGGTCCAGTTCCTCTTTGCCGCAGGTGAAGGTCAAACGATCGAGGTCTTTGGTGAACGGCCCGAAGACGATCACGCCTGCTCCCTGCACCTGGCCCACCTTCCCGCATAAGCGCTGCCGTTTGGACTTCAGCCTAGCTGCCGACCGGATTCCCACTCCGTCGCTAGCCTCCGGTGTCGCAGGATCAGGGCGGCGCCCGGTGCGGGACAGCGACGAGGTCGAGTCGGGACCGAACCACACCAGTCGCATGCCTCGACGTGCTGAACGGACGTATGAGCGCCCGACACCGCCGACGCCGATCTGCCACGTGCCTTCGACCTGACTCGGTCAGCACGGTGTTATCCGACATTGGCTGGAGCGGATCCGCGACGTGCGAGCTAGGACTGTTCCCCTGGTGAGAACGCCACCGGTGCAGAACAGGCTCGATTAACGGCTGGGGGACGAGGGTGTGAGAGCATGGCATCTCCGTCTTTCAGGGGAGTCACGCTGTGCCGATGACCATCGTCCGGGCCGATCGGGGGGATGCCGCGCCTCGGTGGCGGGGAGCGTGGGCGGCGCGCAAGGCGTACCGCGAGACGTTGGGGGCGGCGCAGGCGCAGGGGGCGACGACGGTGACGTTGCGGATGCCGTCGGGACGGCACAGTGCCCGGGCTGTGCGGGTGGCGACCGCGACGATCCGGGATGCCGAGACTGACCTTGAGGTCCGGCTGGTCGTCGATGACCGGGAGGTGTTCGACTCACGGCGGATGCGGCGTCTGGCCCAGGTGCTGCACGCACCTCGCATACTGGCGGCCGGGCCGCCCATGGGGGACGCCGCCCAGCCGCCAGGGGCCTTGGACCACGACGGGCTGGCCTACGACGAACTGGTCCCAGACGAGCAGGCATCGGGGCAACCGCCCGACGGCGGGTACGCCCCACCTGCCCCTCGGGCACAACCCTCAGCGTGGCAGGCGTGGGAAGATCCGTCTGCGCCGCTGCCTGCCACTGCCGAACCTGAGCCTGGCGCCGACCGGTCCAGGCCGGCACTGGTCGACGGTGAGCGGTACAAGCTCAGGCGTCCGGCGCCCTCTGCCCCGGCTGGACCGGCCCTGCCGCGCCCGTCCAGCCGGAGCCCCTCGGGGGCGACGACCCCCCAACGCTCCCCCGCTCCAGGCCCTGCACAAGCCCCTCTCCAAGCCCGGGGCGCGCCGGCGGCACACCTGGCCACCGCGCTGGAGAACCTGGACGAACCGTTCGCGACAACGCTGCTGCGGCTCATCGACACCAAACAGCTGAGCGACGTGCAGGTGTACCGGCGGGCGAACCTGGACCGCCGGCTGTTCTCCAAGATGCGGTCCAACCCTGGCTACATGCCGTCCAAACGCACCGCACTGGCGTTGGCCGTCGGGATGGGCCTGGACCTGGACGAGACCCACGCGCTGCTGGCCCGCGCCGGATACACCCTGTCGTCAGCGCTGACCGCAGATGTGATCGTGGAGTACTTCATCTCCCGCGGCACCTACGACGTCCTGGCGATCAACGAGGCCCTGTTCTACTTCGACCAACCATTGCTGGGCGCCTGACCCAGGTGTTGCTTCCGGAGCGACCTGCCGTCGCTGGTCCACGACGTGGATCAGACCACCGCTAGCACGACCAGCACCAGCCCTGACACGGCGCTGCCGTAGATGATGACGTTCGACACCGCACTGCTGAAGTACTCTCGCTTGTTGACGACGACCTTGTGAACCAGCCAGGGCAAGAGCCCGCCCAGCCCGATCGCCACCCCGATCGGTGTTCTGGCCCCCGGGTGCTCGACGATGCCGTAGAAACCGTAGAACAGCGCGAAGAGAATCGGGATGTGCATCAGCAGGAACCCGGTGATTTCTCCCGGGAGCCGCAGGATCTCCCACTCTTTCACGTAACCAGACTCGATCTCGTGCAGCAGCAAGAAGGTGGCGGTCAGCACGTAGAACAACACCATCATGATAGTTCGCTTCAGCGCGGGTCGGCGACCCAGGCGTTGAACACGGGGACGCCTTTCCAGCGGTCCATCGTGCGGTCGAGCGCGTCGACGGGGTGGATGAGGGCGACGACGGCGTACGGACGGTCGAAACGGACTTCGAGGTGGCGGATCCGCACGTCGCGGGGAGGGTGGACCGGGGCCGCGGCGCCCAGGCGCGCGGTGAAGGCGGTGACGGCGGCGGCGGTGAAACCGGTGCGGTCGTAGGACGCGGCTGCTGACTGCCGGCCGTCCAGGGGGCCACGGATGCGCACCCACTGGCCCATGGTCGCCTGGGCCGCGGCGAACCAGGGTTCGCGTTCCAGGCCCGTCGTCGTCGCGGCGTCCCAGGCTGGCAGGTGGGCGTGGGCGGTGGATGTGCGGTCCACGGTGCTGACCATGCGTCGGGTCGACTCGTCCAGCGTCCAGGCGTGCCCGGCACCCAACGGGACGTCGAACAGGTCCACGGGGTCAGGGTGCGTGGCTGCTTCCAGGGCTGCGCGGTGCACGTCGGTGATGGCGCAGTCGGGCTCGGCGACCACCGACACCACCCTCAGACCTGCCCTCGACCAGGTGCTGTGCACGGCGACGCGTCCGGCGGCGGCGGTGTCGGCCAGGTGCACATCGTGGGCGGGCCGGCTGCTGAGCACCTCTCGGGCTTGTGCGAACGCCCCGGTGAACGGTTCGTCGGCCATGTCGAACGGGGTGTCCCAGGTGATCTTGGTCGCCAGCGCCGAGGTCAAGACAGCAGCGGTGTCTGGTCTCAAGCGGACGGGGAACCTGTTGATCAGCCCGAGGGTCTGCTCGGCAGTCCAGGCGTCGGCCTCGGCCTGGGTTGGCATGGCCCCGCGGGCCACGGTGGCGGGCAGCCCGTCGCCCCACTGGTCGAAAGCCGGGGTCAGGAAGGCCTGCTGTGCCCACACGGCCACGGCCTGGGCGATTTCCGGGTGCGGGTTGTCCAGGAGGTCCGCGGCGCGCGCCGCAGCGTCGTCGGCGTCGGTCCCCAGCGTCTCTTCCAACGCCGCGCGCTGCGTACCGTCGGCCCCGGGCGCGAGCAGCGCCAACAGCAACCACACCCCCAGACCTGAGACCACGCCGTGCTCAGCCAGGACCCTGTGTGCGAACCCCGAGGTGAAACCGGCCACGAGGTCGGCGGTTGACGTACCCGACGCGCTGCGCTGTGCCATGACAGCCTCCTTCCAGGGTCGATCCTGCCACGCCCCCGTGCCTGAAGGTCTGTGGACGCCTTGATGGCCTCGCACGACATTCGGGACCTTTCGCCCGGGCAGCTGCGTGGGACCGGATGCTTGACGGACGTTCGTCCGACGAACGACAATCGGGACATGTCGGACTCTTCGCAGGCCAAGCGGCATGTCCGCTCTTCTCGTCGCTGGGCCGGTGCGCTGGCACAGGGGGTCGTAGCGGCCCTGGTACTGGTCGCGGTGACCGGGGCTTCGGTGGCGGCAGCGCCGCAGGAGATGACTGTCGTGCTCATCGGCGACTCCTACACCTCCGGTAACGGTGCGGGGGCCTACCGCGCCGACGACGGCAGCTTCCGCAGCACGCGCAACTGGGGAAGCGTGTACGCCGACTGGCTCGGCACCCAGGGTGTGCAGGTGAACCTCGTCGACCTGTCGCACAGCGGGCACAACTCAGCGCAGGTGCTCGCCCAGGTCGCGAAAGTCCCTGCGGACGCTGACCTGGTCATGATGACCGTCGGCGGCAACGACAACAGCAACTTCTCCAACCTGGTCAACAAGTGCTTCTCGGTGATCACCGCCAACCCGTCCGACTGCCAGGCGCGTGTGGACGGCACCCGTGCCAGTCTCGGCGACGTCATGGCCTCGACACGGGAAATCCTCGACGCACTGGACGCCCGCCTCGGCCCTTCGGCACGGATCGTCCTGGTCGGCTACCCGTTGCTGAGTACCGACACCAGCTATGTGCTCACCTCCGGCTCGAACCGCTACGACGCGGCTGCCGGTATCCGTGGCCTCCAGGCCGACGTCGCCAGCCGCCAAATCATCCTCATCGCCACCTGGAACCTCAATCCCGCGCATGTCCGTGCCACGTTCGTCAACACCCAGGCCGCGTTCGCCGGCCACGAACCTGACCCGAGTATGACCAAACGCAACCCCCAACGCTGGATCAACGAGTTCTTCGAGACCGAGGGCAAAGCCGGCGCCGACGGAAACGTCTCCTCGCGGGTGAGCGTCCAACCTGCAGAGTGGTACCACCCCAACATCACCGGCCACGCCCAGATCGCCGCCCTCGTCCAGCAGACAGTCGGGGTTCCCCACCAGTAGTCCGTCGTTTTGCCTCGCTCTTTCTCTCACAAGTCGAGAACCACCGCGAAGTCTCGTCGCAGTGGCGGTCACGATACCGGACTGGCGGACGCCGAAGGTTCGCCCGGGTCGCCAACCCGCCGTGGGGTCAGCGTGCGTCGGGCTGGAGGTCGGTCGCGAGCCTGGCCACCAGACCCGAGTCTGCGCCAAACGTCTCGCGTGCCATGGCCAGCGCCTGGTCCGCAGCGTTGCGGCGGGCGTCGTCGGCGGTATCCAGGATGATCCGCGCCAGGTCTCGTGGGTCGCGCCGCACCGCGTCGGCGGCGAGCTGCAGGTCCACCAGCCGCCCGTTCACATCAGCGACAGCAGTGACGTCCAGGTACCGCGACGTGGCCCGGCCCCGGACCTGCTCCAGGTCCGAGCGGAACCGCGTCACGTCCGCGGCCCTCTCCTGGGCGCTCTTGGTCTCCTGGTCCACCTGCACCACGGACTCGTCCGCCCACTGCCGCCAGTCGATCCGAGTCACACCCCCACGCTACCGCGCAGCACTACGAATCGGGTCCGGCGACCAAAGGGCGGGGCAGACGGGTGGGTTGGATGCCGGGGACGAGCCGGTCCATCATCGCCAGAAGCCCATCCTTTCCCGCCAAGCGCCTAGAGGTAAGGCTACGTCGCTAGCCTTACCTCTAGCTATCGGCCGTTCTGCGATCTCGCTCAGTCGAGGATCGTCCGTAGCAGAGAGGACGATCCCGTCCGGACCGAACGAGGTGGCGGAAGGTCAGCCTTGGTCGAAGGAGAGGAGGTCGGACTCGGTCTCGCGGCGCACGAGGGCGCGGGAGGCACCTTCGGCGACGGCGACGACGGGGGGCCGGGGGACGATGTTGTAGCTCGAGGCCATGGAGCGGCCGTAGGCGCCGGTGGCGGCGACGGCGAGCAGGTCACCGCGGCGGATGTCGGCCGGCAGGCGCACGTCACGCACGACGATGTCGCCGGACTCGCAGTGCTTGCCCACGACGCGGGCCTGGACCGTCTCGGCAGCACCCACCCGGGATGCCAGGACGGCGTGGTAGTCGGCCTGGTACAGGGCGGGGCGGATGTTGTCGCTCATACCGCCGTCGACCGAGACGTAGGTGCGCACCGTCCCGTCGGCCAGGCGGACAGGTTTGACCGTCCCGACCTCGTACAAGGTCATGCCCGCGGGCCCGACGATGGACCGGCCTGGTTCGAAGGAGAACCGGGGCAGGGGTGTGCCCAGGTCGGCGCCAGCGTCCACGGCTGCGGCGGCGAGGTCTTTGGCGATCCGCTCATAGTCCAAGGGGACGTCACCAGGCAGGTAGGCGATACCGAACCCTCCACCGAGGTCGACCTCGTCGACCAGCACACCGGTCGCCTCAGCGAGCTCGGCGCGTAGGGCCAGCACTTTGCCCATCGCTGCGACGAACCCTCCGGGGTCGAGGATCTGCGATCCGATATGCGAGTGGATCCCGGCAAGGCGCAGCTGCGGACGGGCGATCACCGCGCGCATGGTGGCCAGCGCCGGAGAGTCAGCGCCACCGGGCCCTGGCACGATCGACAGGCCGAACTTCTGGTCCTCGTGGCTGGTGGAGATGTACTCGTGACCGCCGGCGTGCACTCCCGTCGTGACACGGACCATGACGTCGGCCTTGGTACCGCCACGTGCGACGACAGCGTCAGCGATACGGTCCACCTCGTCGGGAGCGTCGACGACGATCCGCCCGACACCCGCCTCCAGCGCCCGGGCGATCTCCGCATCAGACTTGTTGTTGCCGTGCAACCCGATCCGGCGCGGCGGCACCCCCGCGAACAAGGCCACCCCCAGCTCGCCACCGGTGGCAGTGTCCACACCCAGCCCCTCGTCGTGCACCCAACGGGCCACCGCCACGCACAAGAACGCCTTACCCGCGTAGTACAGGTCCACCTCAGCCCCGACCTGCGCGAACGCCGCCTGCAACGTAGAACGCAACCCCCGTGCGCGAGCCCGCAAGTCCACCTCGTCGAGCACGTACGCCGGCGTCCCGTGCATCTGTGCAAGCCGCCGCACATCCACCCCCCCCACAACCAGCGCCCCGTCCGCCCCCCGCCGTACCGTCGCCGACCACGGCGGCCCCATCACCCGTCCGGTCTCGTTCAGCTCACTCATCAACCCACCTCATCATCGCCATGTCACGCCCCAAGACAATAGGAACCGTCCCCCCTGTCTGCACTGTCTCCCCTGTCTGTGCGCCGTCTGCGTCCCCCCTCTGTGTCGCACCACCGATCACCGTCAGGCCAATGTCCGGCACAGCCGGACGAGCCGTCCCACGACCCCACCCCACCGGGTGGCGAGGTCCGCACCAGCGGGTCGGGGTGGCTGTCCGGCACGCTGGCATCGGGTTTGGCGGGAAGACCGGCGACAGCCGGTCGGGGGACTGCGTGCCGGACAGCCACCCCGACCCGCGACCCAACCCGACCACACCCCCCCACCACGACACCCGATCCACCCCCACCTACATCCTTTCCGGCGCGTCGACACCGAACAGACCCAACGCATTGGCCAAGACCTGCCGGACCGCGTCGTTGAGCCACAACCGGGTCCGGTGCACATCGGTGACCGGATCGTCCCCCTTAGGAACGACCCACAACCGGGACCGGTCCGCGAGCTCGAAGTCGTACCACTTGCTGTACGCCCCAGCGAGGGCTTCGGCGTACCGGGCCACCCGGTGCGGCTCACGCAACGTGGCGGCCTGTTCGACCACCCGGGGAAAGTCGGCGAGCAGACCCAGCAGGACGCGTTCGGGTTCGTGGACCAGCAGCGCACCGTCGAAGCCGTCGTCGCGGCGCACACCAGCCTCGGCCGCGTTGCGGTCCATAGCAGCTGTGCGCGCGTGGGCGTACTGGACGTAGTACACCGGGTTGTCGTTGGCGGCTTTGACCAGCAGGTCGAGGTCCAGGTCGATAGTGGAGCCGTACGACGAGCGGGCCAGGGAGTACCGGGCGGCGTCCACCCCGACGGTCTCGACCAGGTCTTCCATGGTCACGACGTTTCCGGCACGTTTGCCCATACGCACCGGTTCGCCGTCCTTGACGAGGTTGACCATCTGCCCGATGAGGATCTCCAGGTGGGTGTGCGGGGTGTCGCCGAACGCCGCGCACACAGCCATGAGACGGCCGATGTACCCGTGGTGGTCAGCGCCGAGCATGAGCACCACCCGGTCAAAACCGCGTTCGCGTTTGTCCAGGTAGTAGGCAATGTCTCCGGCGATATATGCGGCGTCGCCGTCGGACTTGACGACAACCCTGTCTTTGTCGTCACCAAAGGTCGTCGTGCGCAGCCATGTCGCCCCGTCGGCCTCGTAGACGTGCCCGGCCTCGCGCAGACGCGCCATGGCACGTTCCACAGCACCGGAGGCGTGCAGCGAGTCCTCGTGGAAGTACACGTCGAAATCAACACCAAAGTCGTGCAGGGACGCCTTGATCTCGTCGAACATCAACGCCACACCCTGGGAGCGGAACGCTTCGACAGCCTCGTCGTCGGCCAAGGTGCTCGGGTCCGCATCCCCTGCGGCGGCGGCACCGGCGACCACACGGTCGGCAATCTCGACGACATACACCCCGTGGTAACCGTCTTCTGGTGGTTCTTCGCCACGGGCCCGTGCCAGCAACGACTGAGCAAATCGGTCAATCTGCGCGCCGTGGTCGTTGAAGTAGTACTCGCGGGTCACATCCGCACCGGCGGCAGCCATAACACGTGCCAAGGAGTCGCCGACCGCCGCCCACCGCGCCCCGCCGATGTGCAAGGGACCAGTCGGGTTCGCCGACACAAACTCCAGGTTCACCCTCAGCCCAGCGAGGGCCTGGCCACGTCCGTACGTGTCACCCGTTTCGACGATCGTGCGCGCAAGATCACCCGCTGCCGCCGCCTCCAGCCGAACATTGACGAACCCTGGACCCGCCACCTCGGCCGACGCCACACCGTCAGCCGCACCGAGCCGTTGGGCCAGTTGGGCGGCAAGCTCGCGCGGGTTGACACCCGCGCGCTTGCCGAGCTGGAGCGCCACATTCGTCGCCCAGTCGCCGTGGTCGCGTGAGCGCGGACGCTCCAGGTGCACCGGATCAGGGACGTCGTCGGTGGTCAGAGCCACGGGAGCGGCGGCGAGGACGTCGATCAGAGCGATGCGGACCGCGGCGGCAAGCTGGTCGGGAGTCACGTGCATCAGCCTACCCAGACCAACACGAGCCGCCGTACCAGCCCCAAACTCTGCTCAAACGTGCAAGACTTTGGTCATGCTGGAACAAAGGTGTTGCAGATGAGCCGGCGGCTGGGGCTGATTGACCACACCGTCGATGCGTTACGGACCCGTATCCTCTCTGGTGAGTGGCCAGTCGGGACCCGTATCCCCACTGAACCGGTCCTCGTCGAGATGCTCGGCGTGGGCCGCAACACGGTACGCGAGGCCGTGCACGCTCTTGTGCACTCAGGCCTCGTCGAACGCCGTCAGGGATCAGGCACGTACGTCGTTGGGAATTCCGAGCTGGCCGTGACCCTCAGCCGCGAGGTCGCACGGACGAGCCAGTCCGACGCCATGGAGGTGCGCCGCGCCCTCCAGGTCGAAGCTGCTCGCCTGGCCGCAGCCCGGTGCACAACCGACGACATCGCCGTGATCCAACAGGCCCACGAAGACCGGGAGATCGCCTACGCAAGCGGTGACCACGAGCAGAAGGTCGCTGGTGACCTTGCTCTGCACATGGCCGTCGTGCGCGCGTCAGGCAACGCCCTGCTCGTAGACCTGTATGAGAACCTCATCGATGCGGTTCGCGACAGCGTGGTCGCGGACCCCGAAGGGGACGCCTGGTACGACGCACTGATCGCTGCCATCGTGGCCAGGGATCCGTCTGCGGCTGGTCGTGAGACCGCGTACTACCTCACCGCCTTGCTCGACTGACGACCCACACAGGCATCGTCGTCGAAGCAGCACAGGGTCTTCACCCGTAGGTTTGTGCTGCTTACGCCCTGCAGGACCAAGTCCCGCTCGACGCTGCCTACGGAACGGTAGTCGTTTGGCAACCCTCGTCATGGTGGGTGCATTCAGCACGGCACGAACTGGGCCGTGTTGCGAAAGCCTCTGTCCGCGCTGCGGCACGCCCTGCGCGGACTTTCGCAGATCGCGTCGTGCGAACTCCTCCGGTTCGCACGGCGCGATCTATTCGCACGTCGCAGCACGGCGGGCACGACAAGGTTGGTGATTAGTCCCACCAAAAAGCCCAGATACGGGCTCGGACGGCACGCCAGTAGTCGTCGCGGTCGATACCTTGGTCGATGTTGTCAGGGCAGAAGATGTAGTGCTCAAGGACCATCTGCTCGACATCGGCCTGCTGTGACGGGGGCCGGGCGACCGCCAGCCACAGCGTGTCGAAACCCATCTGGACCACAACTGCGCCGAAACGCTCTTCCCACGAGCACAGCACAGCACTGACGTCACTTGCCCACAGACCGTAGTTGGCGCTCCCGGCCCAACCCAAACGCCACGGCACCTCGGCAGGACGCGCCGCCGGCACGAGCACGAGCGCGCTGATACCGTCCATCACCTCCACCATCACGGTCGCGGCGCCACCCGGCTCGGCACTGTCGCGGTCCTGGGCACTGGTCCCCAAGATCTTGTCGGCCGCCGCAACCCACTCGTCCGGTTCGCCGACCACAGGGTCGTAGAACTCACCAGCACGCCACGGGCGGTCGAGGCTGTCCTCGTCCAGCCCTTCGACGACCACCGGCCACAGGCCCGTCGTAGGGAAGTCCTGCACACACCGCAACCACAAGGCGTCCAGGTCACCTTCAGTGACCAACCACGCAACCGTCGGACCGTTCCCCTCATCAGCGACGACCGGTTCGCCCGCAGGCAGCTGGTCGGCGACATCGGCCAGGTCTGGCACCACCGCCGCCCGCACAGTCACCTGGACAGCACGACGCGCCGGTTCGTCCATCCACCGTTCAGCCAACGCCAGAGTCTGGGCGTACACACGCTGGTACTCAGGCTCGTCCTTACCAACCTCGCGCTGGTCATCACTCATAGCGGCAGGCTATCGCGCCGTCGACCAGCAACCAGGCGGGCTGGCCCGACGACAGCCTATTGGGTCGACAGGCCAGGCCAAGATACTGGTACGCTCGTCATCCACGCGCGCCTGTAGCTCAGTGGATAGAGTGTCTGCCTCCGGAGCAGAAAGTCGCAGGTTCGAATCCTGTCAGGCGCACAAAGAGGTCCCCTTGACCTGGGGAGATACTCGGGTGCAAGTTTCGTCGGCGAGGCTGGTGCACCTGCAAGTGCCACATGTCCCCCGCCCCTCTCGCCGGGCGCTGTTCTCTGGCCTCGCTACGGTCGTGACGATGGGACAAGTGCCGCGCCCGCTCAGGACCGGCAGGCCGTGCTCAGCTCCACCTCGCCCTTCCCGCGGTGTCGGCGTTCCTGCTGACATGCTGTTGGACACGCCAGGCTCAAGCCTTCGATCGACGACCTCAGTTGTCTTGGACAGCCGCGTCGATATCGGCGACGAGTGTGCGGCACCACTCGACCGCGGTTCGCAGCTCGGGGACCACGGGCAGGTCCTCGCTCGCGGCCGCATAGAGCGACTCCCACCGCGGGGTCGGTGTGAGGACTGGGGGCCAGGGATGTCGTGCCCGGAAGCGGAACAGCCGCACCGCGACGGATCTGGCTGCCACCTTGTCGAGCCTGCCCTCGGCAGTCAGCAGCTGCAGGTCCACCAGGTCACGAACGCGGTCGCTGTGGGGACTGGTCAGTGCGTGCAGCTTCTGTGCGACCTGGTGGGTGATGCGCATCACCGGCACCGGGCCCGGTTCGGGCAGCCCGAGCTCGGCGAACAGAGCGACGATGTCGGGGGCGATGCACAGGTCGGCGTCTTGGGCGCAGCCGATCTCGTCGTGGCCGACCTCCAGGTCGATGGTCAGCCACGGACGCCCCACGTAGCGCATCTTGACCCGGAAGGGTCGCATCACGTAAGCACCGGGAACACCGGTCGGAGTCTCTGGGAGGTCACGCGCGACGGCACCGGTGAACCTGTGCCATCCGGCCCGCAGAGCATCCTCGAGGTCGCAGTGGAACTGCTCGACGGGCCCTGCCAGCGCCGCATCGAAATCTGGGGTGAACCGGCTCCCGGTCTCGCCAACCCTCAGTTTGAGCCCCGTTCCTCCTTTGACCACGCCAGCGGGCAAGACCTGTCCCAAGACGGTGTTCGCCACCGACCGCTGGATACGTCGTGGGGGGACCCCGCGTTGCCATGCCACCGTCCTCATGGCCCCCTCGAGCGCCCTCACGTTCTTCGGGCTCACGAGGTGGCATCCAGGGCAGCGACGAGAGCAGTTCGGTCGTCGTGGCTCACTAGGCCCTCGTCGACGGCCTTGTCCATGGCGGCGTGGAGCCGGTCGCCTGGGACGCGGCCGACGCAGTCCACCAACGCGTCAGCCACGCAAGCAGACCTGATACCGCCGTACTCGACGACCGGGCCGCGCGGATAGCACTGGTCAATCACTGCGACGTGCTGGGGGGCGGCGCCGCGCCACCGCCGGGGAGTGGCGACCTGGATCTTGAGGGGGTTGACCTGGGTGAGGTCGTGCATCGCCAGCACCGCCTCGCCGACGAGGTACGCCTCGGCACCCACGCAAGCCACAGCCTCGGCGTACTCGGTCCAGGCAGTCTCTGGGACGTCTGGGCAGCGGTAGACGCCATAGGCCAGGTGCTCCAGGAACCCGCGGGCGGCAAGCTTGCGCAAGGTCGCCGCAGATATCCCCAGCGCCCGGGCGTCGTCGGTGGTCACGACGCCGTAGGAGTCCAACGCGTGGTCCCACAGCACACGACGAGCAGTCATCGTCATGGCACAACCGTACCAAAAACGGGACGGTTGTGCCATCGACTCGCCGATCCCGACCGTCGGAACCGCCTGGGAACATCACATGGCTGAGCGGATGATCGGAGAGGCCAGCAGGGACAACGGGTCGCTGGCAGGGCGGAAGACCTGGGCGCGTCGGCCTCGGCCTCCCAGGGCGGCGGTGGTCTTGTCGGTGGGGGTGATGAAATCGGTGCAGGACCGCAGCTTGCGCTGGAAGTTACCCGGGTCGATCTCCAGGTGCCACACGGCCTCGTAGACCTTGCGCAGCTGTGCGATGGTGAACTCCGGCGGCAGGAACGACGCGGCCAACGGCGTGTGCTCCAGCCTGGACGAGATCCGCTCGCGTGCCGTGGTCAAGATCGTGTCGTGGTCGAACGCCAAAGTCCCGGCCACCTCGTCCACCGGCACCCACCGTGCCGCCGCCGCGTCAGTGCCTCCCTGGGGCACCTCCGGGTGTGAGGTGACCGCCAGGTGCGCCACCGACACCACCCGGTGCGGCCGGGGGTCGCGTCCTGGGGTCCCGAAAGTCGCCAGCTGTTCGAGCACGAGCCCGTCCGCGCTCACCCCCGTCTCCTCCACCAGCTCGCGCCGTGCCGCGTCGTCAAGGTCCTCCTGCGCCCCCACGAACCCCCCAGGCAACGCCGACCGCCCCGCGAACGGCTCTTCCCCCCGCTCGACCACCAGCACCTGCAGCCGGTCGTCGACCACCGCGAACAGCACCACGTCAACCGTCACATAGAAAACCGGAAACTCACTGGTGAACCGCGCCATGCCGACACCCTAGCGTCCCGCCGACAAGAAGGGCGAGGCCAGGTGTGAGGCTCGGCGATCTGGCAGTGTCGCAACCGACACCCGCTGACCCCTTCCCGGGGACCCAAGGCAAGGCGTTGACGCAAGAGCAAGGGTTTGAAGACTTGCTCCTGCGTCAACGCCTTGCCTTCGCGGCGAACGGTCATGCCGCGGGAAGCCGGTCAGGCGAGGTGTTTGGTGATGAGGAGCTCGGCGATCTGGATGGTGTTGAGGGCTGCGCCTTTGCGGAGGTTGTCGTTGGACACGAACAGGGCCAGGCCGCGGCCGTCGGGGACGCCTTCGTCGGTGCGGATACGGCCGACGAGGGACGGGTCGATCCCGGCGGCTTCCAGGGGGGTGGGCAGGTCGTCGTCGGGGACCTGGACGCCGGGGGCGGTGGCGAGCAGCTCGTAGGCGCGTTCGGGGGTGATCGGGCGGGCGAACTCGGCGTTGACCGACAACGAGTGGCCGGTGAACACCGGGACACGTACGCAGGTGCCGGAGACGGCGAGGTCGGGGATGGACAGAATCTTGCGCGACTCGTAGCGCAGCTTCTGCTCTTCGTCGGTCTCGCGGCTGTCGTCGTCGAGGACTTTGCCGGCCAACGGCACGATGTTGAACGCGATGACCCGGGCGAACTTGGCCGGGTCGCCGAACTCGACCGCCCGGCCGTCGTGCACCAGTGCGGTGGTGTCCTGGTCGTAGGCAGCGCGGACCTGGTCGTCCAGCTCGCGCACCCCGGCCACACCCGCACCAGAGACCGCCTGGTAGGTGGACACGACCAGCCTGCGCAGACCTGCCTCGTCGTGCAGAGGTTTGAGCACGGGCATGGCGGCCATGGTCGTGCAGTTGGGGTTCGCGACGATACCCAGGGGAATCTCGTCGAGGGCGTCGGGGTTGACCTCCGCGACGACCAGCGGCACCCGCGGGTCACGACGCCACGCCGAGGAGTTGTCCACGACCAGCGCACCAGCGGCGGCGAACCTGGGCGCCTGTGCCAGGGACGTGGCACCCCCGGCGGAGAACAAGGCGACGTCGATACCGGACAGCTCGGCCTCAGCCACGTCCTCCACGACGATGTCCTGCTCGCCCCACGGCAGGGTGCGGCCCGCCGAGCGGGACGAGGCGAAGTACCGCATCTGGCCGACCGGAAGCTCGTGCTCGACCAGCAGACGCCGCATGACCGCGCCGACCTGCCCGGTCGCGCCGACGACTGCGACGCTCAGGCCGCTCACCGGCCGGTCCCCCCGTACACGACAGCCTCGTCCTGGTCAGAGTCCAGGCCGAAAGCGGTGTGCACGGCACGCACCGCCGCCGGAAGGTCACCTGCTCCGGTGACCACAGACAGCCGGATCTCGGAGGTGGAGATCATCTCGATGTTGATCCCCGCGTCCGACAGGGCGTGGAACAGCTTCGCCGAAACACCCGGGTGCGACTTCATACCGGCGCCGACCAGCGACAGCTTGCCGATCGTGTCGTCGTACTGCAGGCGGGAGTAGCCGACCTCGTCGCGGACAGCCTCCAGCGCCCCGGTGGCGGTCTTGCCGTCCACAGCCGGCAGGGTGAACGACACGTCGGTGCGACCAGTGCCCGACGCGGACACGTTCTGCACGATCATGTCGATGTTCACCCCCGCACCAGCGACGACCTCGAAGATACGGGCAGCTTTGCCTGGCACGTCCGGCACGTCGACCAGGGTCACCTTGGCCTGGGAGCTGTCGTGCGCGACTCCGGCGATGATCGGCTCTTCCATCGGGTCCTCCTTCGTCACAAGGGTGCCGTCCAGGTCTGAGAACGACGACCGCACATGCACCGGCACATCAAACCGGCGCGCGTATTCCACGCAGCGGGGGATGAGCACCTTCGCTCCGCTCGCTGCCATCTCCAGCACTGCCTCGTACCCGATCTGCTTGAGCTTGCGGGCGGTCGGCACGATCCGTGGGTCGGCGGTGAACACACCGTCGACGTCGGAGTAGATCTCGCACACGTCGGCGCGCAGGGCGGCTGCCAACGCCACCGCAGTGGTGTCTGAGCCTCCGCGGCCCAACGTCGTCACGTCGTTGGCCTCGGTGTTCACACCCTGGAACCCTGCGACGATCGCCACCTGCCCGGCGTCGAGAGTCTCAGCGATACGCGACGGGGTGACGTCGATGATCCGCGCCCGCCCGTACACCGCGTCGGTGATGACCCCGGCCTGCTGCCCGGTGAACGAGCGCGCCTGCACCCCCAGGGCGTCGATGGCCATGGCCAGCAACGACATGGAGATCCGTTCCCCAGCGGTCAGCAGGATGTCCATCTCCCGCTGCGGCGGGTCACAGGTGATCTGCTGGGCCAGGTCGATCAGGTCGTCGGTGGTGTCACCCATGGCCGAGACCACCACGCACACGTCGTGACCTGCGCGCTTGGTCGCTACGATCCGCGCTGCTACACGCTGGACCGAGGCGGCGTCGGCCACCGACGAACCGCCGTACTTCTGCACGATGAGCGCCACGTGATGTCCTCCGTTGTGAGTATCTGCAGGTGATTGTAAGGGGAGCAGCGAGGAGGCTCACCCGCACCCCACCCACCGGACCATCAAATGATCACCACGCGATCTTCACCAATGGCTGGAACGGGACCCGTCCGTCGGCCGTTGGACTGGGGTGACGACATGACTCGGGGAGGACGCGATGCGCCGTAAGCGCCACGAAGAGCTGGAACGCGACGACGGAACCGTCGTGCGCTACGAACGACATCCCAACGGAGACGGCCTGGTCGCGGTGGGTGCCGACGTCGACCCCGACGCGTACATCGCCCAGACCGCATGGATCGACCCCGGTGTCCGGGTGCTGGCAGGCGCCCGGGTCGGCGGCCACGCCTGGGTCGAGGACGGCGCCGTCGTCGGCCACCACGCCCGCGTCGGTTCCCACAGCCACATCGGCCCAGCCGCCAAGATCGGCACAGGCGCCAAAGTCGGCCACCGCGCCCGCCTGGGCGCCCGGGTCGTCGTCGAAGAAGGCGCCGTCATCCGCCCCGAGAGCAGCATCTCCGACGGCACAGTGGTGCGCGGGTACGTCCCCGCCGCCTGACCCCAGCCCCAACGGTCTCAATGGGTCCTGGACGGATCGCCGGCCACCACCGGCGATCCGGCCAGGACCCATTGCTGTGCGGCGCAACCCCAGCCCACAGGACCGCAGGCCAGCACAAGGGAACCAATCCTTGTGCTGGCCTGCGGAACCGTGTGCGGTGGAGGTCAGGCTCGGCCGGTGTCGGCCAGGAGGTCGTCGAGGACTTCGGCGGTGTGGGACATGCCGAGGCGGGAGGCGCCGGCGGTGATCATGGACATGGCGTCGGCGGCGGTGCGCAGGCCACCAGAGGCTTTGACGCCGAGGCGTCCGCCGATGGTGCCGGAGATGATGCCGACCGAACGCATGGTGACGCCACCTGCGGGGTGGTAGCCGGTGGAGGTCTTGATGTAGTCGGCACCCGCGTCGGCGGCGGCACGGCAGGTCTCGATGAGCTCGTGGTCAGACAGGACCGCGGACTCGACGATGACCTTCAGGACCGTGGGCGCTGGCACGGCGGCACGGACAGCGGTGATGTCGGCGCGGACGTCGTCGAAACGGCGTTCCTTCGCCGCGCCGATGTCGACGACCATATCGATCTCGTCGGCACCGTCGGCAACAGCCTGGACGGCTTCGGCGACCTTGATAGAAGTCTTGTGGGCACCGGACGGGAACCCTACGACGGTGCAGACCTTGACGGCTTTGGTGCCGTCAGCGCGCAGGGGGATGTCCAGCGGCAGGTGGACGGGGTTGACGCACACGCAGTAGGCACCCAGCTCCACCGCGTCAGCGACGGTGTTGGCGATCTCGGCGCGGGTGGCCTCGGGGCGCAAGAGCGTGTGGTCAATGAACTGGGCGAGGTCCGCCGGTCCCAGGGGGGGCCTGTGGCCGACGGGGTGGGAGTTCTCGACGACGTCCGAAGTGGTCATGCGCGGTGCCTTCCTCCTGTGGCCCCTGAGGCGGGGCCGGTGATGGTCGCGACGAGCGCCTCCCGCTCGTCGTAGTGACGAAACGCCGAACGTGCCGCGGTGAGCGTCACGTCCCGCACGTCGTCGAGGGTCCAGCCGGCGTGGTCGACCAGCAGGGCCAGCTCACGCGACAACGAAGTCCCAGACTGCAACCGGTTGTCGGTGTTGACGGTGACGGCGAACCCTGCACGCAGCAGGGCTGTCGCCGGATGGGTCGCCACAGACGCCGCTGCGCCGGTGGCCACGTTCGATGACGGGCAGACCTCCAGGGCCACACCCCGGTCACGCACCCAGTGGGCCAACGTCGTGGCCGGGCGGGGGGTTGTGGCGGGGCGCGCGTCGGCGTCGAGGCGGCCGTCGGGCTCGTCGTGCCAGGTGTCACCTGGCCAGTCGATCTGCTCGGGCAACCCGGTCTTGTCCGGGCGCGTCTCGTGGCGCGGCCACTCCAGCTGGTCGACCAGGCGCACACCGTGACCCAGGCGGCACGCTCCGGCGTGCACCGCCGCGGCCAGGGACGCGGCAGCCTGCGGGCCAGACCCGTCCTCCCCGGCGTGCACGGTGCACGGCAGGTCGGCCTCGCGCAGCACCGCGAACGCTTTTTCCGCACGGCTGGCCAGGTAGCCCTGCTCGGGTCCGGCGAGGTCGAACCCGACCACCGCCCCACACGCCTCACCGCGGTGGCGCACAGCAAGATCGGCGACCTGTTCGGCCAGGTCGTGCTGGCGCATGGCGCACAGGATCTGCCCGACCTGTGTCCCGGTGGCTGCCGCACCCTGCGCCAGCCCGTCGCGCACAGCGGTCACCACCTCGTCCATGCTCAGACCACCAGCGAGGTGCAGCTCGGGGGCGTAACGCAGCTCGGCGGCGATCACACCGTCAGCGGCGAGGTCTTCGACAGCCTCCGCCGCGACGCGGTGCAGCGCGTCGGCGGTCTGCAGCACCGCTGTGGTGTGCTCGAACGTCGCCAGGTACATGTCCAGCGACCCGTGCGCGGCGGTGACGAACCAGCGGGCCAGCGCCTGCGGGTCGGTCTCGGGCAGGGTGTGGCCGACCTCGCGGGCCAGCTCCAGCAGCGTCGCCGGGCGCAGACCACCGTCGAGGTGGTCGTGCAGCAGCACCTTGGGCAAGGCGCGCATCGCTTCCAACGTCTCGGGGCTGGGTTCTTCGGCGCTGAACCCGTCGGGTTCGGCCGCCCCGTGAGACCCTGGCGCTTCGCTCACTCGTCGTCCTCGTCGTCGAGCGGGACCTCAGCAGCCTGGTCGATCACGTCGGCCTCGGCCGCTTGGTCCCCCGGGTGGGCGGGCCCCGGTTCGTAGTCCTCGGGGTCGTCGGCCACGCCAGCGGCGTCCGTGAGGCGCACCGGTTCGTCGCTGCCGGCTGGACGCAGGTCAGCGTCAGGCCACACGGCTTCCGGCACTGTGCTCACAGGCCTCCCTCCGCTGCTGTCGCTAGGGACTATCTTCGCACTCCCCGGCCCTCTTCGCGCTAGGACATGTCTCCCATCCCACACAAGATCCACCCGCTGGCCGAGCCTCGTCCTGGCGTGGTCGCGTCTGATAGCGTGACACGGGACAAATCGGGCATTGAGGGGTGCGCGTGGGGACTGCTGCCGACAGGGCCGAAGAGGCGCGCCAGCTCGCCATGCGCCGTCGTGCGTGGTGGGACACCGCGCCACAACGCCGCGACCCACAGCTGCCGATCCTCCGGCGTCCGACCATGCAGGACCTACGCCACGACCGCCGGGTCCAGCTCATCGCAGCAGGGGTCGTCGCGGTGCTGGTCGTCACGGTGGTCGGCGTGGTGCGGTGGGTCCGTCACGAGCCGGCGGTCCCCGCCACCGCGGGGCAGGCGAAGTCCGCGTCGCAGGCTGCCGTGGGCTACCTCACGGCGTTGGCCGAAGGTGACGCCGACGCGGTCTTGGCGTACATGGCGACGCCGCCACCCTCGACAACGTTCATCACCGATGACGTGCTGGCCGTCTCGGCGGGCCTCAACCCCATCACCGACATCGTGGTGCTCGAGTCCGACGAGTACGACGACCGCACTACTGCCGTCACCGTGCAGTACCGCATCGGCCCGACCCGGGTTCTCGACACCTACCACATGGTCAAGCACGGCAGGTCCTGGCGTCTGTCCGTCGACGACTACCAGGGCACGTCCGGTTTCGTCGAGATGACCCTCCCCGCGGAGGCGGACGGGGTCGGGCTCACGGTGAACGGTGTCCCTGCCGGGCCCGACCTAAAGATCTACCTGGTCCCTGGCACCTACCAGCTCGGCACCACCAACCCTCTGCTGTCGATCGACGACACCGTGGTGCTCACCGCACTGTCACAGCACTCCGGCCACTATGACGTACCCTCCCTGGCCGCTGCGAGGCTGGGTGACCTGATGACACTCACCCCGCTCGGACGGCAAACCGTGACCGAAGCGGTCGCGGCGGCAGCAGCGCAGTGCCTGGCGGAAAAGACGGTCGTCACCTCGTGCAACCTTGCTGTCCCCGCGCACTACCACCCGACGTCGGTGCAGATGGAGGGCTGGATCGTCGAAGCAGACGCAGTCGACCTCGCACAGACCACACCTGACGTGGGGTGGGGACGCCCCTATCTCGCCTGCGTCGACGAACCACCCACCACCGTGTGGGCCACCTGGAGCGCCTCGCCGTACGACCCGTTCGACGTGCTCGGCCGTATGCGCCGCAACGGCCAGGTCACCGACTACCGGACCGGCTTGTACAGCTACGCGGTCGACCTGGCCGACCCCGACCATCTGGTCGTGCACCTGAACTGGCTCGGGTCGGCCGTGACGTGCCGTGATGTGGAGTCACCATGAGCGACAAACCAGCGGCTGACGATATGGTGCCCGAGCCCGAGCGGCAGACCGGCGACGATGCCCAGGCTGAGGCTGAGGCTCAGACCAGCAATGCCCCGGCTGAGGCCGAGCCCAGCGCGGACACCGTGGGAACCACAGCCAAGACCCCAACCACGACACCGGTACCGGACCGTGCCGGTCCGGCCGCCCGTGCCTGGCTGACCCGCTCCTCGGCCACCGCGTGGCGCTTGGTGCGTGAGCACCGCATCGTGACAGCGCTCGCTGCGGTGGTTGTCGTCGTGCTCGTGGTCACGACAGTCCGGGCCTGCACCCACCATGAGGGACCCGGTTGGGCCCGCAGCCCCGCGCAGGCTGTGCAGGGGTACCTGGAGGCCGTCGCAAAGGGCCGGGCCGCCGACGCCCTCGCGTACGTCGACAGGGCACCGTACGACCGGACGTTCCTTACTGACGAGGTCCTGGCCGAATCCCGAAAACTTGCCCCCATGACGGCGATCACCGTGCAGACCACCCACTCCGACAACTTGTCGGCCCAGGTCAAGGCCACCTACCGGCTCGCAGGAAAGACACAGACCGAAGTCTTTTCCGTGGAGAAGGGGCGCGACCACTGGTTCGTCGAGACGACGCCTGTAAGTCTAGAGTTCAAGTCCTACCGGGACATCCTTGCCGCTGATGTCCCGATATTCGTCAACGGTGTCGAGCTGCGCTCTGGCTCGCTGGAGGTACCTTTCTTCCCTGGTCAGTACCAGGTGACCACGACCCATCGATTCGTCGAGCTCGACACCACCGTCACGGTGGGGGCACCAGACTGGTACAGAGACTCGACCAAGACGCTGCCGCCGCCAGTGCTGACTGGTGACGCCAGGGCGCGTGTCGCCGAGGCAGCCCAGGCCCGCCTGGACGGCTGCCTGGCCCAGCCGACCTTCGCCACGGACTGCGCGTTCTTCGACGGTGGTGAGTTCTCGCAGATACCGGTCCCGGCCGACCCGCAGACGATCTCGTGGTCCTGGCCCGACGCCACCGCGCTACCGGGACCTCCAGCAGCCGTCGAGCGCCTGTCTGGGGTCGTCGTGACCATCGACGTCCACCTGGTGTGCACATGGACCGACGAGACAGGACAGGCACAGTCGGCCGAGCCTTACCGGCCGCTGGTGAAGTACGTCGCTGATCTCACCGACCCCGACAACATCACCATCATCTTCTCCAGGTCTTAGGAAGGGACAGCCATGGCAGGCCGCCGCACACACCGTTGGGCAGCTGTGCTGCTGCTCGGCGTCATCGCGGCGGGCACCACCACAGCCTGCGGCGACCCACCTGGTCACGCCCGCAGCCCAGAAGCCGCAGCGACGGGTTTTCTCGAGGCAGTCGCGCACGGACGGGCCGACGACGCTCTGGCCTACCTGCGCGTCCAACCCACCGACCGCAGGTTGCTCACCGACGACGTCCTGGCTGACGCCGCACAACCCATCACCGCCATCACGGCACAACGGCACGCCGACGGGTCGGACCGACACCACACCATCGACGTCTCCTACCAGATCGGCGGGAAGCCGGTCACCGACACCTACAGCCTGGTGCGGCTGGGCAGCTCCTGGTTCATCGACGAGACCCTGCCCACCGTGCCGCAGGTCGACGAGTGGCCTGAGTTTGCCGATATGACAGTCGGCGGGCAGAAGGTCTCGCCTGGGGTCTACTACTACGACGACGGCACACCCCTGTTCCCAGGACGCTACCAGCTAGGTGTCGACCACCCGCTGCTCGTCGTCGACAACGCCGAGCTCACGGTGCCGAGCCTGCACCAACCTGTGGTGCTCACCGCTGACGGTCCCCACGTCCGCCTCACCGACGCTGGCCAAGAAGCGGTAGCCACTGCCGCCCAGGAGATGCTCACCACCTGCCTGGCCGCGACAACACCGGCCGTTGCTTGTCTGCGTTTCTCCTCCAGCGAGGACGTGGACGACGACCAGGTGCAATGGTCGCTCGACCCAGGCGGGACCACCGACCTGACCACCACCGCACCCGCCTGGCGACAGTGCGGGTCCTACGGACAGTATTACGGACCAGTGTGCGCCGAAGGCCTTTTCGTCCTCATCCGCAGAACAGCCCACACAACCCACGGCGGAACCTGGGTGCGCGTCTACAGCCTCATGGGCTACATGGCCGACATCCGCGACCCTGACCACATCCGTATCGCCTTCTCGCAAGACTGACCAACCAGGAACATGGGCTGGCCCTGCTCGGCTCAGCCACCGATGCGGTCGAGGACGAGCCGGCGGGGTGACGGCGGGGTCCTAGCGATGGTGAAGGCGCTGGCGAGGGCTTCACGGGCACGGGCGAGACGGTCGGGGGTGTCGGTGTGGAGGCGGGCCAACCGTTGGCCGGAGCGCACATGGTCACCGGGGCGGACGAGGAGCTCGACACCCGCGCCGGGCTGGACCTGGTCGTCACGACGGGTGCGGCCAGCGCCCAGGCGCCAGGCTGCGGTGCCGACACACAGGGCGTCGACGGACGCGACGGTCCCTGACTCTGTGGCGGTCAGGTCGTCGGTACAGGTGGCCTGAGGCAGGGGCGCTGCCGGGTCGCCGCCTTGGGCGCGGACCATGGCGCGCCACACGTCCATGGCGGTGCCGTCGGCGAGGGCGGCGGCAGGGTCGGCGTCGGGACGTCCGGCGAGGGTGAGCATCTCGTGCGCCAGGACGCAGGTGAGCTCGACGACGTCCGGTGGGCCGCCACCTGCCAGGACCTCCACGGCTTCGCGGACCTCCAGGGCGTTGCCGACGGTCATGCCCAGCGGGGTGGACATGTCGGTGAGCACGGCGGTGGTACGCACCCCCGCGCCCTCACCGAGCCTGACCATGGTCTGGGCCAGCTCGCGGGCGGTGGCCGCATCGGGCAAGAACGCTCCGGTGCCGACCTTGACGTCCAGGACCAGGGCCGACGTGCCTTCGGCGATCTTCTTGCTCATGATCGAGCTGGCGATGAGCGGGACAGACGCGACCGTGCCGGTGATGTCGCGCAGGGCGTACAGACGGCGGTCTGCGGGGGCCAGGTCGTCGCCCGCGGCGGCGACCACAGCACCGACGCTCTCCAGCTGGGCACGTATCTGGTCAGGGCTCAGCGACGGGCTCCACCCGGGGATCGACTCGAGCTTGTCCAAGGTCCCGCCGGTGTGCCCCAGACCCCGCCCGGACAGCTGCGGAACCGCCACGCCGAACGACGCGACGACGGGGCCGAGCGGCAGCGTGGTCTTGTCCCCCACCCCGCCGGTGGAGTGTTTGTCCACCGTCGGACGAGACAGGCCGGCAAAATCCAGCCGCCGACCCGAGGCGACCATGGCGCCAGTCCAGCAGGCTGTCTCGGCGGCGTCCATCCCCACCAGCAGCACCGCCATGGCCAAGGCGGCCATCTGCTCCTCGGCGACGACCCCACGCACGTACGCGTCGACCACCCAGCCGACCTGCGCGTCAGACAGCCGCCCGCCGTCACGTTTGGTGACGATGACGTCGACCGCGTCGAACGGTTCACCCATAGCACCAGGCTACGACGCAGCCCTCACCGGCGGGCACGGCTCACCGGCGGTCACGGCTCACTGGCGCGCACGGCGGGCGACGACCAGCCACCACACCCCACAGCTGACGACGAAAGCAGCGATGGCGAACAGCAAGAAGGCCGGGGCGCCGGTCGCGGCCATGGTGGCAGGCGGGTCTGCCGAAGCAGAAGTGCCTGGCAGGACGAGCGTGGCGCTGTCGGTGTTGTTGGCCTCGACAGGGTCAGGCTCGTTGTGGGTGACCGTGACTTTCAGCGTGAGGTTGGACCCAGCGGTCGGTGAGAGCGACCCGACGATGGAGTAGACGACTTTTCCGCCAGGCACGATCGTGTCGACCGTGCAGACCAGGCGGCCGGTGCACCCCACGACGCCGGTGGCACCCGAGCTGGCGGCCACCACCGTGGACGTGATCGTCAGACCGTCGGGCACGTCGAACTCCACCACGACGCTGGTGGCGTCCCCCGGCCCGTTGTTGGTGACCTCCACCAAGAACCGGGCCTCCTGCCCGTCAGGCGACAAGGTGCTCTGCGTGATGGCGACGCCGACGTCTGCCGCTGGGGGCAGCACCGGGACGTCGCACGCCTCGGCTTTGTTGTTGGTCGCGTCCGGGTCGAGCGACGACGAGCCGACGAGCACAGCGTTGCACTGCTGGGTGCCGGCCGCGCCCAAGGGGACGGCGAACGTCACCAGGACCGTTCCAGACCCGCCCACACCCAGCCGGCCCACCGGACAGCTGACGACGGACTCTGCGTTGCCCGTCGTCGGTGTGGAGCACGCAGCACCGCCTTCGACGCTCGCCGAGACGAAGGTCATCCCCTCAGGCACAGCGTCGGCGACCACGACGTTGTCGGCCACGGACGGACCAGCGTTCGTCACGTCCACGCGCCACGTCGCCTGGCGGCCAGCCACCATCGGGTCGACGAGAGTCTTGGTGACCGACAGGTCAGAGACCTGCTGGACGTTGACCGGCACCAACGACGTGTTGTTCTCGTAGTCCGACTCGGGGGTGGTGGTACCCACCACGACCTTGGTCGTGTACAGACCCGGCGGGGTGTCAGCCGGGATCCACATGGCGACCTGGCTGAACACCGGGATAGCGGGTTCGAAGACCTTGAACAGCGGTGGGACGTCGATCGCCTCGCAGCTCAACGTGTACTGGGTGGTCGACCAGGCAACGTCCTGCGGGTCGGGTGGCGCTGGCGGGTCCCACGTGCAGAGGTTGCCCGGCACGTCTGGCGGGGCAGAGGCCATCGGCACGAAACCGGGTGGGAAGGTCGTCACCCCGGTCGGGTTGTCAGCGACCGACGGTCCGTTGTTGATCGACATGGCGCTGTAGAGCACCTGTCCCCCAGCCGTGGGTGTGGAGGTGCTCACCGACCCGATGATGGCGTGGTCGGCGAGCCTGTCGGCCTCCACGTCGACCGATGCGGCGTTGTTCGACAGGTCAGGGTCGAGGGCCGCAGCGCTGACCGACGCGGTGTTGGTCACCGTGCGTGGGTACACCGGGTCGCACGGGTCACCTGGTCGGCACCCTGGCACCCGTCCGCCGAAGGGGTCCATGGAGACGAACACCCGCACCGACGACGAGTCGGCCAGACCAACCTCGGCGATCGTGCACTCCACCTGCACACCGGTGGCTGGTGTGCCACCGACCTGCTGGCACCCTGGGGAAGCCACGTAGTCGAACCCGACGGGCAGGGTGTCGGCGACCGTGGCGTTGGTCGCCACCGACGGACCAGCGTTGACCACCGTGAGCGTGAAGCTGTCCTGCCCGCCGACGTAGACCGGGTTGGAGTCGGCGTTCTTGATCAGCCGCAGGTCCGCCTCGGCGATGATGTCGACGGCAACCGAAGGCACCAACGACGTCGGGTTGCCCGCCAGGTCCGGGGTGGACGACGTCACCGTCGCGACGTTGTCGACCTGTTCACCTGCTGCACCTGTGGGAGTGTCAGAGGCGACCATACCGATCACGGTGATCGTCACAGGTGCCGCCGCGGTAGGCATATAGCTCGGCACGGTGCCCAGCAAGCACTTGAAGGCGGTGCCGTCGTCGCCGGTCGAGCATGTGCCTTGGGTCGAGACCACCGACGTCGCGGTGAACCCGGCTGGGAGGACGTCGGTGACCATGACGTCTTGCGCGTCAGCACCGTACGGGGCTGGCGGTGTGGCGTTCGGAGAGCTCACTTCGACCTGGTAGCGGAACGGGGTCCCGGCGGTGTATGCCGCGTGCCCGTCAGCCGGGTTAGACACTGTGTCTTCGGCCGACTTGGTAGCCCGCAGGGCCGTGCCTGCGGCGCCGACCACCAGGTTGGCCGACACTGTGTTGTTCGTCAGGGTGGTCTCAGGGGTGGTTGTCGACGTGGAGACCGTGACGGGGTAGCTGCCCGGTTCGACGTACCCGAGGACAACCATGTCGAACGTCTCGGTCACCGACTCACCAGGGGCGAGGTCGACAGCGGTGATCGTGCACACGAACTCACCGTTGGCGATGGCGCAGCGGTTCGGGTCCACCGCCACACCCAGGTCAGCGACCGAGTCGAGGCGGAACTGCACGTCATGGGCCACTGACGGACCATCAGCGTCGTTGGTGATGGTGAAAGCGACCGTCACCCACGACCCGGCTCCTGTGTACGGTCCAGCCGGCGTGACGGTGAGGTCGTGGACCGACAGGTCGGTGCTCGTCTCGACCTGCGAGGTCACCGTCGAGCTGTTGTTGTCCAGCGACGGGTCAGCAGTCGTCGATGTCACTGTCGCGGTGTTCACCACGGTGGTGCCCGCAGCGAGCCCTGGGTCGACGAGCACAGAGATCTTGACCGTCGTGGAAGTCTGCGGAGCGGTGGCGGCCAGTGCGCAGGTCACGTCCTGCCCCACGGCTGCGCACCCTGAGGTGGTCAGCGACCCGGGTGCGGTGGACGCAAGGAACGTCACCCCCGCGGGCAGGGTGTCTGTGAGCTCCACGTTGAGCGCCGTGATGTCGTCCCACGTCGGGTCGTTGGTGTTCTCGACCGTGATCTCGTAGGTGACCATGGTGCCCGCCACGACTGCGGCCGGCGCTGTCTTGGTCACCGCCAGGTCAGCCTGCCCAGACCCCGTGAGGGTCCAGCTCGCCGTGGCCGGGGTCTGTCCGGTCGCGGAGACGGTGACCGTCTCAGTGAGGTCCGGTCCGGTGCTGAGGTCCGCGGCCGAGTGCGTCTGCACGACGATGTCCTGGCTGCCGCCCGGCGGGATCGAACCGTTGAGACCGCAGACCAAGGGGACAGCCGCCAGGCTCCCGCACGTGAGGCTGGCAGCAGGGGTGACAGCGTCGACGACAAGACCTGCCGGGACGACGTCGGAGAGCTGGACACCTGTGGCAGTCGACGGCCCATGGTTGGTGATGGTGATGGTGTAGTCCACGTCCAGGCCCGCAGCGGCAGGCAGGGACGAGCGGTTCGCCCGTTTGGTCACGGACAGGTCGAAGGACCGCACCACGTTGGTCGTCGCCGACGCGGTGGTGTCGCGGCCGAACGCCGTGGCCGTGGCAGTGTTGGTGACCGGTCCGGGGTTGGCGTCCGGGGCGACGGCCCCGACGACGGTGACCCTCATCGACGAGGCTGCGGGCAACGAGATACCGCTGCACGCCACCGCACCAGCGCCATTGATGGCACAGCTACCGCGGGTGGTGCTCACCGAGGTGAACGTCACACCAGCAGGTGGTGGGTCGCTGATCACCACGTTGGTGGCGTCCGAGGGGCCGTCGTTCGTCGCGTCGAGCTGGTAGGTGATCGACGTACCAGCCACAGCGTCGGCCGGGGCAGTCTTGGTCAGCACGATATCGGCCTGTGGGGCACCGACCGTGACCTGCGAGCTCGCCTGGTTGTTGGTGGTGACAGGGTCGAGCGTGGCCGAGGTCACCTGGGCGGTGTTGGAGACCACGGTGCCCTGCGACAGGCGCGAGTCGAGCGTCGCGGTGACCGTCACGCTCACCGACGCGCCGACTGCGAGCGTCGGCACGACACACGCCAGGCCGTTACCTGGGGTGATGCAGGTGCCGGTGGACGGCACAGCAGAGACCAGCGCCAGCTGGGAGGGATCGAGCAGGTCGCTGACCACGACGTTGGTGGCGTCCGACGGGCCGTTGTTCGTCGCAGTGATGGTGTAGGTGACCTCAGCGCCAGGCGGCGCGGTGGACGCGGAGGCGGACTTGGTGATCGCCAGGTCAGCCTGGCGGACCAAGGAGACCGTGTCGGACGACACGTTGTTCGTCGTCACAGGGTCGTACGCCGTGGTCGACACGGTGGCGACGTTCGTCACCGACGTGTCGGTCGAACCAGACGGGACAGTGCCGCGGATGACCGCAGTGACCGACGCGCCGTTGGCCACCGTCCCCAACGGGCAGCTGACCGTGGTGGCGCCGATAGTGCAGGTCACACCAAATGCTGTGCTGACCTGTACGTTCGTCAAGCCCGGGGGAAGCGGGTCGGTGAGCACGACACCGGTCGCGTCGTTCGGGCCGTTGTTGGTCACCGTCACCGTGGACACGCTCTGGCCGCCGACCGGCGTCGGGCGCGGGCTCATCGTCTTGGAGACGGCCACGTCGGCCTGGGCGACGACGTCGGTGCTGGCCACGTTGGTCACATAGGTGGCGTCCACACCGGCTGTCTTGGTGCGGTACTGCAAGGTCCCCTGGTTCGCCACGGTGGTGCCACCGGCTCCCGGGTCGACGACGACGTTGAACATCAGCTTGTTCTGCGACCCGGTGCCCTGCCCGTCCACGGTGCCGACCATCGTCCCGCCCGCTGGAGTGACGCTGGTGCCCAGACGGGCCCGGACCGTTCGTGTCGTCGGGTCGTACTCGGCTCTGTCACCGTCGGCAGCATCGGTCTGGCTGGTCGGCGGGACACCGAACGACGCGACCCACCTGATCGAGCCGGGCACGAAGCTCACCCCTGGTGGCAGCGCGTCCTCGGCGACGACCTGCAGCGCCGAGTCCATCCCGGTGTTGGAGAAAGCGAGGGTGTACTGCAGCGTGTCACCAGGCCTAGAAGGGTTGTTGCCCGAAAGGTTGATCACGGACTTGGTCGAGGTCGTGAAATCTGGCGAGTAAATGCTGATAGCCGTGGTGAGAACACCTGGGTAATAGGTGTCGCCACCACTAGAGAAGGTGAACGTGGCGCTAGTCGCACCGTTCGGGATAGCCCCCGAGGCACCGATGTTCTTGATGTCGAACCCGAGCATGTTCTTGTCAGCCGGGATGCGGGTGGTCACCGATGTTCCGTTGGTGTCGTTCGTGGCGTTGAAGAAGTTCGACCCTGGCGACAACGCGGTCGCCAGCTGGGTGGTGTTGAGCAGGCTGTAGTCCGGGGCCTGGTACAGGTCGCCTTCGTAGGCGACCATGGACAGCTGGGCGTCGACAGGCCCTGTCCAGGGGGCCAAGAACCCGTCGATCGTGATCGTCTGCGGGTTCGAGGTGCTGACCATGTCGAACCCGTCGAACACTGTCAGGTTGCGCAGCGGCATGTTGGGGGCCGCGTACGCCACGACCAGCGACCACCCGGCGTACCGGTCCACACCGGTCGCGGCGACGACGTTCGCACCCCAGTAGGGACCGTTCCCACCAGCGGCGACGATGGCGGTGACGTCGGCGAACTCCTGGTAGGCGCCATAGCTGGACGTGTTGGGCCCGAACGTGAACTGCGAGGCCACCGGGATGTACGCCGCGGCTCCGGGAGGGCGCAGCTGCATCTGCGTGCGGGTGCCGGTACCGGCCTGGCCGCCGCTGCCCGCCGTCAGCCGGGCCCCCCAGTACAGCCCTGCCCACTGCACGACGGCACCGTCAGGCAGCAACAACGACGAGGACGAAGAGTTGAACGTCGAGGCCACGTCGTCAGCGTCGAGGTTGGTCATCGTAAAGCTGTTGTTGTTGTAGTTGCCGCCAGCGCGGGCCGCGGCGCAGTTCGCTGCCGAGTCGGGGCACGTCAGCAGGTTGTTGCCGATTGCGATAATCGCGCCGTTGGCGTTCGCCTGGTACCGGATGCCGAACGGAACCGTGTTCGCCGCCTGCGCTGGGACCAGGTTCAGCGCCGCGAACACGACAAGCGCAAGCACCACCGTTATCGCCGTCGCGCGCGATCTCATACCAGTCCCCTGTTCTTGTCCGCGGGCAGATGCTCCGGATGCTAGTCATGGGACGCGCTGACCGCCGGTTGACCACACCGACGACGAAGAAACTGCGGGCAGCGCATTTTGGGGCATTCCAGGCAATGACAGACAAAAAACTCGGTCGTGTCCTGTCGTTGTCGGGCCCCGGGCTGGTGGTGGGGGCAGTAGCCTGGTGCGGGTGGACCCGGCAACCATCGACTGGAACGCCCTCGTGGTCGCTGCTCGCGACGCCGCGACGCGGGCCTACGCCCCCTACTCCCACTACCCGGTCGGGGCTGCGGGCCTCGTCGACGACGGCCGGACCGTCGTGGGGTGCAATGTGGAGAACGCGTCGTTCGGGTTGACCTTGTGCGCCGAGTGCGCTCTGGTGTCTGCCCTGCACACCAGCGGTGGTGGACGGTTCGTCGCCGTGGTCTGCGTCACCGGCGACGGCACAGTGGTGACCCCCTGCGGACGGTGCCGCCAGCTGCTGCACGAGCACGGCGCCGACAACCTGCTCGTCGCCACCGCGTCTGCCCCGGTCACGCTGTCCACGCTCCTGGCGGACCCTTTCGGCCCCGACGACCTCAAGGGCCGCTGACCGGGTCGACCGTGCAGGTGGCTGTGCTGTTGGCGTAGTGGACGCTCCAGGTTCCGGTGCTGGTCGCGGTCCAGGCCCCGCCAGGGGAGGTCACCACCAGGCTCCACGTCCCGTCGAACTGGGCACTTTCCCAGAGGTTGTTGCTGCCCACTCCCCACGTGGCCTCGTCGCCGGTCGTGGTCAGGGGCGAACCGGGGGCCAGGCTCGTCGACCAGTACGACAACCCGGTGACAGGAGGGCTCGTCGGGTCCAGCGCGATCGACACCGTCGCTGACGAACCCGACGGCACCTGCCACTTCAGGTCTGCGTTGCTGCCCCACGCCGGGTTGGGGCACGACACGTTGGTCAGCGCCCACGTGGTGAACGGCCCGCTGGTGACAGTGGCGGTGTCGGTCCAGTACGCCTGTGCCCATGGTGTGTTGTGCGCGACGGTGCCCGCCAACGTTCCGAGCAGCGCCGCCCCGACGACCCATGCCGCCAGCGGCCGTGCGCCGGTGCGCGTCATCACCGCACCTGTGTGGCGGTGAGGGCCAAGGTGACGTTCGCCGACGTCCCCTGCACTGACGCAGGAGCACCGGAGTCCAGCGTGACGACCACGCACACCGAGGTGCTGGCGCCCGCAGCGAGCGTGGGGGCGCTGGTCGTGCCGTTGGTGCACGTCGTGCCGCCGTACCAGGTGGTTGTGTGCAGCCACGAGGTCAGGGGCTCGTCGGCGGTGCCGACCACGTCAGGCACGAACGTCGCAGTCCCGGCGTTGTTGATCGTGAACGACGCGGACGTGCTGGCGCCCGGTTCGGCGGCGGCCAGCGTCAGCGTGGGCAACGTGGCCGACCCGCCAGGGCCAGCCAGGTTGTTGTCCAGTCCCGAGACCTGCATGTCCAGCGTCCCCGACCGCAGCTCGGTGCCTGATGCGCTCGCCTGCGCGGACCAGCCAGCCCACGCTGCCGCAGCGCCGACCAGTCCGACCCCCACGAGCCCCGTGACGAGCACAAGCCCCCGCACGAGCGCGCGCACCGCCCGGTTGGGTGCCTGTGGTCGTCGCGGCTCAGGCATCTGGGCCTACCTGCCCGGCTCTCGTGCGCAACGACAGCAGCCAGGCGCCGACGAACCCGAGCGCCAGCACGACGACCACCGTGCCTGCGACGCCGACGCCGGTCCTGGCCAGCCCCCGGCCAGAGGACGCCGCAACGGCTGGACGGTCCGCGGCACCTGTGGCGAAGGGGGTCGTGGCGCGACTCGTCATGGCACCAGCACGCGTGGCACCAGGACTCGTGGCACCAGGACTCGTCGTGGGGTGCACCTTCGCCGAGGGGGGAGGCGCGGGTGTGGCGTCGTAGCAGGCCGCGGTCACGACGATGCTCAGCGGTTCGGCCATGAGCCGTGTGCTGTCGTCGGCCTGCGGGTCGTAGGTCACCTCCACGTCGAGAGGGGCTATCTGGTCGGCGTCGACGACGAACAACGACGGCGGGCTCGTCCACGTCCCCGCGTAGACGCGGGTGCGCACCACCAGGGCAGGACTGTCCAGCTCGACATCAGCGCTGCCCTGGGCCTGTGAGCACGACGTGCGCACGTACACAGTCGCTGTGGCCACCTCGCCGGGCACCCACACCAGGTCGGGCTCGAACAGGTCGGCCACCAGGTCGTGCGACCAGGTGGTGCCGTCCACGGAGAGCTCGACCCGGGCTGGGCCCGTGGGCGCAGCACTGGGCACCGCGGCCAGCACGGTGCCGCGCTCGGCACTGGCGGCACCCATCGGGCAGGCCAGCAGGGACGCACCGACCGCGAGGCACAGCGCGACCGCTCCTGCTGGCACCCCCGTCATCACAGCAACCTCCCGACGTGCCTTCTCGCATGAGCAGGCGGACGAGCGCTGCGCGGCGTGGGCCTGCGTTCACGACCCGCCTGCACCAGCTGCCACAGCGCGTAGGCGACGAGCACGCCCGCGAGCACGATCACGGCGGTGTGTCGCTGCGAGGCGGTCAGCGCCCCGGTGAGCCTACCCAGGTGCGGCACCTGGTACCACAGCACCCCTCGCACCTGCTCGGGCCGCACGAACCCTGGGTCGTCGGCGGTGTTGGCGTCACCGCGGGTGGTGTAGGCGAGCCGTCCGTCCGTGCTGATACCGACCCCCACCACCCGGTGGGTCACCACCGGCGTGGCTCCTGACCAGCGCTGGTAGGTGATGATGTCACCCATGGCGACCGGCTGGCCGCCGCGGACCACCACCAGCGACCCGACCGGCAGCCCCGGCGTCATGGACTCGCTGGTCACCGTGTACGTGCTGGCCCCGGCCAGGCGTGGAACGACCAGGCCCACCGCGAGCGCCCCCGTGGCCACCACCACGACGAGCCCCGCAGCCAGCCTTGCGACGGACCTCACCACCTGGCGCACGGCGCTGCGGTCACGGCGTTGGCGGGGTGTGCGTCTGGACGACGTTGATGACCACGTTGTCCAGCAAAGCTGTCAGGTCTTGGGTGTCATTACCCGGGCTGGTGTCGGTTCCATAGGGAAACTCCGCCGTCACCGTCACGGTGATGGTGTTCGAGGTGCCCGTGATGGACACCCCTTGCGTCGGGTCCACCGGCACGGACACACCGTTGACCGCGATGTCGCTCGTGGTCAGCACGAGCGCCGTCGACAGGGGGTTGGGGGCGGCTGAGTCGAACGTCGAGCTGGCGTCGAGCTCTGCGGTGACCCCCAGGTGCGTACCCGTCCCGGCGACCGTCACCTCGCACGTGGTCACCAGCAGGTCACCAGGCACGATGTCCCCGGCAGTCCCACCCTCGTCGGAGTCGTCGTAGTCCCAGGCGCCGCACGAGCCGTCGGTGACCGACAGGTCACCGGAGGTGACCGACGTGCCCGTCGCTGTGGCGGTGTCAGTCCAGTACGCGACCGTCCCGGCACCACCGACAAGCAGCACCGCCGCACCACCCGTGGCGATCGCAGCCTTTGTCAGACGTTTCATCACACACCTCCAGACGAATACAACACCGCCAGCGTAGAATTCCCATAAACGCACCGCCACCCGAGAAAACGGCATATCATCCTATGACCAGATTGTCATCAAAACCCTTAATAAGAAGGTCCTGCGCCCCCGAGGCATACGAACCCTTCCAGAGCTCCAGCGCGTCTGGTGAGTCCGCGCCGCACTCGGCCACGCCCTGGTCGCACAGGGTGTGAGTGGCACGTTGTTCGTCACACGTCGATGCTGAAGGCCAGCAAGGACGCTGGGACCGCCCACGCGTTGGCGGGTGAGACCGATGACGTGTCGAGCACCCCACGGGTAGCCAGCACCCCCGCGTAAGGGCTCGCGTCCACCGTGGCGGCTTCCCCTTGCCACCTGCCGGTGTCGGTGTACTTGGCCTCGATCGCCACTGGGTCGAGCAGCGGCCCGACGAAGTCGATCTCCTTGCGTGTCTTGGTGCGCTCGTAGAGCACCTGGTCGAACCCGGGGTAGATACCCGATGTGGCGGCCTCAGCAGCACGCAGCAGTGCCATACCGAGCTGCTGCTCGGTGAGCCGGGTCACGTCAGGGTTGGGAACCGCCGGGTTGCGCAGGTGCGCCAGACGAGCCAGGAGAGGGTCGGTGAAATACCGTTTCGCCTGCGAGCGCAGCACAGGGCGCTGGTCGGCCCCAGCAGGGCACGTCCACAGGACGTACGAGGTCACAAGGTCTGCCACGCGTCGGGCACCAGTGTCGTGGCTGACGGCGACATCCGTGGCCACCGTGCTGGTGTTCATCGGGCTGGCGATGTTCGAGGCGATCCGCGCCAGGAGTGCCGCTACCTGGGGCTCGGACATCTGTGCCGACCCGAAGATGTCGCGCTGGACCACGTCGAACAGTGCCTGGACGACCGGAGCCGGGTCGTCCCCTCCCAGCTGCGCCGAGACTGCCTGGGGAAACCCGCCGACCTGGAGGTAGATCTCCCACCACGCGGTCAGCTCGGACTCCCAGGCGATCAGCTCGTGGAAAACCTGTGCGGCATGCGCAGACCGCAAGTCGGCGCCAGCGAGCCGGGGGGTGGCCGGTGGTGCCTGATCTCGCGCAGCGAGCATCAGCGTGACGAACGTGCGGAAACCCATCGGCAGGATCGTGCGGTCAGGACGGGCGACATCGCCTCGACGACCCGCCAGCGCGGATGTCGCCTGAGCCAGGTCTCGGGCGTTGGACCCGGTGAGCACGACGGTGTCGGTGGCGAACTCGGGGTCGTTGTCTCGCAGGTTCTTGATCTCGGCGGCCCACCCGGGTACCCCGCAGATCTCGTCGACAAGCCACCACCGGTGCACGGTGCCCGGCGGGGCCAGCCGTTTGCCGACCTCCACCAGAGAACGCAGGTCTGAGGCTCGCCACCCGTCGACCGCAGCGTGGATCACCGCACGCGGTGGTTCTCCGGAGCCCAGGACCCGCTGGGCGAACCGCTTGAGCTCGACACTCTTGCCGACCCTACGTGGGCCGCGCAGGAGCACGAGCCCGCCGCGTGGTACCGACGACAGCACGCCCGGCTCGTACGTGTACCCAGCCGTAGCTGCTGCACGGAGCTGCACGTCACGGCTGGCCCAGTCTGTCGGGTCGCGCCACCACAGGTTGCCTGAGGTCAGTCGCTGGACCACATCGCCCGGTTTCATCCACTCCTCCTGACGCAGGGGCCTGCGCAGGAGTATACCTTCTGACGCAGGACATGCGGAGGAATGTATACCTTCTGACGCAGGACGTGCGGAGGAATGTATACCTTCTGACGCAGGACGTGCGGAGGAATGTACACCTCTCAGCCCAGAGGTGAGCTCGGCAGCCCCTGGGCAGGCAAGCACCGAGCCGGCGCAGGACTTGTGCACGACTTCCAGACCCGCATCTGACGCGAGCTAGGGGTCGGCGAGGGCGGGGGCTAGGTTGGTTCCGTACTCCGAGGTCAGAGCGTAGGCGGGGACGAGGCGGGGGGTGCCGGAAGAGACGTCTAGGGCCAGGCCGAGGCGGGCACTGGTGATCGCGACGGTGGTGACGGAGGGGGGAATGGTTCCCTGGGCGACGTCGGTGAGGAGGGGACCGGTGAGGTCGGGCATGGTGGCGGACCAGGAAGCGAAGGCTGGGTCGTCCAGGCGGGCGACGGCGGCTACGGGGCTGACCAGAGCCTGGGTGCCTTGCGAGGTGATCGCGCCGCCGAGGGTTCCGGTGATGGCGCGGGGGCCGGACGGGCTCATCTGGACCTGCCAGCCCAGGGATGTGGGGTGGCCTGCGACCACCTGGTTCAGGTGGACGACCCCGGCGGACGTGGAGACGTCCAGGACGGACACGTCGACCCCGGCCGAGACGAGGGCAGCGCGGGCGGCTGCCTGGTCGGTGGACTGGCCAGTGACCGAGGTGTCGGAGAAATCGACGTGGACCAGGCCGTCGGCCTCGGTGATACGCAGGGTGCGTGTGCTGTCCCCGGCGGCCCAGCCGTCAGGGGTCCGGCGCACCGGCCCGGGCACGCCCCACGCCTGGGCCAACCGCTCGGGGTCCACCCGGGGCGCTGCGACCTGGTACACCGTGGCAGTACCAGCGGTGTCTGGCAGGCCGACCGCGATATGCCGGACCGCCGGTGGGGCAGGTTCACCAGGGCCAGTGGGAGCAGGTGCCCTGTCTGCGCCCCCCTGGGTGCCTTCTGGTTGCTCCAGCGGGGACGGAGCGGCATCTACTGGGCTGCCCGACCGGCTGGAGGCAAGAGACGAGACCACGTACCCGCCGCCTACCACGACCACCACGACCGCCGCGGCGGCGGCGGCCCAACCGACCCAACGCCGGCGCATCGGCACCACAGACGCCAGACCCGGGGCCGGGACACCAGGGGTCGGACCCACCTCGTGCGGGCTCGGCCCGACGAGCGACAGACCAGGCCCAGGAGCAACCGGATGCGGACCTTCCTCAGGACCGGAGACGACCGGCTCGTCAGCGTCGACGGCAAGCCTGTCTCGGACCATGGTGCGGATCTGGTCCAGGTCTACCTGGAGGTCAGCGGCAGGGTCCGCGGCACCCAGACGAGCCGCCACCTCGGCATCGTCAGGTCTGCTCATGCGCACCTCCTCGCAGTCCGTACTGTCTGTGTCCCGGCGACGGTCCGCCTTGCGCACGTGTCATCCAGATGGGTCATGTCGGCCACGCTGCTCTCAGTCGGGACCGTGCGCGTGAGAGCGCCGAGTCCGCTGCCGTACGGCTCACGCCGAGCGCTGCGGCAAGCCCTTCGCCCACCAGGCCCTCCCAGGCGTTGAGCAGCAGGACCTGGCGGTCGCGGGGGCCCACCGCGGCCAGGGCCTGGCGCAGCTCGTCGTCGCGGACCGCGTGCCACGCCGGGTCGTCCAGGTCGGCGGCCTCGGGCAGCTCGGCGACGGGTACGGGGCGGCCCTTGCGCCGGTGGTTGGCCAGGACGAAACCGGCTGTGCGGTACAACCAGGCCAGGGGTGCCTCGTCGGGGACGTCGTCGCGGCGGCGCCAAGCGGTCGCCAGGACGTCGGCAGTGAGGTCGTCCACGTCGCACCAGTCGCTACGACGTGCGAAGTACCGGTGCACCGCCTTGGCGTGCGCCGTCATCAACGACTCGAACCACGCCTCGTCGTGCACGCAGGTGACATCCGCGGCGCCGACCGGCCCGGTCCCGTCGAGGTGCACAGGCCCAGTGTGCCACGCCCGAGCACGACCGACCGCACAGTCCGGTATGTCGTTCGAGGTCAGGTGCTGGGGCTGGCCGCCGTGGTGGTGGCACGACGACCGTCCTGCCCGGCACCGTCAGGCGTCTCGGCGTTTGAGCAGGACAGTGGCCAGGACGAAGGCGAGGAGGGCCCATCCGAGCAGGACCGCGAAACCCTGCCACTGGGTGAGCACCACAACCCCGGCCTCGGTCTGGTCCCGGGCGTCGGCGATGTCTTGGTTGGTCAAGAACATCTGCTGGCCAGCGGTCCCCGGCATCCACGGTGCGAGCACGCGGACCCAGTAGAAGGGCAGGCCCATCACCACCCACTGGACGATGGTGAGCAGAGCCATGAGGGTGGCGATAGCCGCCGCAGAGTGACGCAGGAGCGCGCCCACAGAGAAGCTGAACCAGGCGATACCCAGCAGGTACAGCGGCCCGGCCAGCAGACCCCAGGCGGTCTCGGAGCCCGACAGCGTGAACGCGGCGCTGTCGCCAGCGATGAGCGTCCCCAAGCCCAACGCCAGCCCACAAGCGACGGCGCCGACGACGAAGGCCGCAGCGCCGAGCACGACGGCCTTGGCGACCAGGAGCGGCACCCGGGTGGGCACCGCCATCAAGGACCCGTGGATCTGCCCCGACGAGTACTCGGTGGTGATCGTCAGGACAGCGATCACCACCAGCGCCAGCTGGGTGAGCATGATCCCGAAACCCCCCGCGGGTGCCAGGTACGAAGCCTCGAGCGGGCCGTCGTCCATCTCCGCGACGCGCAGTACGAGGCCGATGAGCGCACCCAGACCGGCGTGGGCCACGACGAAGACGCCGAGGGTCCACCACGTCGAGCGCAACGAGACCATCTTGACAGCCTCTGAGGCGACGATCCGGCCGAAGGTGACCTTCACACGTGCAGGGTTCGACGTCGTGGCACTCATGAGCGCACCTCCGGGATGTCGGTACCAGAGCGGAACTCGACCTGGTCGGCGGTGAGGGCGAGGTAGGCGTCCTCCAGGGACGCTTTGACCGGTGCGAGCTCGTGCACGGCGATCTGCGCGGCAAGGGCGGCCTCGGCGACAGCCTGGGTGCTGGCGACGACGTCCAGGTGCTCGGCGTCGGTCTGGGTGACCTCGATGTTGTGTGACCGCAGGGCGCTGGCCAGCTCGGCGGCCCGTGGGGCGCGCAGCCGGGACGTCTCGGTCCCTGGCCCGGCCAGGAGCGTGGCGATGGGGGTGTCGGCGAGGATCCGCCCGCGTCCGATGACGATGACGTGGTCGGCGGTCTGGGCGACCTCTGCCATCAGGTGCGAGGACAAGAACACGGTGCGTCCCTGCGCGGCCAGGGCCCGCGTCAGGTCACGCACCCACTTCACGCCTTCGGGGTCCAGGCCGTTGACCGGTTCGTCGAGGATCAGCGTGTGAGGGTCGCCGAGCAGCGCCGTGGCGATCCCCAGCCGTTGGCCCATCCCCAGGGAGAAGCCTTTGACGCGTTTACGTGCGACGGACTCCAGCCCGGTCAGCTCCAGGACCTCCTCGACCCGCTTCATGGCGATCCCGTGCGTGGCGGCGACGGTCTGCAGGTGGGCGCGGGCGCGCCGGCCCGGGTGGATAGCCCTGGCCTCCAGCAGGGCACCGACCTGGGTCAGCGGGGCACGGTGCTGGACGTAGCGGCAACCGTTGACGGTGACACGTCCGGCGCTGGGACGGTCCAGACCCAAGACCATGCGCATCGTCGTGGACTTCCCGGCTCCATTGGGCCCCAAAAACCCCGTCACGCGGCCTGGTTGGACGGTGAACGACACACCATCTACAGCCCGGACCTGGCCGTACGTCTTCGACAGCCCTTCGGCGACAATCACAGCACCACTCCTCGTTCGTCTCAACCCCGGCTCGACCGTACCTTGAAGCAGGCGCACAACCGGCCCAGGGCCGTCCTCCTTCGGACGCCACGCCCACGATCGCACCCGACGGCAGCCAGAGACCATCGGGCAAACCCCCGAGCTGACCGTCGGGGTCGCCACCTCGCTGTCACCAGAAGGCGCGGTAGGTTCTGCACGTGCGGTTGGCGACGTGGAACGTGAACTCGGTACGGACCCGGGTGGACCGGGTGCTGGACTTCTTGGGCCGTGAGCAGGTCGACGTGCTGGCCATGCAGGAGACCAAGGTCAGCGACGAGGCGTTCCCCCGTGACCCGTTCATCGACGCTGGGTACCGTGTCGTCAGCCACGGGTTCGACCGGTGGAACGGGGTGGCGGTCCTCTCGCGCGTGGGCGCCGAGGACGTCGAGCGCGGCTTTGCTGGGCAGCCGACCTGGGGTGACCCGCCGGTGGCCGAGGCACGGGCGCTGGGGGTCACCTGCGGCGGGGTGCGGGTGTGGAGCCTGTACGTGCCCAACGGCCGCGAGGTGGACGACCCGCACTACACCTACAAGCTCACCTGGTTGGCCGCACTGCGCGACGCCGCAGCGCGGTGGGCCACCCCGGTGGCCCTGGTCGGCGACTGGAACGTCGCACCGCTGGACACTGACGTGTGGGACATAGGGTCCTTCGCTGGCGCCACCCACGTCACCGACGACGAACGGGCAGCCCTGGCGGCGTTCGACGCCGTCGGGTACACCGAGGTCAGCCGGGTGCACGTACCTGACGAGCACACCTACACGTTCTGGGACTACCAACGCACGCGCTTCGCCCGCGACGAGGGGATGCGTATCGACCTGGTGTACACCTCTGCTGCGCTGACCAGCCGGGTCACCGGGGTGCAGATCCTGCGCGACGAACGCAAGGGCGCCGGTCCGTCCGACCACGTCCCGGTCGTCGTGGACATCGACGGCTGAGGCTGGGAGCTCCGCGCACCAGCAGACGTCCACTAAGTTCTGTGCATGAGCGTCCCTGGGTACCCGTACGGCTCCAACCCCGGCGGTCCGCCCCAGACCCCTGGCGGCCAGGGACCCAACCCTGCGCCCGCGCCGGGCCCCGGTTACGCCCCGGCACCCGGCTACGCCCCGGCACCTGGGTACAGCCCGGCACCCGGGTACAGCCCGACACCACCACCGGCACCTGCTCCCGGCCCTGCCTACGACCCAGCAGCGCCGACGAACCTGCCTGGGTACGGCCCAACACCCGGGTACGGCCAAGCACCCGGGTACGGCCCGACACCTGGGTACGGCCCAGCGCCCGGGTACGGCCCGGTGCCGACCGGGCCTCAACCGCCGAAGAAGAACAACCTCCCGCTGCTGCTCGGGCTGGGCGTCGGCGCCCTCATCCTCGTGGTCGGCGCGATCGTCGCTGGCGTTCTGGTGATGAACAGGGACGGCAGCGACGTGGCGTCGACCACAGACCCGACGACGACCAGCACCCGCCCCACGACGAGCCCGCAGACCCCAACCCCGACGTCGACGGGCCTCTTGGACTCGCAGATCCCCGGGTCGTTCTGGCTGGACCAGCACATCGCCATGGGCACGTGCTACGACCTCGTGTCGACGACCTTCGACCTGTCAGACACCCGTGTGGTCGACTGCTCGGTCCCCCACGCCATGGAGTTCGTCAGCACCTTCTGGCTCACCCAGCCGTACGTCGACCAGGACGACCCACGCGTCCTGGCCGACGGTATGGCGTGCTGGAGGGACGTCATCGTGCCCCAGCTGAACGCAGACCCGAACCTGCTGGCAGACTCGAACGTCGGCACCTGGTACCCCAGTGGTACGCAGATCGCCAAGGGAGAGATGACCGCGTACTGCGTGCTGGTCGGGACAGACTCCCAGCTGCTGGTGGGGTCGCTGGTCGCAGGCACCTATCAAGGTGCCAAGTGAGGCCCTACGAACCGATTCCGCCCGTGTGATGACGCTTTTCGACTATTGTCGTATGCATGACCTCCTCTGACCCATTCGCGACGCCGCGTGGTCAGAGGTCCCCACAACCTGCGCCAGGGTGGCGTCCGGCGCCCCGGTTGCGTCCGCCGCCAGGGCCCGGCGACCCCACACCTGAGCGGGGCGCCCCGTTGGCAAGCGCCAGGCCCCAGACCCGTGGTCCGCACACCAGGTCTGTGCCCGTCGTCGCGCCGCCGGTCCCCGGGGCCAGGCCAGCGCCACCACGTCAGAGCCCGCCACAGCGCGCCACGATGGCGCCAGCCGCACCGCCTGCTGCAGCACGCCAGTCCACACCCGCCTGGTTCGCCGAACCGAGGCTCGCCACACCCCGGACCAGGCCAGCCGTACCGCCGCCAAGCACACCGGTGAGGGCAACCAGGGCCGCCGCAGCCAGCCAGCCGACGGCCAGGCCCGCGACCCCGGTGACTCCTGCCAGGCCCACACCAGGTGCACCCTCGTGGGCCACACCACCCACGCCGGCCGCGCTCGCCGTTCCCCAGCCAGCACCGACCATGCCCGAGCCGCCCGCGCCATGGCCTCCCCCAGGCCCAGGCGCTTCGGTCACGACCAGGCCAGGGGGGCTGGCGATCCCCAGGCCAGCACCGGCTGAGCCCGCGACCGCTGGGCCTGTGTGGCCGCCAGGCGCACCCGGACCGTACGCGGCCCCCTTCCCGCCTTCTTCGCCTTACCCCCCACCCCCGCCCTTCGGGCCGCAGCAGGGCCCCCGTGACGCGAGGCCGGCCTACCCGGTTCCGGCGTACGCCTACTCTCCGTCCGACGAGCACGACGACCAGTTCCGGCCGCCGACCAAGACCCTGGCCGTGGTCTCCCTCGTCATGGCCATCGTGTGGATCGGCGGGCTGGGCTCGGTGGTGGCGATCATCACCGGGATCATCGCGCTCGGGCTCATCGGTGCGGGCCGGGCGGCGGGCAAGGCGATGGCCATCGGCGGGATCGCCATCGGTGCGCTCAGCCTCGGGGTGACCGCCGTGCTGCTCGGCGGGATGCTCCCGATCGTCACCCAGCCCAACAACGTCGACCCCCGCGCCGAAGCCCCGCCGACGCTCCCGAGCCTGGACTCCACGTCTGCGTACCCGGTCTACGGCTCGAAAGACGTGGTCAAGTACATCGCCCAGGAGATGCTCGTCCACGAGGACATCATCGACCTGCGCGCCTACTCGCTGGACACCAAGGCACAGGCTGACGACGCCCTGCTCGAAGCGGTGAGCCAGAACCCGTACGTCATCGACGTACGGACCTACGGCTGCACACCTCACGCGTGCCGTGTGGGCTACGGGTACACCAAGGAGGAGCAGGCCGAGATCCAAGAAGATGTGCTGGAGGCCAGCACGGCGGTCTTGGCCGAGATCATCAGCCCCGAGATGTCCGACGTCGACCGGGTCAAGGCCATCAACAAGTGGATCGTCGACAACGCCGAGTACGACATGGAAGCCGCCGACCAGCTGCCGGACGACCCCCAGGCCTCCGACGTTCCCGACGAGTACCGCTACGCGTGGAACGCCTCCGGGGTGCTGTTGCGGGGCAAAGGGGTGTGCGAGTCGTACGCAGACGCGTTCTCCCTGCTCGCCAACGCTGCCGGGGTGCCGGCTGTCATCGTCTCCGGCAAGCTGTCCGACGGTTCGCCGCACGCCTGGAACAAGGTCTTCGTCGGCGGGGTCTGGAAAGCCGTGGACGTGACCTGGAACGATGGTCCGCCGACCACCACCGCCTACCTCATGATCAACGACAGCCAGTTCACCGGCGAGGCAGCCCGCTCCGAAGACGACCAGTGGATGTCCGACGACCACATCGCTGACTTCGCCACGCCGTGAGGCGAACGGGTGGCGAGGGCTTTTCACGGGGACGCCCAAGCACTATCCTCATGTGAGGTAAGGCTTCCCTAAGGAACAGGTGGCACGTGGACCTCACCACCTTCCCCACCGGGCACGACGCCCGGATCGTCGCCGTGGACACCGAACCTGGGCTTGCGCTGCGGATGGGCGAGCTGGGGCTGAGGGTCGGAGCCGTCGTGCAGATCGTCCACCACGCCCACGGGGCAGGACGTGTGGTCGCGGTCGGCGCCGACCGCATCGCCTTGGACCTGGTCGCCTGCCAGGGAGTGCGCCTGGTCCCGGTCCAGTGAGGATCTCCCTGCGGCGCGCGGCGGCCAACGACGCCGGACTGGCAGCATCTGGCACGCACGAAAGCGCGCCCGCACCCACCAAGCCTGCACCCACCAAGGTCGTCGCCCTGGTCGGCAACCCGAACTCGGGCAAGTCCGCGCTCTTCAACTGCCTGACCGGGGCACGCCAGGCCGTCATCAACGCCCCGGGGACGACTGTCGAGGTCGCCTCGAGCACGTGGAAAGCCGTCGACGCGCGCCTGCTGGACCTGCCGGGGGCTTACTCCCTGCTGGCACGCTCCCCCGACGAGGAGGTCGCCGCGCAGGCAGTCACCGGCGGGCCGGACGGACCTGCCGACCTCGTCGTGGTGCTGCTCGACGCCGCCGGCTTGTCTCGGTCGTTGTACCTGGCCGGCCAGGTCGGGCTCACCGGTGTGCCGATGGTCGTGGCGGTGACCATGACCGACGTGGCCTGCACCCGCGGCGTCACCATCGACACCGACGCGCTGGCCGACCTGCTCGGCGTCCCGGTGGTCACCATCGACCCACGCACCGGCAGCGGGGCCGAGGACCTGACCACAGCAGTGCGTGACACCCTCGCCGAACCTGCGCGCCTGCGCCTCGACGGCGCGCTGGCACCCGACGACGAACCGGCACACCAGCACGAGCACCCCCTGGCCCAGGTCGACCCCCGTCTCGCCGACGCCGAAGCCCTGTTCGGCTGGGTCGCCGACGTGCAGACCCAGGTCGCCTCGACCCCGGCGGTGCACGCCTCACGCTCGGACCGCGTGGACTCCTGGTTGCTGCGCCCGTGGGTCGGCATACCGGTGTTCCTGGTCGTGCTGTGGGCGGTGTTCGAGCTGGTGACCGTCGTGGCGGTCCCTGCGATGAACGGCCTGAGGTGGCTGGTCACCGACTGGGCTGGCGGGTGGTTCACCCGGGGGCTCGACGCGGTCGACGCCCCGGTGTGGCTCACCAGCTTCGTCGCCGACGGCCTGCTCGTGGGTGTGGCGACGGTGGCCTCGTTCGTCCCGCTCATGGCGGTGGTGTTCGTCGCTGTGGGCCTGCTGGAGGACTCGGGGTACCTGGCCCGCGCGTCGTTCGTCGCCGACCGTGCGATGCGGCGCCTGGGCCTGGACGGACGCGCGGTGCTGCCGCTCGTCGTCGGGTTCGGGTGCAACCTGTCGGCGCTGGCCACGTTGCGGACCCTGCCCAGCGCCCGCCAGCGTGTGCTCACCGCCTTGCTGCTGCCGTTCACCTCGTGCACCGCACGGCTGGCGGTGTACCTCATGCTCGCCATCGTGTTCGTCCCTGACTACGCCGGGCTCGTCGTGCTGGCCATGTACGCGCTGTCAGCGGTGCTCGTCGTCGTGGTCGGGCTGGTGCTGCGCCGCACCGGGTTCCGCGACCTGGGCAACGAACCGCTGGTGCTCGCCCTTCCGGCCTACCAGCGCCCCCACCTGCGCGCCCTGGTGACCTCCGCGGCGAGCCGCACCAGCACCTTCGTCACCTCTGCCGGCAAAGTCATCGTCGCCGCCCTGGCGCTGATGTGGCTGCTCATGGCAGTGCCGGTGACCAGCGGCCACCAGCTGGGCGACGTGCCGACGGCCGACAGCCTCTACGGCCGGGCCGCCGCAGCGATCGCTCCGGTGTTCGCACCAGCAGGGTTCGCCGACGCTGGTGCCGCCGCCGCCCTGGGCACGGGGATCGTCGCCAAAGAAGTCGTCGTCGGGTCGTTGGCCCAGGCGTACGGCAGCGACCACGAGCCGTGGGACGAGGGCCTGCGCGCCGCCTTCGACCGTACTTCTGGTGGCCACGGAGCCGCCGCCGCCATCGCGTTCTGCGTGTTCGTCCTGGTGTACACCCCGTGCCTTGCCACGGTCGCCGAGCTGGCCCGCCAGGTCGGCTGGCGCTGGACCACCGGGTCGGTCGCTGCGTCCCTCCTGCTCGCCTGGCTCCTGGCCGTCACGGTCTTCCAGCTCGGAGCACGGCTGTGACCCGCCCGGTCCTGGCGGACGTCTTGCGCGAGACCTCCACCGGCGCGACCCCCCAGACCGTCGCCGCCCGTCTGGGCCTCGACCCCGGCCTGGTCGAAGCCATGGTCGACCATGCCCGCCGCGTCGGCCTCGTCATGGCCCCCGCCTGCACTTCGTGCGACCTGTCCGCGGCAACCTGCCCAGCCTGCCCCCTGGCCCACTGAGCCAAAGACGAAGACAATGGGGACGGTTCCTATGTCTTGCCTGGTCAGGGGACAGGACAATGGGGACGGTTCCTATGTCTTGCCCGGCGATGGACGCTCCCCCAAAACCGATGGGCACCTGCACCTGACCACCACCCCAGGCATCCCACCGCCCTTCTGACCAGGCAGGACATAGGAACCGTCCCCATTGTCCTGTGGTGTCGGCTCCCCGGGCAGTGCCCGATGGCGATGGGGAGCCGACGCTCGTGGCATCGGCGCACGGCACCTCGTGCTGTACCGCCATCCTCGTCCGGTAGCCCTAACGGCCCTGCACGGACCACCCCGGTCATCCCAGGACGGCAATTGTGCCGCTTGAGTGATGCGCGGCCCGCAGGCTTAGCTGTGGGGGTGTTGTGGACGATCCAAGGCTACGTGCACGACTCGACGACTCGACGCGTTGCGCGGTGGGCCACATGGGTCAGCACCCGCAGCGTGGTTCGTGTGCCCGCACAGCTCGCGCAGAGGTTCGGCGAGCTGGTCGCTGGGTTCAGCGGGCTGGTCGCTGGGCCAGTCGCAGGGTTCACCGGTTGGGTCGCCACCCACCGCGGACCAGCCGACCGCATCAGTGCCCAGCTGGTCTCGCACCGCCTCGACATCGCCCGCGCCACAGTGGTCGTCGCCATGGTTTGGGCGATCGCCGCCAGCAGCGTCGGGTTGGTCACCGGTGAGAAACAGGCCGTCGTCGCCCAGGTACAAGCGCAGGTCGAGCAAGAGTGGACCGCTGAGGTCGCCGCAGCCCGCGAAGCCGCCGCTGCCAGCGCCCAGGTCGCGATCGACAAAGCCGAGGCTGTGCGCGCCTCCGCCGCTGAGGCGTCCGTGCCCCCCGAGACCCTCGCCTCGCTCGACGAGGCCTCGGCCCAGGTCCAGCAGCTGGTCGACCAGGTACGTGACGCACCGGTGACGATCGACCCTGAGTCCGACGCTCCGCCGGCAGTCCGCTCCGCCGCGCCGAACGTGCCAGAGACCCCCGGCGTCGTCGACCTGCCAGTGACAACCCCCCAGACCCATCCCGACCCTGCTGCGGACGCTGCGGTGATCCTCGACGTCGTGACGACCCCCATGGACGAGGCCAAAGAGACCCTCCCTGAGGTCACCATGTCCGACGACGCCTTGACCGAGCTGCTCGCCGCCGTCGACCAGCTCGCCGAGTCCACCGCAGAAGTCACGGCCGCAGCCGAGGCCAACCGTGTCGCCTCCGAGCTCGACGGTGCCTACGCCCAAGCCATCGCCGACGCCCAGGCCGCCCACGAGGCAGCTCTCGCCGCCGCTGCCCAGACCCGCGCCGCCCGGTTGAGCGCCGACGCCCGCAGCCTCGACGGGTACTCCAACGGCCAGATCCCCGTCTCGGCCCTGTGCTCGCCCGCGTTCAACCTCAGCGCCCGTCTGCGTTGCGACGCCGCCGAGATGCTCGACGGGCTGAACCAGGCGTACCGCGCCCAGTTCGGCCACGACCTGATCATCTCCGACTCTTACCGGACCCTCGCCGGGCAGGTCACCTGCCGCCAGACCAAGGGCAGCCTGTGCGCGACACCCGGCACGTCCAGGCACGGCCTGGGCCTGGCCGTGGACCTGTCTGGTCCACCAGCGCGCCTGGGCACCACCGAGCACCAGTGGATGCTCAACCACGTCGGCGAGTACGGCTGGCTCAAACCAGCCTGGTCGCTGCCCACCGGCGGCAACCCCGAACCGTGGCACTTCGAGTTCACCGGCGCTCCCTGAGGGCTCGCCGTTCTCACGGCAGCCTGACGCTCGAGTGCGCGACGTCGTGGACGAGCAACCCGTCAGCGGCCAGCGCCACCACGCACCGGTCGAGCTGGGCGCGGTCGGGCCACACCAGGTCGACGACGGCCACCGGACCAGACGCCTCACGCAGGGCAGCCATGATCTGGCCGCGTGCTTGACGGTTGGTGCCCTGCCAAGGCTGGGAACGTCGACGCTGAGCGTGCGCATCAGGTGGGGATCCCGCGGCCAACCAGGCACAGGTGCTGGACAAAGGACACTGGGTGCAACGCGGGGCACGCGCGGTGCACACCAGCGAACCGAGCTCCATGAGCGCGACGCAGGTCGTCGGGGCGTCGTCGTGCGGCAGCAGCTGGCTCGCGGTGGCGGCCTCGGCTGCGCCCAGGTGCGGTGGGGGCAGCGCCTGGCCGACGAACGCCCGGGCCACCACACGCCGGACGTTGGTGTCCAAGACCACCGCACGGCGGCCAAAGGCGAACGCCTGGACCGCTGCTGCTGTGTACACCCCCACACCAGGCAGGTCGAGCAGCGCAGCCTCGTCGTCGGGCACCTGGCCGTCATGGCGCTCGACGATCTGGACGGCTGCTCCGTGCAACCGTAACGCCCGCCGCGGGTATCCCAAGGTCCCCCACGCCCGCAGGACGTCGCCCACATCGCTGGCAGCCAGGTCGCCAGGGCCCGGCCAACGTGCCATCCACTGGCGCCACACCGGTTCGGCACGCGCTACCGGCGTCTGCTGGAGCATCACCTCGCTGACGAGCACACCCCACGGCGTGCGGTCAGGCGCACGCCACGGCAGGTCCCGGGCGTGGTCGCGGTACCAGTCGGTCAAAACGTCCACAAGGGCTATCGTCGTCACCACGGCGGCCGCGTCGCAAGCGGCCGCGAACCGGTGCCGAGCGTAGGCTGGCCCCGTGAGTTGCCTGGCCTGGGTGATCGTCGCTGGGGCAGCCGCAGCCGCGGTCGTGCTCGCGATGTTGGTGCTGCGGCGCCAACCCGGCCGCACCTGGCCGTTGCAGCCGCACCCGCAGGTCAGACCACGTGAGGAACTGCGGGTGTGGACACCTCGCATCGGGTTCGTGGCGAACCCGTCCAAACACGACGCCGACGACGTGCGAACCCGGCTGCTGGCGCAGTGCGAGCAACGCGGGCTGCCGCAGCCGTTGTGGCTGACGACCACTGTCGACGACCCCGGAGGCGGGCAGGCACGCCAGGCCCTGGACGCTGGTGTGGACGTGGTCGTGGCCGTCGGGGGGGACGGGACTGTCCGTGCTGTGGCCAAGACCATGGTCGGGGCGCCGGTGCCGATGGGCCTGGTCCCCACAGGCACGGGCAACATCTTGGCCCGCAACGTGGACGTGCCGGTCACCGACGTCGTCGGCGCCCTGGGGGTCGTCATCGACGGTCGCGACGCTGATATCGACGTGGGCTGGCTGCGCGTGGACCGTTGGGGGACCCACGACCACCCCGACACGCACGACGACGAGCTGTTCTTGGTCATCGCGGGGCTGGGGTTCGACGGGTCGATGGTCGCCGCGACCGACGCCAACCTCAAAGCCCGGGTCGGCTGGGTGGCGTACTTCCTGGCAGGGTTCCGTCACCTGCACGAACGTCGCCGCCAGGTGCAGGTGACCCGCGACGACGGCGACCCGCAGACCGCCAAGGTGCGTTCGGCCATGGTCGGCAACTGCGGCCGGCTGCCTGGGGGTATGACTTTGCTGCCCGACGCCCTGCTCGACGACGGTTGGCTGGACGTGGCCCTGATCGACACCCGCGGCGGGCTGGCTGGCTGGGCGCAGCTGTTCGGGGAGGTCGTGCTCCAGGGTGCCGGGATGCGGACTGTCCTTCCTGCGAAGATTGGGCGGATCGACCACGCTCGTGCCCGACGGATCCACCTGGAGGTCGCCGGGTCGGCGACGCTGCAGGTCGACGGGGACATCGTCGGCGACGTCGCAGCGCTCACCACCTGGGTCGCCCCGCACGCGCTCATCCTGCGTGTTCCGTGAACTTGCTGGTCAACGACGCGTGGGACAGTTCGATGCGCCGTCTGGATGAAGACCGCACGACAGACCGAAGTCCACCGTTTATGCTTGGGTAAGTAGTTCGCCCGCTTCTGTCCGGATTTCGGGTGTGGTGTCTCCGCCCACGCTGGTCAGCCTGGGGTGGGCGGGGTTGGAAGATGTCCAGATGGAGTTGGTAGCAATGACTGAGGTCATGCTGTTGGCCCCGTCGACCAACCAGAGCACAGGAGATGGTCGATGACGCCCACACAGGGCGCTCGGGCCGAAGAGACGCCCGAAGTCGGAACCCGGCCCACAGTGGCACTGGCCCACGACTACCTCACCCAGCGCGGTGGTGCCGAGCGGGTCGCGATGATCATGGTCCAGGCTTTCCCCGACGCCCCACTGCACACGACGCTGTACCACCTTCCGGGCACGTTCCCGCAGTTCGAGCCGGTGGACATCCGCACAGGCTGGCTCAACCACTCCAAGGTGCTGCGCCGCAACCACCGTCTCGCGCTGCCGCTGCTGGCTCCGGCGGTCTCGTCGCACACCATCGACGCCGACGTGGTGCTGGCCTCGTCGTCGGGGTGGGCCCACGGGTTCCGCACCGACGGGCAGATGGTCGTGTACTGCCACGCCCCGGCACGGTGGCTGTACCAGGCGCAGCGGTACCTGGGCGCGCACACCAGCACCGCCCACTCGACGACCGCCCTGGTCGAACGGGCTGTGCTCGCCGCGCTCGCCCCCGGCCTGCGTTGCTGGGACCGGCGCGCCGCAGCCCGGGCCGACCTGTACCTGGCGAACTCGTCAGTGTCGGCACGGCTGGTCTACGAGGTGTACGGGATCGCCGCGGAGTTCTTGCCTCCCCCGCCCGCAGTGCTGCCCGACGGTCCTGAAGAGCCTGTGGAAGGTCTGACCCCCGGGTTCGGGCTGTGCGTGGCACGGTTGCTGCCGTACAAGAACGTCGACCTGGTCATCGAGGCTGCCGCACAGCTCGACGGGTTCGAGCTGGTGATCGTCGGCGACGGCCCCGACAGGGAACGGATCGCCGCGATGGCCGCCGAGACCGGGGCGCGCCTGCTCTCAGGGATCCCCGACACCCAGCTGCGCTGGTTGTACCGCAGTGCGTCAGTGCTGGTCGCTGCGTCTTTCGAGGATTTCGGGCTTTCCCCGCTGGAGGCCAACGCTTTCGCCACCCCTGTGGTCGCGCTGCGCGCCGGGGGGTACCTCGACACTGTTGTGGAGGGCAGCACCGGGCTGTTCTTCGACGAGCTCACTCCTACTGACATCGCTGCGGCCGTGGACCTCGCGTCCCGTCAGCGCTGGGACCCGCAGGCGCTGACCGGGCGGGCCGACGAGTTCGGGATGGACCGGTTCGCCCAACGCCTGCACGAGGTGGTCGGGGCGGTCGTGCGCCCATGACCAAGACTCACCCGCTGCGCGTGGTCGTCGTGGACCACACTGCCGAGCTCGGCGGAGCAGAGGTCGCGCTCCTGCGGCTGCTGCGGGCGCTGGACCGCGAAAACCTCGACGTGCGCGTCCTGCTGTTCAACGACGGCCCGTTGGCCGACGAGCTGCGGGCCGCACACGTGCCGGTGGCGATCTTGCCGTTGACCAAAGACGTGACAGGGGTGGACCGGGTCAGCGCAGGGCGTGCGTCGTTGGCGAACCTGAGCCGGGGTCTGCGCCTGGCACCGTTCATGGTGTCGCTGGTCCGGCTGCTGCGTATATCGCGCCCTGACCTGGTGGTCACCACGTCGTTGAAGTCCGACCTCATCGGTGGCCTGGCCGCACGCGTGGCCAGGCGGCGGTTGGTCTGGCACCTGCACGACCGTATCGCCGACGACTACCTGCCCAGCTCGCTGGTACGCCTCATGCGGGTCGCCTCACGGCGCCTGCCGCGCCTGGTGATCGCGAATTCGCAGGCCACAGCATCGACCGTCCCCGTCGACTGTCTTGTCGTCCCGCCGCCCATCGACAACGACTGGGTGCTGGACGCCGATGTGGTCGCAGCCCGGCCAGCACCTGGCGAGCACCCGGTGGTCGGTCTGGTCGGGCGGATCAGCCCCACCAAAGGACAGGTGGAGTTCATCCACGCTGCCGTGCTCGTCGCCCAAAAGCACCCTGGCACCGTGTTCCGTGTCATCGGCGCCCCGTTGTTCGGCGCCGAGGACTACGCCGAGCAGGTCCGCGCCGAACAGCAGGCAGCCGAGGACGCAGGCACGCTGCAGCCCGGCCAGGTCGAGTGGATCGGTTTCGTCTCCGACCCCCGCACCCAGATCGACGCCCTGGACGTGCTCGTCCACGCCTCGCCTGTGCCCGAACCTTTCGGCCAGGTGGTCGTGGAGGCCATGGTCCGCGGTGTGCCGCTGGTCGCCACCCGCGCTGGCGGGGCTGTGGAGATCGTCACCGGCGACGACGGCGACGAAGAACTCGGGATCCTGGTCACCCCTGGCGACGCACCCGCGCTGGCCGAAGCGATCTGCGCGGTGCTCGACGACTACCCGAAAGCCCAGGCCAGGGCCCTGGCCGCGCGTACCAGCGCAGCACGCCGCTTCGACGCCACCGACACCGCCGCACGAGTGAGCCAGGCGTGGCAACGGGTGGTGTCCAGACAGACCCGAGCATTCCGGACCGATCGTACGGCAGGATAGTAACCGTGACATTGCGCGACTTTTGGGGCTTGGTCCTGTTCAGCAAGTGGCTCGTCTTCGCCATGACGCTCCTCGGGCTGGCTGGAGGGCTGTTCTACGCCTGGTGGGCGATCCCGACGTACTCCTCGCAGTGCACTGTCGCCTACACCTCGCCTGACGACCTGGCGGCCAAGTACGGCGTCCTGGTCAACGTGGACCCGAACATCATCCAGTCCACCGCATCCATCGCGAAGATCAAGCAGTCGCTGTCCCAACCAGGAAACTTCCAGGCCGTCGAGGCCGTGGCCGGTGAGTCGACCAACACCCTCGTCTTCACCGCGCGGGCCACGTCACCTGTGGATGCGCGCAACGCGGCCAAGGCCGCTGCTGCCACGTACATCGGTGACCTGACCAACCAGTTCCAGGCATCTCTCAAGCAGCAGGAGGCCAAGGCAGCGGCCCTGTGGAGGACCGTCCCCGAATACGTGGAGGGCGACGAGGGTGGCAAGGCAGAGCGCGACGCGATCGTCTCCCAGTACCGAGAAATGAGGGGCCAGATCGCCGCCGCGAGCCAAGCACCCCCACCAGCCACGGTGCGTATCGCTGCGCAGAAAGCCAGCTTGAGCTCGGTGTCGCCTCCGATCATCGTCGCAGTCGGGGCGCTGCTCGGGATGTTCTTGGGGATCGCAGCCGCGGTGGTGCGCAACGCCCTGGACACGCGTCTGCGGTCCACGGCGAGCGTCACCCGCATCGGCGAGACCTCGCTGGGCGCGCTCAGCGACGTGGGGCCCAACGCCAGGGCGTTCGACGACGACGACGAGATGCTGCCTGTGGCGGGCCGCACCGCCAACGCCTTCACCCAGTCCATCCGCGAGCTGCGCACCGCCTTGCAGGCGACGATGACCTACACCGACGGCTCGATGCTCGTGATCACCGCGGTACAACCTGGGGTGCCCACCGGGTTCATCACGGCGAACCTCGCCGCGTCTTTCGCCCTCAGCGGGCGCCGCGTCATCGTGGTCTCTGGCGACCTGCGGCAACCGACCTTGAACATGCTGCTCATGCCTGACGGGCGTCCGCGTGCTGACCCGTCGGGCACAGTGCCCACACGGGTGCCGAACCTGCGGGTGGTCCTGCCGCTGCACACCCCGCTGGACCCTGCCGACTTCCTGGCCACCTCACAGGTCCGCGAACGCCTCGACGACCTGCGCGCCAGCGCAGACCTGCTGGTCATGGACGCCCCACCTGTGCTGGTGGCTGCCGACGCGGCGATCGTCTCGGCGTACGCCGACGCCACGCTGCTCGTCGCGGCTGAAGACACGACCCGTCTCAACGCGGTCGAAGACGCCCTGACGCGCCTACGTGCTGCCGGTGGTCGTCCTCTGGGTGTCGTCGTCGCTTCTGACCAGGTCCGCGGCAACTACCAGGCTGAGTACTCTTTCGCCGGGGACGCCGGCCACACCACCTGGGTCGGACCTCCGGTCACCATGCGCCCCATGGGTGACCCGAACCTCGCCTCAGGTCACCCCAGGCCACCAGGCCAGCCGTACCTGCAGTAGCCAGGCGGCCCACGAGAGCCGCAGCTGCGGGGCCAAGGAC